>Ga0099849_1000829_pt1 | contig 14429 bp, 9 predicted proteins | sample CB_VirMetaG_4_FD_78177 | JGI IMG/M metagenome (GOLD analysis project Ga0099849, IMG submission 78177) | Freshwater to marine saline gradient viral communities from Chesapeake Bay - CB_1508_1M Viral MetaG | ecosystem: Environmental > Aquatic > Marine > Coastal | place: USA: Chesapeake Bay... | reverse complement strand
CTGTTGTGGTGCACGGTCAGGGTCACCTCTCCGTCCGTTCCGAAAATCGGTCGAGTGTAGAGGTAGTAATCCTCGCCGGATCGGTAGTGCTGGTCTACGGGGTAGGTCGCAACGCGGACCTGGATCTGGCGCGTCCCGACGACCTCGTAGCAGCAGGGGCCGAGCGTCACTTCAACCTCGGTCACGCCAGAGCTGTATCCCGTGACCTTCTTGAAACCGTGGGTGATGAACACTTCATCGCTGCCGCCGCCGTAATCGATCAGCGCAACCTCCACAATGAACTCCGACTTGTCGGACTCCACGAAGATGTTGGCGGTCGGTGTTCCGGCAATCACATAGTCCGTACCCTGTGCAGCGAGGCGCACGTTGGCCTCTCCAGGAACGAGCTTCGGCGTAGCTCCACCAAGAAGAACCGTTCCAATGGAATCGCCGTCTCCAGCTTGCCACGACTCAATAGCATTCACCCAGTCGTCCGATCCAAAACTCGTATCGTTCCAGTTCTGCGTGATATCCGATGCCGCAGAGGCATTAGTCTCCGCAGTTAACTGCAGGGTGCCGTTAGCTCGCACATAGAGCGAAGTCGTCGAAAAGCCCGAGAAGTTGCTCTTGTCGCCCACCCATTTGTACGGCCACACATACGAGGCGGACACTCGGTCGGCCTCGGACGGCGGCCAGACCGCCATGCGCATCTCGTGCTTGTCGCTCCAGTCAGTTCCGCCAAAGACCGATAGGTCGGAGTTGTCGTTAGTCCCGAGAAGGTGATACTCAAAGAAGGCGTTGTACTGGTTCGTATGCCAGGTCGATTCCTTCGAACTGTAGGTGGAGTTGTGTCCACCCGGAGACAGCGAGACAAAAGCGTTTGAGCCCATTGCCAGCAGATCGCTGAATGAGGTTTGCCAGGGGCGCCAGACATCGTCGATGGCCCAGCGGAACAAGCAAGGAACCGTCGTCGCGGCGAGCTTGGCCGAGAACGTGGCCGGCACTCCACCGTGATTGCTTGCCGCGTCATCGAGGTAGGCCTTGAGCGCTGCTGCGTTGCCGGATCGAATAAGTTTCGTAAACACGCTGCCATACCGATCCCACCGTGTCCCCTGGGCAGTGCCGCGCTTATTTAGTTGCCACGAGGTCGGCTGCGGCGTCATCAGCGCCTCCTCAAACTTGGCGCCGATCATGTTGCCGCCAGGGATGAGCGCTTCGCTCGGGTCACATGACCAGTTGATCGAACAGGCCGCAGCAACCGTCTCGAACGTCTCCTGTCGGTTGTACCACCCCTGAGCGTAAGCGTACTCGGGGAACGCTTGCCCAGACCATGCCGCGCCCATCGCTGCGGCCAGACCGCCCTGCGAGTTTCCAAACAAACCGACCGTGCCGTCACAATCAGGGAGCGACTTGACGAATTTGATGAACTCGTTGATGTCGGACAGCTGAGTGACAGACCATAGCGCTGGGGAGCCGCCTACTCGATAGCGGTTAATGTGGCGCCCCTGACCACGGAAATCGGGAAGCATTACACCGATGCCGTAGGTTTCCACCCACTTAAGAGCTTCAGCATCATGCCCGGAATACGTCCCATCCCGTCCGTTGCCGTGCATCCGAATAATGAATGGGCGCGGGCCAGGGAACCTCCGAGGGTTCGGCAACCAAAGATCGTAGGCCGTCACCGCGCCGTCAGCAAGCTGGAGCCAGTGATCCTGGAGGCGAATATAGCCGCTTTCCGACTCGCGATTGCGAGCCAAAGCAGGGCGCCTGCCGCGTTCTCGTTTCATAGTCACATGATACGCGATGACATCGGGATATTTCACTCCCGCCGGCAACGAGGGCGCAGCCATTCGCGAGCCAGCGTCAGGCGACGAGACACCGCCGACTGGCTGATCCCCTCAAGCTCTGCAGCCTCCCACTGCTCGTATCCCTGAACCCAGCACAGCTTGGCCGTGGACGAGAAAGGGCATCGGTCCAACAGTTCCATCCATGGGATGAGCGCTAGGCTCCAGTCCTCGCAGAGCGGCTTGGCCGAGAGGCTACATTCCCTCTTCCTAGACGTCCTCGTCCCCCCAGGCTCAACCCGGAGGTAATCAATGATGGCGCTCCTCGCCGCTCGGTGGGCGTGGGCCTCGGACTCAAGGGGTCTCAGGTACAGGGCCAAGGCAGCGACCTGAGCAAGGTCCGCCTTGGTGTGTGGGTCCACATCGAAGCGGTGCGCCTGGGCCCAACCAATCCGAAGAAGGTCAGACCCTAACTGTTCCACTACTGTTCCAGCGGCTGGTCCGCGTCACGGCGCGTGTGGTACTCACGACGCTTGCGACGGTTGCGGACGCCTAGACTTTCGAGCACCGGGCCGAGGCCGGCCAGGATTCCGGCAAGGGGGCCGGACGTAGGTACGCCCATGCCGACCACTGCGCTCGCTGCGGAGGCCAACCAGAGTTGCCACTCGGGAACCTCGTATTCCGCAGAAATCGCCTCAAGGTCCACCGCTGCCTTCTCTTGAAGATCCGTCAGCAGCTCTACCTGCTCGATTGCTTCAGCGAGACGGAGGCCAGCCTGAGCGGCAAAGTCCGCCGTAATGCCCTCTTCTTTCAGCTCCTTCGTGAGGATGTCGATTTCCCGAACGAGCGCCTGAACCTCAAGGGTGCGATCCTGGACCTCTTCCTGAAGCATGACCCAGCGAGGGTCTTGCTCAAGGTCACCCTGAGCGGTCAGGAAATCGCAGGCGGGAACCGCCAGCAGTGCAAGGACAATGAGAGTGCGATTCATTTCTTCCCGTATTTGCGCGGCATCTTTTTGCCGACTTTCTTGGGGCGAGGCATGGGCTTCTTCTTCTTCCCGTAACTAGGCATGATCAGCAGTTCCATTTTCGAAGGGCTTTGTTGATGCGGCTGTTCGGGTCGTTGCGCGTCTTCGCTGAAGCTCGCTTCTTCATGCCACCCATTCGTGCGCAAAAACTCTTGCGCCTGTTGGCAGCCTTTGAGCCCTTCTTCAACTTAGACGGCGGCGTCGTCACCGCTGTTTGGAGTTTGGAGCCAGGGTTTGCTTTGCGGTAGCGCCGCACCCCCTTGGCCGTCAGCCCGCCCGAGGCGGACTTGTCCCCGCTCTTGACGGAGAACTTCTTCGGCATCTTTTGTTTGCGAGAAGCCATCAGTCCATCTTAATCAACAGAGACACCACGGACACGATCAGTCCCGCCATAAAACCCAACAATCCGGCCTTAGCCTGCAGGGCCGATAGGGCATTATTTGTCTCCTGCTGATCGTTCCGCATTTCCTTAAGCTCCTCGAGCAGTTTGCTCTCGGTGCTCTGCAGAGCTTCGTCTAGGCGCCTCAGCTCCGCGAGCACTAGGCGCCGGTACTCGTACCACTCTCCGTTGCTTGGATGGTCGGCCATGACTATCGCGGGCTAGTGTACACCTGCGTTGACGGGGAAATCTCGCGCTTCGATTCACCGATCATCGCATTCAACGCCCGATGAATGTCGCCCGCAAACCGCTCTTTAAGTTTGGGACTCGCCGTGATTATTTCATCCAATAGTTGTTGCTGCTCAAACGACATTGACGAACGGAGCTCGTTGACGGCTTTGTTGATTCGGGGGTCAAAGGCAAGTCCATCGATGGCGTCGGCCAGTTTTTTGGTCATGGCGTCGTATTCTCCGCCGCGCTCGTTCTGGCGCAAATAGCGGGAAACGAGCCGCTCAGCCTGCTGACCGAACACAGCCCGCCAGACAAGCGCGGTTTTCTCGTCGGCTTGCCAAAGATCGGTTAGGGACGAACCGTAGTCCGCGATGCTCTTGATCCCCGTTGCCGTGTAAAACAGTCCCGCCAGACCGTATCCCTCCTGCGTGAACGAGATGCGCACCCTGCCACCCTCGGTCATCTTCAGATCAAACATGTCGGAGCCTTCAATGAAAGCCATCATGCTTGGGTCTTTTGCAATCTTCGCAGCGTAGGAATCAGGTAGGTACACTTTGCTGCTCTTACCGCCAAGAAGCGCAAGAACCTCGCGACCTGCCGGAGATAGGATGCCGCTGGGACGGTCGCTCAAGATGTCTGCGAGCAGGTCGAACGGAGCATAAACCTCCGGGGCCAGTGCGTATGCCATACCCCCCTGAGAGAACGTGCTCAACGGGTTGAGCCATTCGGGATAATAATCCTCGGGGGTAGAATCCTGCAGCGCTCGCGTGATCGTATGCAGCTGCCGGCCAAACGCTGGGTTCGCCATGAAGCGGTGGAACTGCGCGATGGTGTTCTGTTTGGCGAAGTTGTAAAACGCAACTGGCACCGTGTAAGTGAACATGATGCGCTCCTCTGGCGTGATGTTGGTCCAGTCTCGCCACATCCGGGCCGTGCGCTCCACCGCCCCGTCAACCGTCCGACCTTTCATGAGCTCGAGCAGGATGGCCTTCTCGCGGTATCCCCGCTCAAACACGTCGGTTGCCTCAAGGATCGGCGCGACTTTCTCTTGGGCCGTCGTCTGACTGCGCTGCATTGTCACACGAGGTCCGCGCTGCAACAGACGAGTAGCGGCTCCCGTGCCAGCGCCGAGGACGGCGCCCGCGAGCACATCTGGCACTTCTCCCATGAGCAAGCCCATAAGCGCTCCCATCCCAGCGCCCTTCTTTGCCAACGAGCTCCACTCGTCCCGAATGCGCTTTCGCTCTTCTGTCGAAAGTGAGGATAGGTAGTTCGCCTCGCGCCCGCGTGTGCCGAGTTCGGCAGAAGCGGCGGCATACCGATAGCTCTCTTCTCCCGCCGCCGCGCGAGCTGCCGTGCTGCCGGACACCGTAGTTTCCGCTCTCTGCCGCAGGCCACCAGGCAACTGGTTGAACGCCTCGATAACCTGTTCGCGCGTCAGTCGCCCGGTCGGCGTGTCGATGTACGCCAGTTTGCCGCTAACTAGATCATCGTACAGACGGTTAAACGACGGGGACACCATGCTCCACGACAGCGTCTGAGCAATGCCCATCACGTTATCGAAGCGGTTTCGCCAGCCATAACCTAGGCCCATACCTTTGCCGAACAGCGCGGCAGTCTTCCAGACTTGGCCGGCCTTAGCAATAAACCTCTGAAGTGTGCTAACGGCAAACAATTCGCCTACCGTCTCTCGCGACACGCGCTGGCCGACCATGCTGCGGGAGATCACCGCAAGATCTAGCGGCACATACCAATCACGGAGAAGCCGACCAAACGGTGTGTTGCCGTCGGCCATCTGCACATAGATCTGCGACAGGTCGTCTAGTGATCTTCCCTCTGCGACGGCGTCCGCATAGGTGTCCGACAGACGCGGCGGGGGCTCAACAGATGCCTGTCGAGCAGTCAAGACCGTGTCGATTTCCGCATCTGTAATCTTGCTGAACGCCGCCTTCTGCTCTGCGGTAGCGTTATCAACAAGGACGTAACGCCCATTGACGCGCTCCGGCTTGATAAGAGCCCGAACTGCGCCCTGAACCTCGGTCAGGCCTCCTGTTGGCAGGCCTACCTTGGCGCCAATCCTGCGCCACAGTTCTTCTCCGTACCCGGTGCCTCGTACCGCTGGGCCGAGCGGGATCTGTCCCGCCGCCGCCTCTCGGAAAACGGGGCTGCTCAACGGAACCATCGGGCCATTGGGGTCCGTAAGCGCCCGCACCTGAGCCGGCGTCAACTCGGAAATCCGTGTTGCGCGGAACTGCGTCCACAAGAGGTGGCCTAGCAGCTCACCAGAAATGCCAATCTCCGCGAGCGCTTCAAGCGCCCGGAAATACTCGAGCGCGGTCTGCGCGTCCTTGGCTTCAGCCGGCGCGTACTTTTCGAGCGCCTTCTGCAAAGACTCTGGGTTGCGACCGGCTCGTCGCATCGCCTGCCGTCGATAGAACTCGCGACGGTCGAAATCATCGATGCCGAACCGCGCTCCAACCTCACCGATCTTCCGCTTGACGGAGGCCTCTGCTCGGGCTGCGCGTCGTGCGGCCAGCTTGAACCCTTCGTCTACCTCTTTCCAAACGTCAACGGACTGAAGGCTGGCTCGCCAGTTCTGCATACGCCTAACGCCGTCCTGTAGTTCTGCGAGGTCGTTGCTCAGGCGCTCTATCGTCTTCTTCTTTGCCTCAACGCGGCGCTTCGCCTGACGCGCCTCCGTTTGCGCAGCCCGCGCCTCCGCCTTGCCCGACTTCAGCTCCTCTTGGAGGATCGCAATCTGCTTATCTGACTCCGCTAGATACTCTTTGTAACGAGCAATGGACGCTTGGACAGAAGCACGGTTTTCTTGGAGGCGAAGTCTCTGTCGTTGGATCGCCGCCGCTTCAGTCTGCCGGCGCTCTACCTCTTTTTGAATTCGCGCACGGCCAGCGTCAGACTTAGCGTACTTCTTGCCGAACTTCGTGCCTTTCGCACGACCCGAACGCTCTGCCTGGGCTTTGCCGAGTTTCTGTGAGTCCGCCAGCAGTTGCTTCGACTCGCGCTCAAGATACCGGAGCTCCGCAAGGAGACTCTTGCGATAGTTTACCTCCGTGTTCAGTTGCGCCCGGACTGGCGGAACAGCATCTCCGAGTACCTCTGCCTTTGCGAGTTGATCTCGGAGGTCCAGAATGCGCTCTTCAAGATTGCCGCGCGAAGCCTTCAGGCTTACACCAGCGCGGCCCGCGCGACGACGTAGGTTTTTCTCCTTTGCTGCAAGGTCGCGGTGCGTCTTCGCATATCTGCGGAACGACTCGCGCAGACCTTCGGGCAGAATCTTGTCCAGCACACTGCGGCCACGCCGAGCTGCTAGGCGGAGGAATGCATCGCTCGAGAACATCCGTTCCACCGATCCGCCGTCGGCCATCTGCCGGACGCCTAGCCCAAGCAGAGATCCGACGCGACGGAGACGATCTCGTTGCCCCTGCGCTTCACGCGCCGAACGACCGATGTCGTCAAGCGCGTCACCGAACTCCTGTGCCGCCTGGGCAGACACCGACGGCATGCCGAATGAAGAACGCTCAATGACGCCTGCATTCTCCAGCATGTGCATCAGTGCGCGTTCGCCTCGGAGAATGGGAATCCCGACGTTCTCCGCGATTTGGCTAAAGAGATTCGCAGCGGAAACCGCCTCATGGTGCGCCAGGATTCGGCGCTGCATGATCATGAACAGGTCGTCTTCTACGGTTTCTCCAAGCGCTCGACGTTCCGCCAAGGGCAGGTCGGTGCCACGAAGCATCGTGTGCTCGGCCCGCCGCGCTCGATCCGCCCGCGATGCGGGTCCAGTTTCCTGCAAGATCTCGCCGGCTACCTGGCTTTCGCGGATCGGCCCCGAGGTGTAATGCGGGAGGTAGTTAGCGCGTCGTTCGACATGCAAGCCAAGCTCAAGCTCTGCGTCGAACAGATCGTTGAGCATAACCTTCATACGCGCAACAACTGGCTGCAGGGTTTCTACCTCCTTAGCCGTGGGCCGAAACGCGCTAACGTCACGCCCGTCTGTCAAGCCTCGCGCCGTGCCGTTCGCGTCTACCCACGCCCAGCGCTCGTTCAGGTATTCCAGCGTGTCGTTGATGGTGTTTGTAAACACATAAGGCATTTGCCCGCCTGAGCCGTCAGGCACAGTTCGGGACAAACTTGATGCACCCTCCGCCTCCCACATGTAGGTGGCGATCAGGCGCTCACGAGCCGTCAACGCGCGGCCTAGGCCTTCGGACATTTCGAGCATCAGCGTCGGAGCTACGCGCTCTGTCACCAACGCTAGGTGCCGTAGGTGCTCGCGCCGATATGCGCGAACCATGTGCTTAGGAATCTTGACTGTCCCGTAAGACCTCTTCCCAAGCCGTTGGAGCAACCCGCCTTGGGCCTCTTCTGGCAACGGCAAGCGCATGTGCGTGAAGGAAATAAAGCCCGCCGCCCAGGCGAACGGCGCCAGCGCGAGCTTTGCGCCCACGGAGGCCACCTTCTCGGTCGCTGTGAGCGCAACATCTGCGCCCTTTGCCGCCATCTTTTCGCTTTCTTTCAGGGACTTGCGCGTTTTCCCGTACTTAGACTCAAGCCTCTGAAGGGGCGCCGTGACGGGGATGTTTCCAATTCCCCGCACCACAAAGCCGTGACCATCGCTGTACAGCTTGCGCTCAACGTAATCTGCCCATCGCAACTCCGCTGTGTTGGCCGCACGTTTGCCCGGAAACTCGTACCCTTTCCTCGCTCCTGGTACGCCTTCGATGACCGCGCGAATGTCTGGCAGCACCATGTCCAGATATTCCCGACTCGTCTGCCGCGCCGCTTCCCGCAGAAACTCGGCGCGTTTCTTGGGATCCGCGACAGCGTCGGCTGCGGCGGCTGCCGCTCGTTCACCAGCCGCAACTTCGTCCAGACCCTCTCGGAGCGCCTGCTTTTGCGCGTTTGTTTCCGCCACCTGGGCAACGGCCCGCTCGGCCTTCTGCCGATTCGCCGCAGCGCGAGCGCCGTATGTGGCGTCTCCGGCTAGGTGCAACTGCCGGTGCAGACGGTCGAAGACCCCGTCTTGAAGCAGGACTTTTTTGAGCCCCTCACCAATAGCCTGGGGGTTCTCAATCACCGCAGCAAGCACGGTGCGGGCAAACTCGTCGCCCGCTGCGCCGCCGCCAACGTAGGCCGAAATAACATTGGCTGCACCAGCGAGCTCCGGCGACATGACCGTGCCGTCGGGAAGGAAGTTGTCGCCATAGCCCTTTGCCTTTTCTGGGTCCACGCCCGCGAGGCGCTGCGCAACGCGATCTCGAGCCGACTCGCGAACTGCTGCAGGGGATCCCGGCCTCGCAGGTAGCGGGTCGAGCCGAGAAGCGCTCGGAACAATAACCTCGCGCCCCAGCTTCTCGGTAGTTCGCGCAACCTGTTTCAGAGGCTGTCGCGCTGCCGCTCCTCCGACAACGTTGAGCGGGTCAAAAACGACGTCTGCCAATACAGCGACGGCTTTGTCGAAAAACGAAGCCTCTGTCGCTTTGCCGGCCTGTGACTGGGCCAGAACAACGTCAAACACATACGGCGACGTCCGGTCGAATGGTGCTCGGAACGCATCGAAAGCGCCCCACCCCGTCTCATATGTTAGATCGAGTACGCCGACAGGCTTCGCAAACCTCTCACCCTCTTCGGCCTCATCTCCAAAAATGCCATCCCAAATTGACGACGCTCCGTCGCCAACCGCGCCGACCGCCCAGCCGAATGGCCCAGGCAAAAGCGCCTCAGCTACCGTTTCCGGCACACCAAGTTCGTCGCGGCGATAGTCCAGCGCTCGCAAAGCGTCCGGGTGCGCTGCATCCGTTGCCCCCTGTTGAACGAGTTCTAGCTCCTTCAGGCCTGCCGCTGCGGTGTTGGTATACACCGTGCCATCGGAGAACACATACGCACGAGGGCTATACTCTTTACCCTCACCCATGTAGCCGGCGACGGCACGACTGCCGGACCCGAGGACATCCATAAACACAAACGCCGCTAGGCCTTTGCCGGCCCGCATCAGCCACCCGTCCGCGTCTTCCACGACGTCGGACATCGCCATTCCGTAAAGCTCTGCGATGGCGTTTTCGTCTACCTCAATGCCGGCTTCGCGAGCTGTCTTAGCAATGCGAAGCGCAAGGCCGCCCTGGGCGCGAGCGCCTTTGCTTTGCTGTGCAACTACCGCAATCGTCGCCTGCCCCTGCGGGTCAATCCCCGAGCCCTCCATCATGCGTTCGCGGACAGAGTCGGAACGAATCCACTTCACCGCCTCCCGCAGCTCCGATTCGCTAAAAATATAGTCCGGGTCGGCTAGTTGGGACAGGTTAACGAACCTGCCATCTGCCATGATTTCCTGGTTATACGCTGGGTCGCGGCGCTGTAACGCGGCAAATGTCCGGCGCGTTGCGAGTTGAATCTCGTCCCGATACTCTATCGGATCGACTAGAATGTCTGCGCGTTTGGCGGAGGCATACTTCAACGCCTGCATATAGTTAGATAGATCTCCGGCATGCGGCGATGCGCTCGCTTGCACTTCGGCTCGAGCAAGGTCTTCTTGCTCTTTGAGCGTCATATATTCGGTCGCCATTCCAACCGTTACCGTGTCGCCCGCCGCATTCGCGAGACGCACGATTCGTTCTACCCCTGGCCGCCCCCCTTTAGCCCAGGCTTGCTGAATTGAGCTAGCGGTTCGCTCTGACGTCAGCAGCCCGCTGACCAGCATTGGCGAGCGCTTGTACTGCTCCAGCCGGTTATCTTTCCAATCCGCAAAGAGTAGGTCCGCCTGCTTTTGCTGCTCTTCTGTCAGCGCCTGACCAGCGAGTGGGTTCGTCGTGCCAACAGGCAGCTGGAGCGCGTCAATGGAGCGCTCCATTACGTTGAACCGCACGACGTCCTCTACGCCGAGCTCCTGAATCATTCGCTTTTGCAGAATCAGAATGTTTTCTGCATGCTGTCTGCGCAAACGATTGTGCTGCCCAGGCGCCGATCCCTCGATGAGCTTCAGCGTCTCCTGTGGCTCATAAATAAGAACGTCAGAACGTCCTTCGTCTAATGCCCGCTGCGCCTCGTTCTCAATAAACTCAATGTCGTTAGCGCGAGGGTGATTCGGCTTGTTGCGATCAACCCACCTTTTCATGGCGCGGCCATGGACCGACAACTTCGGGACATCCGGCCCCTCATTCTCCGGTTCCTGACTCCACGGACGAGTTGGTGCGCTGTAAACCATTGGGTTAGAAGAACTGGCTGCCTTCGGCCCCACCTGAGGTTCCTTGCGCTGGCTGCCTATTCGGTTGCGCTGACTGACCACCCGTGATTAGCGCATTCGCCGCCCAGGTTAGATATGTGCCGTTGCCGAGAGGGCCATAGAGCTCTGCATCCGTGATCGTATCGATTCGCGCGATTGCGCTAGATGCATTATCTCGCATAGCAAGTTGCCGCTGAAGTTCTTGTAGCTGCGCCTTCGACAGTTCCTTTTTCGCGGTCTCACTAAAGACGGCAATCCCATCTTCTGTATACGTGATACCCTCTGCGCCAACGAGCCCACGAATTGCCCTGTCCGCCGCTTTTTGCCTTTCCTGCAGGTACTCGAGCGCCTCCGCGCGGCCTGTCCGGCCCTGACCCATAAGTTCGTCGGCTTCTCGCGCGGCAATCCTGAGATTAGCTTCGCCAATCTGCTTATCGATTTGCGCCCCTTCTACCTGGAACTGTCCAAGTTGTCTTTGGAGTTGAGCGTTAGCAATGCGAGTTTCCTCCGTTGCCTCAGCCACAAACCGCTCCGACTCAAGAATGCCGGATTCAGCGCCAACCTTGCGGATTCGATCATCCAGCGTCTTCCGCGCAAAGTCTACGTCTAGGAGTCGCGCAGTGTTCTCAGCACTCATACCTTGAATTTCAAGGTCTTCGCGTCGGCGTCGGTAATCCTCGCTATTGCGGTAATCCGCAAGTTGCTCATTTACCATCGCAAGTTGTGCTTCTGTGAGCCCTGTCTGCGCCAGAACTTGACTCACATTTGCTTCCGTCAGGTCAGTGCCTGCTTGCACACCACGAACGCGAGCGTCAAGCGTTTGCTCAAGGAAGGCTCGCTCTACGACAGCGCGGGAGAGTGCTTCATCAAGCCCGAGGACTTCAAGGTTTCTCATCCCCCGGCGATATGACTCGCTTGCCAGGAAATCATTGTATTGCGCGTCCGTTAGACCAGCTTCCGCGCGTTTTTGCTGCAGCACGAACGGTTGTGCTTGGGCTTTGTACAAGATCTCTTGATCAAGCCCCTCTTCCTGCTTAATCACAAGAGCGGTGCGGGCATTCTCTGCATTAACTTGGGCCTGAAGATATTGCAGTTCATACGGGAACAACTGCTCCCCCTGATCCATTTTTTGCAGAAGAGCACGGGTTTCTGCATTTTTGGCAACGTTCGACAATCTCAACGCTTGAATTCGGAGAGGTTGCTCTTGCTCTCGGAACCCGCGCTCTTGTGCGCTCGCCTGAACAGACTCTTCTCCGACTGCCTCTTCGACTGCAACGCGGCGTCCAGTGAATCCTTCCTGCGCCAGGGCCGCTCGCTCTGCTTCCATTTGCTGGCGTTGCCGCAGCGCCATCTCTTGCTCAAACTGCGACTGCTGCGCTCCCATTTGGCGCTCAAACCTCTGCTGCTCGGTCGCGCGATCCTGTTGCGCCATGTAGGCATTGATGAAGCCCTGGATCGCCTGCTGCGTCTGCTGCAACTTCATGTTGCGCTCGTAGTTTGCCGCTTGTCTAGCCGCAATCGCCGCCTGCAGCTGTCGCTGCGGCTGACCAGCCAGCATCTGCTTGGTGCCTTCTAGAACCATCTTTAGTACGGGTATCCGCTAGTGAGACCGATCATGTCATACGGGTTGGGGGCCACACTCAAACCTGGGACCATCCCCGCCGTGGACGCCACCGGAGGAACTACTCCCCCAGCCGCCCCTGCAGTAAACAAACTGCCCAGCATGCCCCCAAGAGGCCCAGCCGCCATTCCAAGAAGCGCGGGAGCAAACTGCATGAGGTAGTCTCCGAACCCTGGCTCTTGCGACTTCGCAATCCTTTCCGCCATCGCGAGGTTTTCTCGTCCTTCCAGGAGTTGCGTCTGGAACATCGCAATCGCATCCTCAGCGCTGCCCACTTCGTACTGAGGGGCGCGTCCTTGCATGGTTGACTGCATCATCGCTTGCCGCACCGCGTTGGGCAGACCGCCGCCGGCCAACGCTGACGACTGAAGCAGGTTCTGGCCTGCCGCCTTGAGAACGGCCTCTTGGGCCATTCTCCGCTGCGCATCTAGTTGCAGCGCACGAGCAGCGGCGGCTTCCGCCGACATGCCGAGTGACAGTGGTGCGAGATTATCCGCCATAACGCATTTGTGCTAGTTCGAGGTCTCGGAGGTATGGGCGCATGGCCTGCATGAGCCCGTAGTCAAAGTCCATCGCGGTCGGCTGGTACTGCTGTGCGTATTGCTGACCAGCAGCGGTTGCTCCAAGCTGCCCCATGAGAGACTGCCCTAGGGCTGTGCGCATCAGGGATGGGTCTTGCTGCGCGAGTGCACCGAGTCGGCCCTCTGAGAACCGCGCTCGGTCGGCAGCAGCTTGTTGCCGGAATGCAGCGAGGCGCTCCTGCGCAGAGGCTAGACGGGCCTGAACGTCAGCGTCCATGAGTCCAGGAACCGAGAAGCCAGCAACAGGAACGCCGTCTTGGAAGAACCTCGAAGGATCTTCGTATGCCTGCCGTCGCGCAGCGAGAAGCTCTGGGCTAGACGCTGCGAGGGTAATCGCATCAACACCGTAGTTTGCTCGCGTCCACTCATTCAGATCGTCAAGAGTCCGAATGTTGGCGTCTACCAGATCCTGACTGGTTACAAACGCACGGTCATAATCATAAAATGTTCCTTGGCGAGCCGTTTTCTTTCTGCCAGTGCTGGAGCTGCCGCGCCTTTGTGGACCTTCTCCATACCGCGCCAACGCATAATCTAACACTGGGTCACCAGTGGTTTGATTGAACCCAGCAGCGCCGTAATTGCGACCGGTTCCGCCTTTAGCCGACGTTACTGCTCCGAAATTTAGCGCGGCGAGCAGGTTCTCATAAGCCGGCGCGTAGGGAACTGCGCCCTCCCCTAGAGTGTAAGTGCCGGTTCCTTTGTACTGCCCCGTCTCATCGAACATGTCGTAGAACGGCACAAGGCCCATGCCCAGGTTTCCTTCCTGGAGTTGCTCCATCGCATCCATGGGCTGGAACACAAAGTCTTTGCGCCCCGTATCCTGTTGCGTCGTCCCATAAATGGAACCAGGCGCGAACACCTCTTCAAGGAAGAAGCCCGGTACGCCCTGTGTCGTGTCCGTCGTAGCGGTGAATCTTTCGGCCATCTGTACTACCTCCCGAGCCCAGCGAATGAGCGGAGTTGAGGCGGCAGGCTCCGCCTGTAGGGGTCGTCGGTTCGGCTGCTCATGAAGCCTGAGGGCGGGCGCTCCGACGCCTGCGACGGCGCCGACGAGCCGCGATCAATGCCACCCATGCCACCATAGAAAGGCGCCTCATAGAGGTTCTGCGCCCCCAGCAGAGGACTGCGGCGAACTTCGCCAATGCCTGGGTAATCTCGCTGAAAGCCTTCAATCGCTCCCATCAACGAACCAAGTGCGCCGGCATACGGGTTTGCCATGCCTGCGGAAAACGGTCGCTGCATCAGCAGCATTTCGTATGGGTTCATCGCCATTAAGGAATCCTCTCTCCGACGAGATCAGCGGAGATCAGCGCAAACTCGCTGTTGTAGTTATGCGCACCCCCCACTTTTGTCCAGTATGCCCAAATCAGTTGCCCAGGTCTGACCGGGACGTAACATTTCTCATTGATTGTGTCGCCAGCCGTGTAGCCGCTGTAGGTCCGCAATTGGGCCACCGTCGTGTAGTTTGAGAACGACCCGACCCGCACCTCCGCCTGCGTATAGTTTGAGGCGTCAGCCCCACTTTCGTCGGTCAACAGCACGAGGTGCACCTGCGTAATGACCAGTCGCGTGGGCATGGCGACCGTTCCG
>Ga0099849_1000824_pt1 | contig 14444 bp, 13 predicted proteins | sample CB_VirMetaG_4_FD_78177 | JGI IMG/M metagenome (GOLD analysis project Ga0099849, IMG submission 78177) | Freshwater to marine saline gradient viral communities from Chesapeake Bay - CB_1508_1M Viral MetaG | ecosystem: Environmental > Aquatic > Marine > Coastal | place: USA: Chesapeake Bay... | reverse complement strand
TGGTTTCACCTTTAATGCTTCATCAGGTTCAGCAACATTCACAAGAACTGCAGCGAATGCTGTAATATTATCAGATAGTAGAGCAGTTGGAATTTTAACAGGAATCCCATTTGGATTAAATGATGGTGAATTTAAAGTTGAAGTGAATAGTGCTTCGGCACAACCCTTCGCCGTTGGTCTTTCACGACCTCAAATACAAGCAGAAACTTATGAAAATTCACTGATTACAGCGTCTGATGTATCTTCAGTATCAAGACGTTATTCTGGAGTAAGAGGTCTTGATGAAAGAACAGCACCATTAGAAAATAATGAACTTTATATAATTAATGCTTCTGGAAATTTCGGTCAGATTAGAGGTCCTTATGAAATGTATGATTATGTTTTTATACAAGATGAAAGTGATAATATTACAATTGCTGAAAGAGTATATGTTCCTGATCATGAAGTATATCAGTTGCAAGAATTAGCATATTGGGAAAATGGATTCACAGGTTCAACAGGTTCTAAATTAACCAAAGCACAATTTCACGCTTCTTGGGATGGAGTAGAATTCAAAGGCAAGGGAGACGAAATAGAACTTTTTTTCAAGAGGAATGGTTCTTCTGTTGCCGATAAGGTTGTATCATCAACCTTGAATGAAGGTCCTGGAAACTCTTTCAATCCAATTGGCTCTACAACATATGCTCTGTATCCTCAAATGAACGTATGTGAAGGAAGTTTAAAGATTACTAAATATGAAGGTCCTGGAATCACAACATATAAATATCCTACTTTCGAAACAGGAACAGGATTTACAAGATATACTCCTGGAGATGATATGTTTTCTAATGAAGCAGTTGTAGAAGTTGCCGAAGAAAAACATATTAACGTCACAAGAACCCTTGCTTCTAATTCGGTTGATTCAGTTGTCACAAGGTGCGATGAATCCGCCCAAAAATTAATTCATTCAGAAGTAGATGGCGATTATGTTTATTCAAATCTAAATTCAGATGACGGAGTTGATTTCGTTCATATATTAACTGTGAATAGATTTACTCTTCCCAATACAAATGATACATTATCGCAGGGTCAAGCATTCCCTAATATGGGAGGGAAACTTGGTTTCAGAGACAGAGCATTTTTAATCAGTAATGATGACGCAGGTTATGTTTCAGGGGACGATACATTAACAATTAAATTTACTTCTACAAGCGAACTAAATAAGACAAACATAGCAAGTTTCATTAGAATCCCTAACCTGACACATAAATCTTTTAATGGCGGTCAGTCAGGTCTTTCAAAGATAATTTATCAGTTGCCCCAGTTCGCTAATGGCGGAAATCAGTATGGTTCATTATATTTTGAACCTGGTGAAAAGACTTATGTTAAATTACATAATCCTTCTAAAATGATTCTTAATATGCTACAAGTTCAAGTAGTAGATTCACACGAAAAAGAATTAGATTCATTAACTGGTGATACACAGATTGTTTTCCATGTTCGCCAAGCAAGGATGTAAGTCAAATCTTCTATTGAAGATTTCATATACTTCCATTCGGAAGTATGTCATTATTTAGTCATTATTTTTTAAAATTTAGTCATAAAATTATTTTATAATTAATAATAAATGACTGATTGTTTTCCTGAAATGGTTATGCCTCCACCTGAACCTGAACCTGAACCGATGCCCCTCACCGATGAAGTGATACAAGAGCAATTAGATATTGAAGAAGCAGAGGCAGAGTATGAAGTAGAAGAAGTTGAAGACTTTGAAGAAGAAGAAGTTGTTCCTGAACCTAAACGCAGACCAAAGATTCCACAGGATGAAATATTTTCACCACCAAAAGTAAAGACCATTCTTGAAAAAGAACCTCCACCTGAAAAACCAAAAGGAAGAACAAAGGCAGGGGTCGGCACAAGAAAAAAAAGAGGTCCTGCTACACCTGAACAACTTGAAAGACTTGCGAAGGGAAGGGAAAAAGCAAAAGAAACAAGATTAAGAAAAAAGAAAGAAAAGGAAGAAGCAAAGGCAAAAGAAAAAGCAGACAAAGAACTTATTGAAGCAGTCAGGGAAAAGGAACGTCAAAAATTAAGAAAGAAATTAGAAGAACCAATTGATACTCCTTCAGCACCGCAAGTGAAAGTTGTTGAAACAGAAAAGGTTATTGAAAAAGGATACTCCCAAAAAGATCTTGATGACGCTGTCGCAAGAGCAGTAGAACAATCTGTTAATAGAGTTGAAACCCTTCGTAAAAAAAGAAAAGAAGAAAAAGCAAAAGCATTAGCAAAAAAGAAACACGATGAAAAGGTCTTTCAGGAAGTTAATAGAGCATTGAAGAATGATGTCTGGGCAAATTGTTTTCTTTAAAAATTTAATTTATTAATTTAAAATTATTTTCTTTATTTTAGTAAATGGTTCATTATAAATATATTGAAATTGGAACGAGTGATTTTGCTACTTTAATAAATAAATATCCAAATGATATTGGATTATCTGTTGAACCAATTAAAAGTCTTTTAGATAATTTACCTGATAAAAAAAACAATACAAAAGTTAATTATGCTATTTCTGATAAAACAGGAACTGCTGAATTTTATAAATTAAAAGATGAATTTTTAGAAGATAAAGAACATAGACAATATGAAAGGGGAATGTCAAGTTTAGTTGGTGCATCTAATGAAGAAAAAAGAATTACAAAATCTGTCAGGTTTGAAAGGTTTGAAAAAATTAATGTTCCAACAAAATCATTAGAAGACTTCTTCAAAGAATATGATGTGGAAAGTGTTGAATATTTAAAATTAGATACAGAGGGTTTTGACATTAATATTATGAACCAATTGTATAGAACAAATATAAGACCAAAATGGATTAAATTTGAAAGTTGTCATAGTTCAGAAGAAGAAATAAAAAATATTTTAGACTGCTTTTCTTCATATGATGTTAGAAGAACCAAGAATGATATTTATTTAAATTTTATTAATACAAAAAATAATGTAATAAATAAATAAATGGAAGCATCCCAAGGTCCGAGAGTAATCCCTGTTAAAGACCCAGACCCTGTGCCTAATAATAATCCTCCTCTACATCCTAATCTTCCGCAAGTCGACGGATTTGGAGGGGGAGCATTAGTATTATTGGTTTCACCTGTTCGCACAGGAAAATCAACATTAATTTCTAATATGTTATTAAACGACCAGTTCTACGACGCACAAGATAGATTTGATAATACAACTATTATCAGTAATACAATTGCTAATGATATTACATCAAGATTTTTAAGGAAAGCATTTGATACGCATGACCATTATGACGATTCTATTATTGATGGAATTGTAAAAACCCAGAAAGGATATGAAAAAGAAGAACAACCAGAAATCGCTGTTGTTCTTGATGATTGTTTAGGTTCAATTAGAAGGGAAGCAAAGATTAATCATCTTGCTTCACGATTCAGACATTTCAATATAAAACTATTAATTATTTCTTCACAAAATTTCCGTGCTTGTAGTCCAATCATTAGACAGAATGCTACGAATGTAATTGTAGGAAGTCCTTTCCCTAACCAGAAAGAATTAGGCAAGATGGCTGAAGAGTATGGTGATGTCTTTGGAGGTGCTGAAAACTGGTTAAAAATATACGCTCAAGCGACTCCCAATAGATATGATTTCCTTCATATGGATTTCCAGAGTAATCCTCCAAAAGCATTTCATAATTTCGAAACCTTAATCGCAGAGGGTCAAAAGATTTTAAATTCACCTGATTAAAATAATATATATATTTCTATATAAATATGGGAGATTTTTACGGATCACATGCACAAGCATTCGCAACAGCAAATCAGTTGGGACAACATGCTGCAGATGTTAATGAACTTCGTTCTAATGGTTGGAAGACCCAAACATTAGCATATAAAACATTAGACCATCAGGAACAAGATAAACAAGATAAAGATGTTAAATCTGACGTTGAATCTGACGTCACTAAAATTGATACTGTCTATGGAGTTGGAAGAGCAACAGCACGTGCAGGATATGGTGCTGCACTTGTCGCAAAGCAAGGAGGTTCTGCAACGGAAGCATATAATGTCGCAACCAAAGCACTTGGTGAATTCGGTGAAGGAACTAAATTATTCGGCAAAGGAGCAACAGCAGTAAAAGATATTGGAGGTGTTGAAGGAGTTATTGCTTCAGCATTAGTGAAAGGTGGCGGTGAAACTTTCGCAAAGGTCGCTGCAAAGGGAGTTGGTCTTGTTGGAACTGGAATCGCTGCATATCAGGACATAGATAATTTCGTTGAAACAGGCAATCCATTTAATACAAAGGACGCTGCAGGAAATGTTGTCAAACAGAATCTGGGTGTCGATATTGGAAACGCTGCAACTCTTCTTGGCGGAGCATTAGATGTTGGCGTCGCTTTAACTGGCGGAGCATTAGCACCTGTCGCTGCAGCAGTGAATCTTTTCGCTGCAGTAGATTCAGCAGTCGCAGGAGTAGAACAAGACAAGGAAGAAAAACAACAGGACGAAAAGGATGTGAAACCTGGTCCTGCTCCAACCCAAGTTGCTCCTCAAGCATTCGCTCAATATGGAATACTCGCTAATCAGGCACATAATCCTCTTAATCACATAAATTAAGCGAAGCAATACTTTAAATTTTTTCATTCTAATATTTTTTTATTTCAATCTTTATAAAGTAAAGATGCCGAGAGTAAAAGCAGGTGAAATGTCTTTAAATGAAATACGTAATTTAGCACGTCAGCACAACAAAGCGTCCCAGATTAAAAATATTGATACATTATCAAGAAAAGCATTAATTGATGAAATAGAAAAACAAGGATACGAAGTCGACCATGAAAGAAAAAGAATTGTAAAAAAATCTATGAATTCTATTGAAAGAAAAAAACAAACTAAAAAGATTGCTCCTGAAGGTGAAAGGAAACCCCAGAAAAAAACTAAAAAGAAGATGTTAAAAGAAGGCGGTGAAAAACCTCCTATGGTTAAATCTAAACCGAAGGCGAAACCTCCTCCAATTAAACCTGCTCTTGAAAAACAGAAAAAGAAAAAGGAAGAAAAAGAAAAGAAAAGAAAACAATTAATATCTGGTTCATCATACGGCAAATAATTAAAAAATTTGATAGTTGCTATTACAGAAATAATATTATATAAATAAAGAAAAGTTTGAAAAAAAAAATTTGATAATTTATTGCAGGAAAACAGTAATTTTAAAAAAAATGGGTGTTGAACTGATTCTGGGAATGGAAGAAGTAATTAACTATCTGAAAGAACTTGAAGCAGAAAACAAGAAACTAAAAGAACAGAATGAATGTGTTCAGCGACAGATTGAAAGTGTCTGTAAGGCGAATGATGAACTAAAAGAAGAAAACAAGATACTAAAAGAAGAAATAGAATGGAAGAATATAACCATACGAAAAGAGGTAAATAGGAACAAGAAACTTGAAGAAGAACTCCTTGCGTCCAATACTGCACTTGAAATTGTGAAGGATGAAAATGAAGTCAATAAGGACAATATGAAGAAATTTATGTCAGAAAACAAGAAACTTAATAAAATGATAAAGTATCTTCCAAATGATATGGAAGATAAGTGGTGGTGTGAAAAGAATGAAAAGTGGAGGTGGGAAGGTGATGGTTATCTTTCAGAAATTGATGATGATTATGAAGAACCAGATTCACCTTAACTTAAATTAAAACGTTTCTTATACGCTGATATATTTTCTTTACGACTAGTAGAATTTCCCCATAGAATATAATATGATAAAAACCCTGCTCTTGTATAATCGCCTGTAGATAAATCTTTTTTATGTCGACTTCTATATCTTTTTCTTTGTTCTTTATCTTTTGTTAATGTATAATCATCCATTCCTGCTGCACCGAAGTGCGTAGTTTTAGTTCTTCCATTATCCCTGGTGAAAATCGCCATCAGTTTTTTTCCAGGTTTATTACTCTTTTTTATTACTACAGAAACCATTTATAAGATATTTTATTTTTTTAAAATTCACCTGAAAATAAAATGTTAATAAAAGTATAATTATGAATCAGCATTTAGAAATCGTTCCGAGCAATATTACTTCGGATGGAAAACTTTCTTACAAGAACGGTCAGCCGACCATCCAATTATTAATTGGTGCACAGGACAGATTTATTGTTCCTGGAAGTGTTCGCCTCTGCGGTGAAATCACTATTAAAAAGAATGATACGACCCTTCCTGTTGAAAGTGATGGGATTCGTATGAATGAGCGTCTTGGCGTTCATTCTGTTATTGATACTCTATCAATCTTTTCCCAGCGTTCTTCGCAGACCATAGAAACTATTAATCATCACAATCGTTTCATGTCTTCTTATCTATCGGTGACGCAGTCGCAGGGAGACTTCGCTTGTCATGCCTACGAAACTTCTCTTCGTTTCCCCAACTACAAGGCACAGCAGTTAGGAGTCATTCAAAATACTCAAGCAGACCCATCTACAGGCGATTCGCCCAACTCTTTCTGTATCCCTCTTGTCAGCGGTCTATTTTTAGGTCAAGACCCAATCCCTCTTTCTAACTCTTGGGGTGTTGGCGGACTTCTAATTGAAATCCAACTCTCTCCGGATCAGAATGTGTTATTCTCCGCAGATAATAGTGATACTAATCTATTGGATTCATACTATGAACTTTCTAATGTTCGTCTAATCTGTGAGGTTCAGACTCCAGGGGAGGACTTCAAACCCCAGATGACAAATACTTTCACTTACAACTCTATCAGTTCCTACTACAATACTATTAATTCAAGGAATGCTGTATTAAATTTCAACCTTGGATTGAAGTCTGTTCTTGGAGCATTTATGAATGTTGTTCCATCAGCACATATTAATAGTTGGACGAGGGACGGTCTTGCTACGCTAAATTTCACAAACAAGACTGGTTCCAGAGCGAAGGTCAATCAACTTGTTTTCACCAGAGCAGGTCAGCGTGTTCCATTAGAATATAATATTGATACTCTACAGAAAACAGAAAAGGCAGGATTTATTAATGAAAACGCTGACGCACAGATTGTAAGAAACTACATGAATGCTGTTCAGAACTTCGCAAAGATTAATCGCACTTCTGTTGGTCCTGAAACTTATCGCTCTATCGGTTATGGTTCGGATTCTACTTTCTCTGAAGCCAAGACAATCATTAAGGGCGGTTCGGCATGGGGAATGGGTGTTGCTTATGATAGTATTAGTAATCAGGGTCTCGACTTCGGTCAGGTTCCATTCGGTGTTCAGTTAGACCTTGAATTAACCAGCGACCATCCTAACGCAGTCTTCTTGTTCGTTCATTCACGACAGACCATCGTATCCAGTGAAAACTCTATTCAGGTTATGAAGTAAATCCATATTTTAAAATTAACTTTAATTTTTTTTATTTTCATTAAATATAATAATGGAAACGCCGTCGCAACCTCAAGCATCACAAATCCCAGACCTTGTCAAAATTGGTTCAGTCGCTACTGATACTGCAATTAATGTTCAGACAGATATTCTTGACCCAGTTATTTTTTCGGAAAGGGAGGCACGATTTGTCCTTGACAACAAGGGCATCCTTCACTCCAATTCCAGAATCACTTTCTCTACGGAGGGAGATACAAACGCATCAGGCGGTGATGGGAATCACGCCAGAGCATTTTTCCCAGCAAATGTTGGTGTTCATTCGCTAATCCAACGTGCTGCACTTCGTGTCGGCACCAAGACTGTATGTGAAATTGAAGATTATGCTCACTTCGCTGCATATGAAACTACATTCCTTCCTCCTGACGCAATCAAGGAGCGTGAAGGTGTAATGAGTGGTCGTTTCATGCAGATTGCTCCAACTCTTCAGGAGCGTTCTGCTTCTTTTACTTCGGCATCTAATAGTGCTTCTATCACAGAAAGTCTTACTGAAGCCAAGAGTATCCAAATTGACAATGGAACTTGCCCTACTCTTCAAGACGCAGTCTCTACATATTGGAAACCAATCACAAGACAAACAGTTCCTGACCCTTCACGAGTAATCTTTGATTATCAGAAGGAAAGTAATAAACCAACTTATTCTATTATGTTAGCAGACCTCTTCCCCTTCCTCAAGACCAATCAACTTCCGCTCTTCATGATGACAGAGCAAGTTTCTATTCATTTAACTTTCACTCCTCGCCAAACTGGAACAGAAAGTCTTCGCATATCGAATACTGGAAGTGCTACTCTTGCGAATGATTGTAATTTAACCAGAGGTGATTGTCAGATGATTTCGGATTACATTTTTTATCCCCAGGATATGATGGAGCAGTATCGTCAAGCGAACTCTAATATGCAGTTCAGTTATGTTGATTATCAGTTCGTAAAGCGAACGGTTTCTGCTACTGAATTTAGTTCAGGTCTTATCCAGAATGTCGGAGGTGCTGGTCGTGTAGTTAATAAGGTCTTTGTTGCTGCACAGCAGAGCGACGAAAAGAATGATGCCTTGATGAATAACTACATCGCAGAGGGTCCTGCTATTAGCGGAACTTCTACTGGTGAAGTAAAGAACAATCTTAAATACAATGATAATTTCTTGTATCCGATTGATGTTGTAAATGACGCACGTCATTATCACAACGTATTCCAGAGTGAGGGCAGAGTTCCATACATTTCACGTGATTTATATCGTGGTGAGGGTCAGTTAGCAACGGATAATGCTGATACTCCTGGGGCAATAGATTTTGAGGGTTATACCGCGAAGGACGACCTCCGCCAGAAGTTCTTCTATACTGCTTTCCGCCTCAACAAGGGTGAGCGAGTAAATAGCAGAGGGATTGAACTCTATGATACAAGAACTACTATGGGCGGTTCTTCTACTCTCCGTTGTTGGCTTCAGGTGATGAAGGTCGCCCAACTGAAAGATGGAATGTTCTCTATGGGTTTCGCCTAACTAATATTTAAATTCATTAATTTCAATTTTTAATATATTCTATTATAAATGTCAGGATTCACCAAAACAACATTAATAGAATGTCCTCGTTCGCAATCAGACGAAGGTCTTGCGAACAATAATCAAAATCCTTCTAAATGGACTAACAGGGTTGGTGATGGGATTCACTTAAAACCAGGAGATAAAATTTCAGTTCATAGTTCATATATCAGTGAAATAGGAGCAGAAGCAGGTCAAATCCAAATTAAAGGTCAAGATCTTAATGCTTCAGTAGAAGTAGAAATAACAGAATTTACTAATACATTAAGGAGTGAAGACATCCCTACAAAATTTGGTCTTCAAAGGGCAGAAAATGTTAAAAAGACAATAAATATCAGGGATGATACATTAAATTTAGTTGTCAGTCCGTATAAATCTGCTAATGGTGAATATTATTCACATCTTCCAAGAAGATATATCAGTAAGGGAACAGATAATTTTTGGGCGACCAATCATTCAAGAGACGTTAATCCTATTTCTGGGGATATAGGACAGACTGCTCTTCCTCCGCCACCTTTAAACAGATGCTCTTCAGACCTTAATATTAAATATTGGGCGTATCGCACAGGTGCTGCACACAGCAGACATAGAATAGATGGAATTAATGATGGAAGTCGTTTCACTTTATTTAGTAGAAAAGAAACTTATTATGAAGACCCAGAAACAATCGCTGTTGGCGTCACAGGTCAAGCACATTCAGGAAGTCCTGTATTAGAATTAAAACACGGATTCACAACAGCAGAACTGGAAGTTGGAATGGTATTAAAATCCCAGTCCCCAGATAATCCTTTTGCTGAATTTGCCCCTTTTGATACAATTGTATCTATTGATAGTGATACAGAATTAACTATGTCTGCAAATGCGACAACTAATACGAATACACATAATACATTTGAATTTACTTTTCCCTCTGATATTGACGATACTGCTCTTCCACCAACAACAGCGAATAGTGAATTTGATGCTTCAACATGTTTATCGTTCAGGGATCCTGCCCTTTGGGGTGATTATATTCAAGTAAGAAATTTAATATCTGTAAAAGCAAATCCAGGATATAATTCACCAGCAGATTTAGCAGACCAATTAACCCAAGAATTAAATGATAGAACAGATATAGAAACATTTGCTTATCCAACACACTCTACGGCAAATGATTTCACAAGAGACGAAAAATTTACTTTTAAAACTGAAACTCCTTGTAATCAGGTTTATAATTGTGCGACAGCAACTAATTTCCAGAAAGAAAAATTCGACGAATGGATAAAAACAGACGGAACTTGGAATGTAAAAGACGCATTTAATTATTTAGCGAACTACAAACATATTGGAATAAAAAGACCTGAATTATATACAACTGGTCTGAAAGTAAATGGTTCATTACAAGGAGGGGATTCATATATTGATGGTTTTTCAGGTGAAAGGAATGGTTTGCCTATGTTATATTTTTATCCTCACGGCAAAGGCGACCAAGTTCTAATGACTACGGTAGATTGGACGAAAGAGAATATTTTAAGGTTCAAAGATTTCTTTGACGCACAGGCAACTTATCCTGAATTATTTGATTATACACAGAGCAATACTAAATGTGATATTAATGAAACAAGATTTTTTCATATGAATTTATACGACGAATATAACGGCTCTGAAACAATCTTCGCCCTTGATGATGCTGTCAGAGAATGGAAATTTCCGCATACAAGGAGCGATGAAGGCATTCCCCAATTGGGATATGATTTATATCAATCCTCTTATAGTTCGTCTCTTACAAGTTTCCCAATCTTTGTTGATTACAATCCTAATACAGCAGATTTAACTGAAAATGATGTCGGTTATACAGATAGAGGAAGAAATTATTTTTACGACGGATTAGAACCTGATTACGACGACTTGGCGTATGGATTCGCAAGAAAAGTAAGAGTAATAGGTCCTGAAGGTCCTGAATACTATATTGGTTTCCAATTCACAAGAACAGGCGGTGAAATCCCATCACATTTCTTTAATACAAATGCTTCGGCAAGTCCTGGGGAACCAACAGAAGTCCTTGGAGGAGGCAACAGAATATTTGGTTTTGACTGGCACTTCACAGCATATGGAACTGCAGCAATCATTTTATATAATGGAAATATGAATGAACGAGGGGATACTTTTCATACAGGGACAATTAATAATCAAGTGAAATTATATCGGTTCGCACAAGCAACAGGAGGAAAATTATATAATTTAGACCCTTTTCAATGGGGAATGTATCTTGGAGCAGATGAACCAATTATTAATTATGATATAGACCAACAAAGATTTCAAATTAGAAATCTTCACACAGCAGAAACAGTCGGTAATGTAAAAGACGCAGGTTTCGTAGATTCAGGGGGCGAACAAGTTCCAACTAATCAAAACGCAGGAGATACTTGCTACAAAATAAATAAAAGAATGCTTCGTTGGAATTATTCACCAGATATGTCTCCATATACTGATAATTTTTCTGCTTCATTTACAGGGGGTTCTGATAATGCTTACATTTCACATAATGTAGCGATAGAACCTTGGTCTATTATGGACGCTCAAAGCGGTCTTTTCGTAGAAGATTGGGTTGTTCCTGAAGAATTATGGGATGAAAGTCTTGTTGGAATTATGGGATATAGATATAATCAATTTCACAATCCAAATACAAGTTCATCAAGACAAGTTAGATTAAAAGCACACGGAGCAAATGCTGATTTAAATAATGTAAATATCATTACAACAAATGCGAATATTAGTGAAGCAGATATTAAAGGATATACACAGAATACAACTGCAGCGACACAATATACTCCTGTTCTTCCAGTAGGAATACAACCTTCAGGAACCAGTTTTGATGTTCCAGGAAGATATATCACTCCAGCCATTACTAATTCACCAGCACAATCTGTAAATATAACTGCTGAAAGACTTCCTACAAAAACATTAAGACCTTATTATACAATTCGAAGTGATATTATTTCTGAACCGAATCATGTATTAGGAGGTCTTACAAGCGGAATCACTATGCCGATTGTAGCAATTACAAATAAGGCAAACCCTTACGGAGACTTCCTGAATGGTTTTCAAGGACAGATTGAATTTACAAATACAATTGATAGAGTCTTAACAAGAATTCGTTGTAGTATCCATGAACCAGATGGCTCTGCTGCAAGATGTGATTTAGATTCAGCAGTCATATTTAGAATAGACCAACAGATTCCAGCAAAATTAGATATTGTTGGAGATTTATTACAGAGTAAAAAGAAGTCAGACCAATTAATCGCAGAAGAGGCAGAAGATCCTCAACTTCAATTTCAAAATGTAAAGTATAAACCAAAAGAATTATTTGAATAGATTTTAATCAATTAGAGTTATTTTTTAGGATTATTTTATTTTTAACCTTATTGCAATTATTCTTTCTATTTTACTTTTTACTTTCAAAATAACAAAAAATCAATTAGAGTTATTAAAATCTAAATTTCATATTTTAAGATTCATTTAAACAAAAAAATATATTGTTAGATAAAAATGGAAGAAATTCAAGAGATTTATAAAATTATTGAATATCTTGATGATAAGGGAAAAGATGAATGGTCTGCTTTACTTCACGGATTTATAATTTGGATTGATGAAAATTTATCAGATGTAGATTTATCTGAAGAAGAGGGTGATGCTGTCCCAGAGGGAGTTCCAGAAGTTCAAATAGATTCTAATGGTTTTCATTCACTCGTTTAGGTTTCTTCTTTCCCATCACTAAAAGACCTTCCCTTTCACCGTCTTCATCGACAACACCAAGTTTAATCAAGATTAATAATGTGAAAAGAACAAAATCCCTGTCCTCTGAATTAGGTTGTTTAACTAAATCATTATATCTGAAATTTTTTAATGTAGAAATAGATAATTCTTTTATTTTCTTAATATTATTTCCTTCCCTCATGGCTTCAATAAGAACCCTTAACGCTTCTTTTTTATAATTTTCAAGAGTTTTTCCATCTCCAAGAGGTCTTGAAACAATTAGTTTCTTTTTGAAATAACCATTCACAGAACCTTCACTTCCTTCGTAAATCATTTTAATTATACATAAAAAATTTTGTTTATAAATTATCAAATTTTTAATACGCTTCATAATCTTCCCATTTGGAGAACATAATATATTTCAGGGATTGTTTCAGGTTAGACAAGAATTCTTTTCCGTCATTCACATAATTATCTTCTAACCAGTCAGAATCTTTACCATCTTTGATAAGTTGTTTCAGTTCTTGGAACGCTTCATTACATTCTTGGAGAGTATAAGCGTCAGAATATTTCTTATTGAAACCATTACCTTTCACCGTTTTTTTACCATCTTTATCATAAATATCATTAAACTTTCTTCGCCAGATTGTATCTCCGTCGTAATCGTTCTTACAAGTAGGGTCGTGAATAACTATAAATAATCTTTCAATGAAATCTTTGTAGTGAGGGTCGTGAATGAAACAACCCCACCATCGCCAGTGAGCGAACTGTTTTTCGCCGTGAGGACAGAAGGCGTATTTATTATTCTTCGCATCCATTTCTTTTGACAACATTTCCCATAGTTTTCTGTTTTCACACCAATCAACAGTAGGAAAGCGAGGGCGAAAGAAGTATCCCATATTTTCTTTTTTTTTATGTTGTTATATTATAATACAAACTATCAAATTTTTAAACTATCAAATTTTTAACTACGCCTTGAACCAGATGTAAGTATAATCTTGTGATTTTGTCTTGTATTGTTTTCCCAGTTGTTGGCGGAGGTCTTCTTGAAGTTCGCACTTTGGATAATCATATTTTTCTGTAAGTTTCTTATACATCTTGGGAGACATATTCCAACAGTTATGACCTCCTGCTTTCAGATATTTCATACATAAATTCATAAGAGGAATGAGGAAGTCTTTGTAAAAGTCATCTTCAGTTTCCCACGGAGTCATATGTTGATATAGTTCAAGATTAGCGTATGGCGGTGAAGTAAGAACCATATCATAATCAAGGGTCTTGATAATTTCTTCATTCAAAGAGGTCTCCCAGAATAGTTTTACATTTTCAAGGTTCAAATCATCAATCATCTTTTCATAACCAGGTTTCAGGTCAATATTCGTATCAAATCCTGTATAATGAACGCCGAGTGAAGTCGCACCAAGCATCCTTCCTCCCCATCCCATAGTAGGGTCAAGAACAGAGGTCGCCTTGAACTTCTTGTATAAATATTTCGCCGTAGAAGCCTTGAAGGGAACAATCGCACCATTATTAATTCGATGACATTCATAAACATCTGTCGGCGATGGATAAGGATTCTTATCAACCCTGTTTCTCTTTACACTATCTTTCCATAGTTTCTCTTTCAGTTCAGGGTCTTCAAACCATTCTTCAATTGTTCTGTAATTAGTATTATTTCTTCTACACTTCAGAAGTTCTGCGAATTGATATTGATAGATAGTCTTGTTTCCGCAGAACTTTCTTGGATTAGTATCTGCTGGAAACTTACAGAT
>Ga0099849_1000822_pt1 | contig 14468 bp, 10 predicted proteins | sample CB_VirMetaG_4_FD_78177 | JGI IMG/M metagenome (GOLD analysis project Ga0099849, IMG submission 78177) | Freshwater to marine saline gradient viral communities from Chesapeake Bay - CB_1508_1M Viral MetaG | ecosystem: Environmental > Aquatic > Marine > Coastal | place: USA: Chesapeake Bay... | reverse complement strand
TGGGGTCAGCGACGAGGTCCCAGGTGATGAGGCGGAAGTCCTCATTGACGTAGTGGCGACCATCCTCACCCTCGGAGAGAGTGCCCATTCCTCGTGATGAGATGCCGACCTGAACACCACCCTTGATAAGTGCCTGTGCGACCTTACCCATAGGCGTGTCTAGGATCTCAGCCTCACCAATAACCTCCTTACCCTTCATCTCAAGCTTTGTGATGAGGTGGGAGACTTGTGAAAGCTTTACGGCGTCATGGCTTGGGTGATCAAGCTCGCCAACAAGGCGTCGGTTGTCGATGGAGTCTTGGAGCTTGTTCATCTCACGCATGAGAAGAGGCCCAGAGTAGACACGACCATTCTTGTTCTGCTCGTCTGCGCGTTGGAACACGCCACGAATCTTCATGACACCATGGTCCTTATCCTCGTTTAGGATCTGTAGTCTTTCAACGATGAAAACGTCTTCGAGTAGGTTGCTCATTTCTTATCCTTGTCGGTTTCGACATCGGAACCCTGACCAGTTCCGTATTTCTTACGAAGGCGCTTGGAGACACCCTCTACATCCTCCTTGGATGCACCTGGAGTGGTATGGTCACTGTCTGGAGAGAATCCTTTGGCGGTCTTTCCGCCAACGGTTTGCTGGTTGCTCTTGCCCCACCTCTGTTTTGTGGTGACATAGCGGCGCCCAGATCCTTCGGTGGACCATGTGTCCCCTGGCTTGGTCTTACGCAGGGCTTGGAGAATGGTGCGGTATACCCTTACAGTCCCTTTGAGGGACTTGGCCTTGGTGCGAGAACGATACTTTCCGCGCTCACCGCTTTTTCCTTCGTTTAGGTTTTGGATCGCATTGATCAGATTCTCCATCACCATTTCTCCTCATCCCGAAACCCCTCTGGACTCCTACGCCCAGTTGCCCCGTGGATGTCATTCCAACCGAGGCCATCTCTGCTACTAGCTCCTTGAGTCGAGCGGCAGTTGCCATGAACTCTTCTTTGAGAGCCTTCTTTCTTTCTTCCAGTAGCGCTTCCTCGTCTACCTTTGGTTTAGGGGTTTCAATGCTGATACCAAAGGTTTCTTCTAGGATGGCGTTTCGCTGCTCCTGGGATACAGCTACATTCTTGATGTCAAGCTGACCGCCTGATTTCTTAGGAGAAGAATGGGTCGGGTCCTTCTGCCCCAGCATAGACAGGGCGAAGTCACCGATACCCATTTCCTCACTAAGAGAACCCATTAGCGTCACTTCTTGTAGGCTTTCTTGGCCTTCTTAGGCATGGCCTCTTTTTTGGACTCGTCATCGTCGCAGGACTCTTCCTCTTCGATGGCCTCTTCCTCTTCTTCCTCTTCTTCTTCGCCACCTTCGGCTTCCTCAAGAATGCCTGCCTCTGCAAGAGCGTCCATAAACTTCTCTGCGTGCTCGGCTAGGCGCTCGTCTGAGAGGTCCTCAGATAGCTCGTGGTGGCAAAGAGGACAAGCGTGGCCTGCCTCGACGCCCTCTTCGATGGTCTCCTCGACCTCGGACGCGGCCTCCTCAAGAACCTCTTCTGCGGGGGCAGCGACGGACTCGTTGAGGGCAACGCCTGCTTTGTTCCAGGCACCAGTGCCGAGGACGGCTTCTCTTAGTTGATCACGGTTCATAATAAACTCCTGACGGTCTTGCCGTCTACTTCTATCTATGCTGCTGGTCAGCCCAGCCGCGTTATTTTATAACTTTCTAGCCCCCAATAAATACATCTTTTCGGCTGATATCCCCGTAAGAATCGGGTAGTTGCCAGTCCACAATGACTGTCTGCTCCCCAGATACGCGAACATCGCCCAGCCTGTGCATGGGAAGACCGTATGCTGTCACCGCCAATGACCCCGTTGACGGGAAGGCTGGAGGGTTGGCTGGGGGCACAACATGGATCAATGGTGTGGGCGCAACCACTGCGATAGGAATACCATTGTAGGTAACAGAGCCCTGTCCACACTCTACTGTCGTAAGAGGAGCAGGTGTGAGGTGAGGGTCTTCTGTAGAAGGGATAGGTGTGCTGTCCCCTACGATGGCTGGTCTAGTGTTCATTAGATTGGCTCGGGGGTCTCCTCATCAGGGTCGATGTCTAGTCTACGAGCAGTAACCTTGGGAGTTACAAAGTCTTCTGCCCTGTCCAGGCCTTGCGGAGGAACTCTGAAAAGCCTAGGAAGATCTCTGTTCAAAACTTCACTAGGCGTAGGCTCTCCACGAGCGAACCCGTCCTTTAGTCTATTCCATTCTTTAATGTCGTCCCTCTTGATAGTATTTCTATCAGCGATTGTCATTCTATTATACACATCACCCCAGGACGCGCTGCTTGTGCTAGGGTCGATGAAGGTAGAGGTGTCGTATACATCTCGAACAGCCTCCATCAGATTCCTGAACGAGGAAGGTCTTCTAGGAAGGGGCTCCTCACCAGAGGAGTATGGAGTAACCTGCTCTCTAATCGTGGACGATGTAGACACGGCCCTTACACCTCCAGGGCGTAGCTCTCTGTCAACGTTTCCTGTGATAGAGGTCTCCTCGATGCTGATCCCTGGGACAGTGAACCTTAGGGGCCTGGAATTGGATGAGCCTTTACCTAGAGGCGACATCATGGTCACGTTTAGCTCCCTAACTGAATAGTCGATGAGCCTAGAGCCTCTGGACTGAATCGTCCTAGAAGGATCGTCTGTTGGGATGATGATCATATACCAAGGAATCCTTCTTGGCATGAGCGGATAATCATCCTCATAACCCTTGTAGTAGTCGAACGTCAAGTCTCTAAAGATGGCGTCTATATTGTTACGCTTCTCCAGGTGATCTAGGAAAGGATCCTCATGGTCTACATACACGACCAGATAAGGCCAGGGCTTGAACTCGACCCACTCGTTGAACTCAGTCTCATCCTTCTCCCACCTGTATTTGCAAGTAGACTTTCTAATCAAAGGATGATCTCTTTCGATGTCCTGGATAGTGTCTGGTCGCAGCACAAGGTAGTATGCGTCAGGGTGAGCAGTGGATAGATCAGAGCTTTCTTCCGTCCTTGATACAGGGACAGAGGAGGCCAGCAAGGTAACGTCGTTGTTAGAACCTAGAAGACTGTTGGCGATTGCTCCATCGGACAGGTCTAGCATAAACGCCAAGTCGATATCAGAGAAGACACTCCCTCTACTAATATCGTTGAACCTGTCAACGTAGTTGAAGAAGTCCCCATCTAGAATGTTGTGATAGGTTACAGTCCCATCTGCTTCTTGGATGTAGAACTGATCTGCTACATTGATAGGATGCTCTAGAACTTCTCCATCGCTCTGGACTAGTGCAATGTGTTTGTTCACGTCTGGGGCTACCGTCTTCCATAGCCTCATCCTATCTTTTGTCAGGCCGATGTAGTTCTCGAAATACAGAGGCTTTGCCTTATCATCAACGTATCTGATTGCGTTGTTTTCTGACCCCCTGCTTCTTCTAAACTGACCGTAGGGAGTCTGACTGCCTGCGTTAAGCTTCCTTAGACTCTCCGCTGTAAGGTCTGATAGCTGATTCCTTCTGATCAGGTAGGCAATCTTAGCCAGGATCGTGCCCTGCAAAGAGTTACCTGCCACATCCCTAGAGTTCTCCACAGCCTCTCTGATCTCAGGTCGAAGGCTTTGAAGTAGAGTGTATCCTCCTACATCATCGAAAGCTGTGATGGGACCGTTCCCTTCATGGGCTTGGTAGGCAAAGAGGACAGACGCATGGATAAAGTCTCCTAGGATATGCTTATCGTAGTAAGGATTAGGGACTGGAGTATAGGAAGTCTTAGCTGATGGGAAGGTGAAGATGCGGTCCTCTACCAAAGGATCGTATAGAAGGTCATCAGTCTCAGCGTCTAGCAGCATCTGCTTGTAAGCCTCTGCTGCCTCGTATGAGAAGTCTGCATCTCCTCCCCCATCTCGACGTAGAACGATGTTAGCCAATCTCTCCTCCCGTTCCCGATCCACCAGGAGGATCTGCCCCCGTGCCTGTTCCAGGCCCACCAGTGCTGCCGCCACCGCCACCGCCAGTGCCTCCACCAGTTCCATCGCCAGCGCCTCCACCCGTGCCAGTCCCAGTCCCAGCGTCAGGATCATCTCCTCCGCCGCCTCCGCCGCCTCCAGTGTCGCACTGAGGATCGTTTGCGTCTAGAACATTTACTAGGCTATCCACCAAAACGTCGATGGTGATAGGGTTGCCACCACCGCAGCACTCCCTTTCAACACCTAGCTTGAAGAACACAGGGAAGGTGCTACCAATGGCAGTAGAGTTGACGAAGATCTCCCCGTTAGTCTCGTTGAACTCAATCTCAATAGGGTTGCTCGTCTCAAAGGTTAGGTCGAACTCGTTACTAACCCCTGCCACCACATCAAAGTCTGTGGGCTGGATGATCAGGTTGTCGCCTGGGCAGATGTTAGCGACCATTCCACCTACGGGCTGTCCGTTGACATCGAACGGGTATACCGAAGCCAGTGTCTGTGCTGCACCAGCCACATCATCTTTACAGCAAGCAGATTCTGAATTGAGGCACTCTTCTTGTGTAAGGTAGGAGCCCGCAGGAGGATCTGGTTGATCGCATGACTGGACCTCTACGTCCTGGACGCAGTTACAATCGTTGGCCTCATCACACCTCCAGAAGCTGAACGTGCTTTGCTGGCAGCACTGAGAGCCTGCAACGCATTCCTCGTTAGATGCGTAGGTCTGCTGTCCAGTTGTAATGAGCTTACCATCAGAACCCACGTTTACTGCTACTGTAGTGATAAGCTCGCAAGAACCTGAGTTAGGCTCGTTACAGACCCATACCTGCACAGATGCTCCGCCACCACCACCCGTTCCTGGTTCAAGGATTTCGTCCTGGCAGTTGTTCTGGCATGTAGTCAGGTCTGGGAAGTATCCGTTAACAGCCGCAGCGTTTTTGATTACAGCACAGTTGATAACTGTTGCTGCCAGTCCAAACTGAGTGCCCCACAGGCCTGCGGTTTGCGTAGTGCCAAGACACTCTTTATCGACAAAGGGGTAAAGCGCATCAGGCCCACTTTCACTCACAATGACACACTGATACAACGTGCATGGTTGTGATGCTCCAATAGCGGGAGGTCGAGTGGGAGGTCCTGCGCCGCCGCCTCCTCCGCCTCCTTCGCTAGGTGAGATGGGGGCATCGGAAGTATAGCACAGTGGGGGTCCTGCCAAGGCTGCCGCTCTTGTGTTATATACTGGCTTACCATTCCATTGCGTTGGGCAAGGATTGTTAATAGGCTGTTGGGTTTTGAACGCTCCTACACAGCCTCCGTCAGCATATTTAGTGTTGCATGGAACATCCATACAGAAGAACCCTTCGCACACTTTGAATTCGCCAGTGCCTGGGCCGCCGCCTCCTGGTGGAGGGTCCAGAGGGCAGCATTTGGCGCAATCGTCTGGTAGGAACCCTGCTGGGCAGCTTACACAAGTAGGTAGAACAGGGTCCTGACAATCATTGATGCAGTTCAGAGTAACTAGCTGTTGCTTAGTATACACCCTTTGTGGGCAAACGAAACTGCTGATCTCATCATTCGGATCGAAACACGTTGCGAGATATACAAGGTCATCACAAGGGTCATCTCCAGGGTCACAATCAGTGCATCCACAACCCTCTCCTGTGCATCCGCCTCCACAATCTTGACAGCCAGGGTCTGGTGCGTCGGGTCCATCAAACCCTCCACCGCCAAACAGCCTAACGAAGCAGTTGTAGAATACGGAAGATCGTGCCATTCATCAAGAGTTTAGGCTAGTGTTGGATCCTTGAGCAGGGTTGTTGCTGTAGTAGAGGTTTACTTGAGCGTTGTTGGTGTATCCTGTAATAGTGAACTCGACCGTTGGGTAAGTGCAAATGCTAGGAATAAACGAGGACAGTCTAGGAGAGGCGATTGTCCCATTCTCACGAATTACTTGGTTGACGGATCGGTAGCCTTGTGAAGTATCCCATTCACGGTCAGTCTGGCTAATGGTTCTGGTGGAGCTACCTAGGGTAACCATCTCGGAAGAGAGAGGCATTACTCTAGAAAATCCAGGGAAGGTTCGCATGTATTGCCATAGTGGCAGGGTGGCAACATTAGGCCAATCGGTCAGGTATTTCGCTGGCCTGTCCCATTCTCCTTCTAGAGCCTTTCCTAGATAAAGGTTACCTTCATCTCCAGAGGGGTGTCCTAGAGACACGATAATTGTAATACCTTTTTTCCCTCTCTTCTGAACCGTAATTCCAGTAAACTGCATACCAACAGATTCAAGATAACCTGTGTTCGTAGGGTTAGTTCCCAAGGCACATCCATGTAGATTCGCATCAACCTCGTAGTCGGTGAACCCGTCTAGGAAGCCCGCTGGGAAATCGATGTCTTTCTTTACGAATAGGGATCCATAGGTGTAGACATACAGTTTCTGGCCTCCGCCTACACCAGTGCCAGTTCTAGCCTTACCTAGATAATTCTCAAGACCATCACTAGCATAAGGATCCTTGTCCTGAATGAACTCATACATGCCTTGTGGAAATTGAGCCTCAGGAGTTACTCTGTCGAATCCCATGTCGTCTCCCCAAACCACAGCGGAGTGAAGTCTATCGTTTCTTAGTGTTCCCGTCGCTCCTCCAGGTGCTTGATCGAAATAATCGTGATTAATATCCCAACCAGGATATAGAGGAAGCTCATCAATACCTATAGGAACGTGACCAAACTCTTTTAGGCCTGCTAGGGTGTCTGCTTCGGTTAGTGTCGGGAAGAGCCCAGCCTCACGCATGTAAGCTGCCAGGGATCCCTCCACTCCCCACTTAGTTCCTCCAAAGATGATACCTTTTGATAGCACCTGACCGTTACCTAGAAGGAAGTTAACGTCGCTTCTCACAGGATCCATCTGCTGTTGCATATCGCGCTTGGCCTTGTATGCAACATCACGAAGCTCCTGCTTACCAACGGCAGGGTTGGCGAAGGATAGAGGGGGAGATGCCGCAGCAACACCTGCACGCTCGTTGTAGGCAAGCTCAGTTGTGCGGAAGAAAGGTCTAATATCCACCACATCCCCTGGTTCGATAAGAGCCTTGTTTCTCTTTACGAACACATAGGCTAGAGGCAGGATGCTCTGACCGATTAGGTTGTATTGGTTGTCTCCATCCTCTACCTGCTCTGCAAACATAGGAGCTAGGTTCATGACATCGTCAGGGGATGGGAAGCTGCCGTATACGTTGTTTAGTCCAGCGGCAGTCTGTAGCTGGTCAGCGGCTGGGGCGTTGATAAGATAGTTACCATTTTCATCAACAGCCTCACCAGCGTCTAGTCTAAATGTAGGATCGGCTGAGTTAGCGTTCCATTCAGTTGACCCGACATATCCAGAAACACCTTCTAGTGAGGTAGAGATTTGTTCGGATACCGCTGATACTGCAACAACTCCTGCTCCTTTTAGAAGGCCTAGACGAGGTGCGAAGATCTGAGTAGGCTCAGAACCATTAGGGGAGGCAATAGTGGTGCTGTCTGCATCAATAGGGTGCGAGTATAGGAACAGCATATCCACTCTTACCGCAGGCTGTGCAGTCGTTCCCCTCCTGTGATCATCTACGTCGAAGTCGGGGATGTTAATCTCTAGCTGCTCTGGCACATTAACAACCGACGTTCTTACTGCTGCTCCATAGATTCTTGTGAACTCCGTCGCTGCCTGCTGTAGGTCGATGACAGATAGAGTGCCCGTTTGAGATGGAAATGAAGAAGAGGGCTTCCAGAGAGCGAGCTTGTTCTTTGGAAGGTTCATCACCTCGTTGATGCCCTTGTTGTTCTGGGTGAAGTAAGTGTAACCGTGACGCCAATCAAGAAGGAACCCATTAGGAGTTGTAGCCTCAGAGTTATGGTGCTGTAGATGATCATACAGGCCATTGTTAAGGAACACTGTCTCTGTAGCGTCTCCTAGGAATGCGTCAATCTCTGCATCACTGTAGGTGAACGTGTGAGCTTCTCTGTCCGCATTACTGAGAATGGCTCTTTTGGCTAGAGTGCGCGTCCCGATACCTTTGTTATATGCGTCGTTGATACGAGCGGTGTATCTCCCTGGCTGCACATATACTGTTCTACTAGATCCGTTAGCGAAAGGACGAAGCTCCGCAATATCCGATCTTCCAACACCAGAGACAAACGTCGATGTAGCAATCTGATCTTTTAGCCAAAGAACGTTCTCCTCTAGCTGCTGTAGAGGAATGTTGTCAACCTCCCAGTAGTAAGGGTCGTTTGCCTTGAATAGACGGACAGGGTCGGTGAACCTATAAGGGCTCTCACTCCAAGCCTGAGATGATTTAGTAATTTGCTGGTCGCCAGTAGCCATCAGATTCTCCTAATGTCGAAGTCGTTCGTTCCTTTGAAGCCCTCTCCTAGGCCAGAGGTTGCAATGTTTTGATACAGGCCATAGTTATCGGTTGTTGACCTATAGATCTGAACCATTGAAGGTCTTAGTCGTTGAGGTAGTGCAGCGTTCTTTGCATTAGCAAACATCTCTGCTGCGGATTCGTCAAGTCGGACTGTCTGCCTGCCTGGATCCAGGAACTGGTGAGCGAGGTAGTATCCTGAGCTATCCATCTCACCATCTTCCGCGTCATAGAGGAAGAGCTGTGGGTAATATTCCAAAGCCAAATCTTGTAGTGCAGAGCAGGACGCCGATAGCTCGTAACCCTGGGCAATAGTTTGATAAGGTCTGGTATCCTCTGTAGCCGAGAAGCTACCACCTTCGCTGTAAATTAGCAGCCTAGCAGCAGGATCCACATCGAAGTATACTCTGAAAGGCCCTCTGTTCTCATACGAGCTAGGTCCAAAGGTTGAGGTTCCACCTGTTCTATATCCTGACCAAAGTCTCTGGTTTGCAGATAGAACACCTGCTTCGCACTCTACACCACTTCCGTAGAAGTCTAGCCTTGACAGCGTGCTAGTGTCAGAGATAGCAGACAGGCCGGAACCTGCGTAAGGGTTGCCTTTGAAGGCTGCGTAAGCCACAGAAGATGCGGCCTCTGGGTATACGCCACTTAGGTAAGCTGCGCGAGGACCAGTGTATCCAACGGACCCAGGCCAACTTCCACTGACTGACATGTGAGCGGCGTCGAGGGTGGAATTCCCCGTGATAGCCCAGATTCTGAGGTCGTTACAGCCTGCTGGGATTGAGCAGTCGTAGTATACGCCGTCTGCGTTCACTGGTCCCTGGTAGAAGCTGACGTTAGACACTTTGGCAACGCTTCCACCATGAACTCGAACGCAAGTTCCTCCGTTTGAAATCTGTGACCTGAACGTCTCATCCGTGAACCCAGATTCAATGTTAGCTAGGTAATAAGAGTAAGGCGTGCCGTTCACAGTCGTGTTGATGAACTTGAAGTATGTCCCTGGATCAAGAGTGTAGTCATACTTGTTCTGGTAGGTCCCGTTAGCCCCTGGCTCAACAGGGTTATACTCGTTGGAGCAGAGGATTGACATGCTACCTCCTCTTGAAATTCCACTCAAAGAGTCGCCGTAGTTTCTAACATCAATTCCTGAGTTGTCTCCTGCGGCATCGCCCCAAGCTTCCACCACAGAACCCAGGTCCTTCATGATTAGAGTAGAGTTGTTCGTTGCTACTAGGTTAGCCCTAGTGGCGTGAAGCTGAACTGAGGTGTGGCAAGTAGAGTCGCTGTTGTTGAAGGATGCTCTATCGTTTACGCTGAACTCGATGTGTCCGTTGTCATCCGCAAGGCAGTCTACTGAGGCTGCGCCGATGAAGGTAGGTCCTTTGAACTTAACGTGACCACCTTCTACGGATGCTACTGCTGCGCCTCCTTGGTCACCACCAGCATTAACAAAACCAGTGATGATGGTTGCGATTGAAGAGGTTCCTAGGAAGGTAACATCAGACCCTTTGGACTTTACAAGGTATCCTTGTGAATGGACTCCTGGGCCTCCTGCTGTGTCGGAAGTTCCCCCTACGGTTGCTGGTCCCGTGGCAATTCTAGCGTGAGCCATCACTGCTTTAGTGTTTACAAGGTCTACAGCAGGCTTGAGGTAAATCTGATCAGTAGCGTAGTGATCCGCGATCAACGTGCAGGCTGTGGCCGACGCATTGTTATCCTTCTCTACCACATCCCATACACAGTTGTCTAGGACAAGGTGCTGACCATTGGCGTGGAACAGATACTTGATATCGTTAGTGATTGCAGTTCCAGTTCCTACATCATTAAGCGGCACGCTTGGATCTACGTCAGGACCCCCGTAGGTGAATGTCGAGTTGATGCCTTTGATACCGTGATCCTCGCAATACTGGGCCACCATCTCATACATTTCTACATTACTACCCAACGCTTCGAGGCCAGTCTTGCACTCAAATAGGTCGATCTGGCCGTCGAACTTAACGTCGGTGCCAATGGCTCTCATGCCACGGACACAGTTATGTGCTCTTACCTCACCAGCATTCTCCGAGGTTACCTCACAGTTGCGAAGGTCCCATCCAGTATCAGCGTGTGATGCGTTGAAGAGAACTGCGTTACCCGATAGGACGCTGTCACCCATGAAGTGTAGTCTAGAGTTAACAGCGTAGACCCCAGCAGTCTCGGTCGTGGCCCTTATGCTAGGCTCATAGTTTCTGTGGGCAACAAACCTGCGACGAAGAGTTACATCAGAGTTAATAATGTCTAGGCCGCGATGGCTTGCTCTGGTTACAGCAATGTCCTCAAGGGTAAGTCCGTCAGTGTTTCTTACTTGGATCCCGTTCTCTGCGTGGACAGTGTAAGGGGATGAAGTGCCATCAGCAGCTACAACAGCAAAGCGACGGATCCAGATAGGACCAGTGCAGTTGGTGATGTTGATTGATCTAATGCTGTTGTTTGTGGCAAACCCGTTAATGCCTAGAGAGTCCGCAGCCGCTGGGGAGATAGCTCTGTTTAGAGGGTCTGCGGCAGCGTCGAGAGCCGACACATCAGCGGTCGTATCAGTGATGACCGTGTCTGGGTTGTTTACGTCAGGGACTTGATACTCATCCCCGTTTTTCCAACTCAGAGCACCGTTGTTAGTAGCGTTACCTTCTGCCAGTGCCATGGCTAGGCGTTGGCTTCGTAGAGTTCTAGCGCCCCTGCCGTTGGTCATCTGTGCGACGGCAACATAGTCGTGAGGAAAGTCCCAGAGAGCCGAAGTGTTTGCGCTGAAAGACAGGGCAGAGGTGGTCGCAATGTGATCACTTGCCTCAGAGGAGGAAACCTGATACGCCTCGTAGGTGTCGGTGTCGTTCAGCCTGTAGCGTGTAGAGCTTGGGTCGAAGGGAGCGTAGACTCGGTTGACGATCTCCAGGGAGCCAGAGCCCTCACAACGGATGTTCGTCATGTCGATGTGCCCAAGATCTCCCGACACAGCAACCTCAATGAGAGTGGGCATACGGAGGACCTGAGGCAAAGCGTCAATGGCGCCCTGTAGGGTGGTGAATACGTTGGCGCTGGCGGTGACATCTGGGATGGTTGCCGACACGCACATCGCCAGCCCTGGTAGGGTGGAGGTGGCGAACCCAGTGGCCTTCTCCCATAGCTCGTAGGTCCTCTCCTCCAAGTCGTGAAGTGGAAGGTTATCCGTCTCCCAGTTGTAGAAGGCAGAGCTATCGAACTTAGTTACGATAGGGTTCCAGTAGTTGTAGAGGGTTACGCCAGCGGATACTGCGTAAATATCGTCTTGATCAAACATGGCTTAGAACTGGATGGTCCAGAGAAACACTAGGGAGAAGGCGTCTGTCTTCTTGATGCCCGCGAAGGGCCTGTAAGCTACGAGGATAGGTGACGCTGGGACGAGTCCTTGTGGGTTGTTCATGAAAAGACCTACCTCATTTAGCTCGTCTGCGACATTTGCGCCCTGATCATCCAGGACTAGGGTGAATCTAACAGCAGTCTTGGAAAGCCTGTGAATGTTAGAGTATCTGATGTTTGCGAATGCCTTCGTGACACCTAGGGCCCCGTTCTCGATAGCTTTGTAATCGTCAACCACCACGCTGGTGTTGGCCCCGTATTGGCTCTCCGTCAAGGCATTCTCTAGTTTGAAGGCGCTGGCTCCGTAGTCGTTGATATCTCCGCTGGTGCCGACTTGCCAGTGTCCGATCTGGAACCCATCGATAGTTGTGCTTCCAGAAGCGCTGAATAGATGAGATAGAGCGACACCCATACCGCTAGTAATAACGTTATGCTCGTCCCACGCGACTTCTGTCGTTCCATCCTTATATACCTTATGAATAGTTAGATGGCCTGTAGGGGTCAGCTTGCTCTTTTTCATGCTACTATATCTATTATACCTAGAGGGTGAAGCGAGTTTCGGTTGTCCCGCCATTCTTCGTTCTCACGCCACCAATAGGGGTGTCGAAGCAGTCGATCTGTGGGTAGTAGTGCTGAACCGCGGTGCCTGTCTCCAGCATGAGCCCAGTCATCATGGTGCCCGATACGTCAGAAGGCACAGAGGAGTCTACCTTGGTCCCTGAGCTTAGAGCATGAGGGTAGATCTTGTAGTAAAGTTCGGAATCAACCTCCTCAGAAAGTCCCGTAATGGTCATGCTGACACGCCACCAGCCATCTCCAACACTTGTGACGGTGTCAGCGAAGGAAAGGCCTGTATGTGTGTCTGACAGAAGGCTCGGGGTTGACCCAATCCACTCCCAGGTTCCCCTAGAGAAGGACCCATTGCTGAAAGCAATCTCCATGGAGAAATACTTTGAATTTGCAATGGTGTTGTCCGCCTCAGACTCTCCTGGAATGGTGGCCGTTCCAAAGTTCTTAACAAACATACCCATGGTGAAGGTCGTGTTGGATGACAAGCTGTAAGGATACCTTCCTACCTGCATACCGCTAGAGCGACCTAGACCATCTTCCTGTAGGGGCACACGAGACTCGGTAATATAAGGAGCAGCGTAGTCGCTGTCAGGCCACACATAGTATTCCTTGGGGACGTATACAATCTGAGATCCTCCGAATGCCAAAGGCCCCGAAGAGTCTAGGGTCTTAAGCAGGAATGGCTGGGGAGGAGGGGTTGTGTATACCGTGGAGGTCTGATAGTCCTTAGTAGTTTGGTTCCCCACATAGAAGTAAGAGGGGGCTCCGATGTAATTCCTGTATCGTCTGTCGTTGGGTGAGTCGAAATCCTCTGGAGCCCCAGACACATCGTCGTAATCGAGAAGAGGCTCTCTCACGTTCACGTTAAAGTTTACAGAGTTGCCGACGCGGTTCCAGGCGTCCTGTCCAGAGTATCGAGGGTTGTGAGCAGAGACAACGTAGTCGAACCCAGCAGTTGCCGTGACGGTGAAGTCGTGGCTAGTAACCCCCGATGGGATGGTAATCTTGTCAGGTCCTGAGTATGTCCCTCCTGCCTCTGCTGATACATCGAAGTATACAGTCAGAGGCTCTGTAGAAGAAGAGTCCAGAAGAATGGTCTGAGTTGTGTCTGCAATGACAGCGGAGTCGAACTCTAGTTCAGGGGCGTCTGCGGAGGCAGTCAGCACGAAGTTGATCTGAGCAGGCTTACCATAAAAGAACTTGTCTACGATGTTCCTATCGCCATCATACGACAATAGGCCCACTTCAAGAGTCTTGGGGGTGAACCAGCCCTCACCTACGTTCCTTACTCGGAAAGACTTTAGCTGATCTCCTTTTTCGAATACGATAGAAGAAACATCGATAGTATAGTGAGTGCCCTCGACAGCAGTTCCTCTGGTGTATAGCTGTAGAGTTCCAGAGGTGGTCACTGGGTTTAGAGTCTCTACCTGAACCACGAACTGCTCTGTTGCGCTCAACGCCTTCGTGTATTGATCGCCTGGATCTACGCCCTTTACTGTGGGCACGAAGTAGATGCTCTCTGCGATCTTGTCAGAGAAGAAATCGGAGTTAGCAAAGTCGATTACCCACTCAAGGTCGATGCTGAACTCGTTGGTCTTCTCGATGGGGTCCATGAGAACCTTGTAGGCAGCCAGGATCATAAGGTCCTCGTCAAGGTGCTGCTCTGGGTTCTTGATGTATAGTCCGAACTCTCTAAGGCTCTGGTCTACTAGACCCTCTCGATCAATGTTCAGCTTTACCCTGATGGCATCGCCTTCGATGGTGGTCACATTCTGTGGTGGTATCTTAGCAAACACTCCACTAGATGTAGTGTATACCACTTGGCTGTCCTGCACCCACTTCTGCTCGACGGTGATCGCTGAACCCTCGTCAGCCTGAATGGTGCTTTCTAGACCGTAGCCGTCCACTGAGGACACCGGGCTATCCAGAGAGTATAGGCAGTTCCTGATAGAATCAGGCTGCGCTTCGGAGTAAGTCTCAGTGTCGTAATGCGTTCCACTTCCAGCGGCCCAGTAGCCTAGCTGAAAGTCTTGCATCTTCGTGTCGGGTGAAGATGTGAGCAGGTTAGTGATTGCAATGCCGAACCCGTCAGTGATGCTGTTATCATGATCGACGGGAACATTCTCTACGCGATCATCGTAGACCTTGTTGATAGTTAGG
>Ga0099849_1000821_pt1 | contig 14492 bp, 6 predicted proteins | sample CB_VirMetaG_4_FD_78177 | JGI IMG/M metagenome (GOLD analysis project Ga0099849, IMG submission 78177) | Freshwater to marine saline gradient viral communities from Chesapeake Bay - CB_1508_1M Viral MetaG | ecosystem: Environmental > Aquatic > Marine > Coastal | place: USA: Chesapeake Bay... | reverse complement strand
TACCAATCATCCAGTAGGGCAAGATACGGCATGTAATAACTACAGGACACAAATTGATACAATTTTAGGTGAAATTGAAGTTCTAAGAGCATCTTCTAGTATTTCTACGTTAGAATCTGAGGCAACCACACTCAAAGAGTATAGAAAATCACTTCAATTGGAGGCTTGGTCATTGGGCAAAGCATCCGCAAAGTTGGTATCCAAAAAATCTTCTAACGACTCCATCGTCGGAATCTTGTCTTGACAACCCCCAGGTGCTCTGCTATCATAAGTGGGTAATCAAGCAAAACATCATGGAAGAGTTTCTAGAATCAGTTCTCATCGACACCCATAAAAAAGAGTTCAAACTATTCTCTAACATTGGTGGTGAGAAAAAGATTTCTTGTGATACCACTGATGAATTCATGAATGTTCTTATTCACGTTCGAGATAATGTTGATGAGGACTGCATTTTCTATAAGGATCCAGTTGTGGCATGATTGAGGATTTTATTTCCAAATTAAAAGGAAAATATAATAATTGGAAACAAGCATCCGAAAATCCGAGAGATCATGCTTATGTTCACATTATTTGGAAACAAATTGGAAGTAATGAAATCACCATCAAACAATGGTATGATTATGAAGGTGAACAAAAACCATACCGAACAAGATGGCACAAAATCTTGACAGATGAAACCAACGATGCTATTATTGTTCAGAACTGGGAGGCAAATTGGGCAAAACACCATGAAGAGTATGATATGAGGTTTCGATTTATAGACAACTTCTATAAAGGTGAACTCATTCATAAAGATCCCATTGTCAGGGATAGCATCTTAAAAAGTTTCGTAGAGTTTGATGGGTACACTTATCGGAGCATGGATCAAGGATGGAAAGACAATCAACTCGCATGGGGTTCACTATCAATATATGAACTTCAAAAAGAAATAGGATCTTAATGGAGAAATTATGCGACCTGAAACACGAGAAGCAATGGAAATGTTATTCACTGCAAAGTGGAATCTTCCTAAAGCAGCACAACATTGTGGTCTGTCTAACAAAGAAATGAAGATTACTTTCAATGAGTATTGTAATTTTCATCCTGCAACTTATGAAACTACAACTGATGTTGTAAGAGTGGAAGTTTAAAACTTTGGGAGTATAGCTTAATGGTTAGAGCGCCCTGCTTATAACGGGGTAGTCTGGGTTCAACTCCCAGTACTCCTATTGCTCCTTTAGCAATCTGGTGAATGCACCGAACTCATAATTCGGCTGAGGTGAGTTCGATCCTCACAAGGAGCACCTACGGGACGGTGGCGGAAGTGGTAGACGCACCAGACTTAAAATCTGTTGGGAGTATTCCCGTGGGGGTTCAAGTCCCCCTCGTCCTATATTAAATGCACTACAAAAAGAATGATAAATAGACCTATAGGAATTTAACGCGTAAATACGATGGGTCTTAGTCGTCTGGATAATTTTCTAAAGAGTACTAAAGGTGAAATCTTATATGTAGATCCCTCTAGTTTGGACTCTACAGATGCCCTTGAAAACACTGGTAACTCTTTAGCAAGACCATTTAAAACTATTCAAAGAGCACTGATTGAGGCAGCAAGGTTCTCATATCAGGTCGGAGAAAATAATGATAGGTTTGGTAGAACTACGATTCTACTCTATCCTGGAGAACACTTCGTTGATAATAGACCAGGATGGATTCCGATTCATGATCAAATAGCAAATACATACAGACTTAGATCTGGTGCTACTTCTGATGACTTCCCACCATTCGATGCAACTACTGTATTTGATTTAGATAGTGATAATAATGCTCTCTATAAACTGAATAGTGTTCATGGTGGTGTAATCATCCCAAGAGGAACTTCTATTGTTGGTCTTGATCTCAGAAAAACCAAGGTTATTCCTAAGTATGTTCCAGACCCAGAAAATGATCAAATTGAAAGATCTGCCGTCTTCAGAGTAACGGGTGCATGTTATATTTGGCAGTTCTCTATTTTTGATGGAGATCCAAATGGTTCAGTATATAAGGATTATACAACCAGTCAGTATGTTCCTAACTTCTCACACCACAAACTAACTGTATTTGAATATGCAGATGGTGTAAATCCTGTATCCATTTCTGATGACTTCTTAACATATAATGATACCGATACCGATCTTGAAATGTATTATCAGAAGATCGGATTTGCATATGGAAGTCCATCTGGAAGAGAAATTTCTCCAGACTATCCATCCGACTCAATAGATATTCAACCAAAGATTGATGAGTATCGTATTGTTGGTTCCACTGGTGCTGAAGTAGGAATCTCAAGTATTAAGTCTGGGGATGGTGTTAATTCTGGAAATGAAATTACTGTAACTCTAGAAGAAGCTCTTCCTGGTTTGGATGTTAATACTCCAATCCGTATTGAAGGTATTGCTGATGAAGGTTATGATGGTCAACATACAGTATTTGAAGTATTAAGTCCTACAGAGATTAAGTATCAAGTTTCTGTTCCACCACTAAATGCATTACCAGAAACAACTTCTGGTGCAACACTGAATATTTCTATTGATACTGTAACTTCTGCATCACCATACATCTTCAACATATCTCTAAGATCTGTCTTTGGAATGTGTGGTCTACATGCTGATGGTAGCAAGGCAACTGGATTTAAGTCTATGGTTCTTGCACAATACACTGGTATTGGTTTGCAGAAAGACGATAGAGCATTTGTAAAGTATAATCCATCTACAGGTCTTTATGAGGGTGACCTTGCAGCAGGAAATGAAAATATTCATACAGACTCACGTGCAAGATTTAGACCTGATTGGGAAAACTATCACGTCAAGTGTAGCAATAATGGATTACTACAGATAGTTTCTGTTTTCGCAATTGGTTTCGCAAATCACTTCTTACTAGAGTCTGGTGCTGATGCTTCGATTACCAACTCAAACTCAAACTTCGGTGCTAAAGCATTAGTTTCTAGAGGATTTAGACCAGAAGCATTTGCTAGAGATGATATCGGTTATATTACACATATTATTTCACCAAGAGAAATTGAATCTGAAGATGGTGGAATTGAATTCTTGGGTATTGATGTTGGTGTCACAACTTCAGTTGGAACTGCAACAACAACTAAATTATATCTTTATGAACAAACAAATCAAGATCTTCCTCCAGAAACAGTAATTGATGGATATAGATTTGGTTCTAGAAAAGATGAGAAGATAAAAGTACTCTTATCTGAAGGAAATCAGATTTCTACTTATGAATCTGATGTTGTTATGCCTGGTACAGGAAGTGAATCAATTTCAGAAAAAATTCACAAAGTAAGTCAAACAAATGATGTAAACAACATTACATCAAATACAATGACTCTTGAAGAAAATCACACATTCTTAAATGGTGAATCTGTCAGAGTTATTAGTGAAAGTGGTGGTTTACCCGATGGAATTAAAGAATATAAAGTTTATTATGCAATTACAAAAGCAGTGTCACCCAATCCAGCACTTGCTTCAAATGAAATTAAACTTGCTGCAACACTAAACGATGCGAACAATGATGTTCCAATCACCATTAATGATGCTGGTGGTGTTCTAAGTATTGTCAGTAGAGTTTCTGATAAATCTGCTGGTGACATTGGACACCCCGTTCAGTATGGTGAAACTGCTGGGCAGTGGTATGTAAATGTATCCACAGGAAACTATGCTACAAGCATCTATAAGCAACTTTGGACTAGAGGTGTTGGGCAACTTGGAGAAACAACTCCAAGAACCTTCATTTTAAGAAGACCAAGTGACAGAAATATTGAGGGTAGTATCTACAAAGCAAGATATGTGATTCCTAAGGACTCACCAACTCTTGCTAGACCTCCAATAGATGGATTTATTATCCAAGAATCAAATAATGTTTCTGGTGCATCTGATGAAGAAGTTGGAAAATATCTAAGTTTTGATAGCCAAACTCTATCAAATACAACAGAACTTAGAAACTTTAAGTTTATTGCAGATGCAGAATGGAATTCTGTCACTGGTTTAGCAACAATTAGAACTGAAATTCCTCACAATCTAACAGTTGGTGCTCAAGTAGAAATTACTGATGTTTTGAGTGGTATTAATACTACTGGAAAACCAAATCTAGGATTTAATGGAACATTCATTGTTGATTCTATCAATAACAGAAAAGAATTTAGAGTTCCAATCACAATAAATCCTGGAGATTTCCAGAATGATACTTCTTCCAGAACTAGAAGTCTACCAAAACTGAAGAAGAAAAAGCACGAGGGAACATATGTTCTCTATAAGTCTGAAGAGGTTAGTTCCTACGTTAAGAATGAGCAAGATGGTGTCTATCATCTTACTTTGATCAACTCCTCTAATAGTCCACAAGTTGCTCCATTCCAAGAGATTGATCTTTTACAACCACTTGGCAATCTTTATCCAGAATATGATAGAGATAATCCAACTTCAGATCCAGAACCAGCAAGAACATTTGCAGTCTCTGATCCAATCGGAAAGGTTGTTGTCAATGACCCAGAGAAGAGTATCACCAAAGAAACTATCATCTCAAACTTTGTAGATAGTGGTGTCGGATTTGGAATCACTGATATTGTTTCTACTTCTGCCTCTAATGCAACAACACATACATTATATACCGATGAAGATCATGGTTTAAACAGAATCATTGAAGTTTCAGTTACAGATCCTGGTGCTAACTATGGTACAGGAATTGGTGCAACTCAAAATCTATACAATGCACAACTTATTGGTTTTGCAGGATCAGTTACTGGTAGTCATGCAACAGCAAGAGTTCAGGTTTCTGCAGCAGGTTCAATAGCAAGTGTTAAGATCATTGATGGTGGATCTGCTTATGGTGTAGGAAATACACTTTCTGTCGTAGGTATCGCAACATCTGCATCTGGTCATATTCCTGGATACGTAACAGTTACAAAGATTTATGATAACTCTGGTGATAGTTTAACAATTTCTAGAGTCACTGATCTATACAAAGATTATAATCAAGAGTATAGAATTGATAGTGTAGCAAATGGAAATACTAATCAGATTAGTGTCATTTCTGCCTCTGCTGTTGGTATAGCATCAACAACAGGTATTGGTGCTGGAAATGCAGGACTTGCACATGCGATACTAAATGGTTCTTCTTTCAGTATTTTTGCTGCAGACTTTACACAAAGTCTTGGAATTGCTACCTTTACATTATCAGATAATCATGGAATTCAAGTTAATGATAAAGTTGTAGTTGGTGGATGTACTGGTGAGAGCACCATTTATAATGGAGAACATATTGTTGAAAGAGTTAATTCTCTCAATCAACTTGTTCTAAACGTAGGTGTTGGAACTACAGCAGTGTCTCTTGGTGGTTCTCCTGTTCTTCACCCAACAACACTTAATTCTAAGGGTGGAAAAATTACTCTGGGAGATGAAAGTTTTAGCAGCAGACTTTCTGTCCAGTACGAAAATCTAACATGCTCACTATCTGCTGCGATGTCAGCAGTTGAAGCAAATATGAACATCACCAGTTTAAGCAACTTTGATCTTAAGATCGGTGATTACTTACTCATTGATGATGAAATTGTCAGAATCAAGCAAACAAATTCTGGCAATCCCCTACAAGTCTTTAGAGGTGTATTAGGAACCCAATCAAAGACACATGTGATCAACTCTGTTGTAAAGAGAATTGCTGTAAGACCAATTGAATTTAGAAGACACTCTATTATTAGAGCATCTGGTCATACATTTGAATATCTAGGTTTTGGTCCTGGTAACTACTCAACTGCTTTCCCTGATCGTCAAGATAGAAGAATCAGTGCTGCTGAAGAAGTTATTTCTCAGTCACTACAAGAGGAAGGTGGATTTGTTGTCTACACTGGAATGAATAGTGATGGTGATTTCTATATTTCCAATAAGAGAGTCATCACAACCACTGGTGAAGAGGAAGTTTTTGATTCACCAAGACCAAGATTCAGAGGTGAAACAAGAGAAGTACCAGAAAACAAACTAGGTTTGAATGTAATTGCAGCATCCGAACTTAATGTTGTTGATTCTATCAGAGTTGATGGTGGTGATGATAAGACTACTATTTCTCACTTTGATGGTCCACTTCTCATTAACAACAAACTTACAGTCACTTCAGATAAAGGTCTAGAAACAAGAGATCTATACCTACAAGGTGATGAAACTATTTCTAGAAAGTATACAGTTGGAATTACAAATCCAGTATCCTCTGTTGAACTTGTAGGAGAAGGTGCAGGTAACCCAGGTGATGTTATCTTTAATGGAAATCCTTATAATGGACAAAATGTTGGTTGGATTTATACAACTGATAATGACTGGTATCCATTCGGTGCAATTTCAACCAAAACCGATGAACTAGAATTTAATGGAACATTTACTGGTACATTCAGTGGAGATGGTTCTGGATTATCGAATGTTTCTGATATCTGGGCTGCTGATTCAGTGGGTATCTATACCTCAGGATTCATTGGTATTGGAACCACTGGAGCAAGATCAAATGTAGCCTTCTATGTCGAAGGTAGTGCAGAATATAGTGGCACCTTGAAGGTAAACGAAATTATTGAGAAAACAACTCTTGATAGTTCAACAATTCTTGGTGGTGGTTCAACTATTGCTAACCTAGATCTGGATACATCTTCAATCTACTACTATACTCAAAATGCTACTGCTAATTGGGCAGTTAATCTAAGAGCAAATGCTGGTTTAGCATTGACAAACTTCCTAGAAGTTGGTGAATCCCTAACAGTTGCATTTACATCTAAGCAAGGTGCTACCCCATACTATAATCATGAAGTTTACGTCGATGATGAACAAATAACACCAAAATATTATGGTTCATTGGCAATAAATAGTGGAAATGCCAATAGTTTGGACCTCTACACTTACGTTGTTATTAGAAAAGATACAACGGGTGTTCCTGCTTCAGACTTTGATATTCTGTATTCACAATCTCAGTATCAATAAGGAGTCGTCATAAATGCCTATTATTGGAGGACAGGGACCAGGTTCTCAAATTGCTTGGAGAGGTAATCTTGACGAGTATCCAGACGATTTTTTGTTTCCATCTATAGATGACGTAACACCAGGTATTGCGGTGACTTCTTCGGAGGTCACCATTACTGGAATTAACTATAAAGCACTATTAACTGCGGTTGGATCTGCTTGTTCAGTCAGTGTAAATGATGGTGATTTTTTACCTGGAAATGATCCAAATAATCCAATAATTCTGAGAAACAATGATAATGTTAAGTTAAGAGTTCAAACGGAATCAGCATCTGAAAAAACGGATTTCAATCGAGTATATTCTGTAGATGTTACTGTAGGTACAAGATCAACCGCAGTTTGGTCTGTTACCACAAATGATATTGACTCCATCCCAGATCCATTCGAATTCACCAATCAATCTGGTCTAGAGACAGATACTCAAGTTTTAAGTAACATTGTAACAGTAACAGGTATTGATTCAACAGTTGGTGTAGATGTATTTGTAACTTCTTCAAGTGGTGAATTAAAAATCAATGGTGGTGCAGCAGCTAGAAGTGGCACCATTCTTGACGGGGATACACTACAATTAGTTAATCGAACAAGTAATTCATATAATGCTGATATTACAACGACAGTACAAATTGGAACATTTTCTAGAAGTTTTGTTATTTCAACAAGAGCTCCAGATACAACAATTAATGCTCTCGTATTTAATAGTGTAAGTGATGTAGCAATTAATTCAACACAAACATCAAATACCATCACAATTAGTGGTGCAGACCCAAATGTTGATGGAAATAATCCATTACCAATTTCTATTACTGGTGGATTATATAAGATCACAAGAAGTGGTCAAATAATTTCCAATTATACAAGTTCACCTGGTACAACACAAAATGGTGATGAAATTACACTTAGATTAACTGCTGGGGATTATGAAACTACAACAACTGCAACTGTAACTATTTCGGGAACAAGTGGTTCTTTCTCGGCAACAACAATTGATAGACCCTTTGATACAATCCCAAATCAGTTTACATTTACAGATCAAAATAATGTAGGTAGAAATCAAACCATTACAAGTAATACCATTACTTTAAGTGGAATGACAGAATTTGGTAATGAAGCAACTGCAACAATTAGTTCCCTATCTGGAGTAAATGCCACATTTAAGGTTGAAAGGGGTGGAATTATTGTAAAAAATTATTCTTCTAGTTCTTTTGGTGTGCGAAATGGAGATAAAATTACTTTACAACTCACATCATCTCCAAACTCTTTAGGTTCTGCTTCTGCAACATTTACTGTTACTGGAAGTATCACACCACCTGGTACAACTGGATCTATTTCCGATACCTGGATAGTTAGATCTGCACAAAGGGTGTGTACTATTAATGATTTTACTTTAACTAATAAAACGGGAAATGATGGCAACTTAGAACCTGGAGAACTAGCAGTTACTTCATTTACAGTTTCTGGTTTTGATACTGATTGTGGGATATCAGTAAACACATCAAATGGAAACTCATATCTAAAAATTGGTTCAAATCAAGGCGTAAATCTATCTAACGTACAAAATGGTGATGTTGTAGAAATCTACATGTCCACACCATATTATGATCAAACTAGAAGCACTACAATCACAGTTAGTTCATCATTTAGAACTTCAAAGTCAGCGACTTGGACAATAGGACCAAAAAATCCACCACTACCAACACTTAGATTAGATGCACAAGAAAGAAACGTGCCATTTGTTTTCCCAGATGGAGGCACTGCTGTTTTAACATATGCATATGAAAATGTAACCAATACTTCTACAACAACAAACTTTGGTCTTTCAAGCATTCCTGCGAATACTCTCTCAAGTGGAGAACTATCAGGAGAAGTTGTAGTTGATAGTTTAGCAGAAGGATCAACCACATTTACAATGCAGGTATCCAATTCATCTGGAACAACCACAGATAGTGTGACTATTATTGTTGGTGATCCTGCTGGACCTACAGTAACATTATGCCCTACTGATACTTCTAGTTGCTCTAGTTCTTCAAGTAAAGGTAGAGGGGAAAGTATTACATTATACTGGAAAACCACAAATGCCGTAACTACAGAGTCACCAGACTTCAGTACTGGTGGAGAACAAAATGGTAGTGCAACTATCACAAACCTAACAGAAGATAATCAAGTATTCACAATCACTGCTTTTGGACCTGGCAATAATCCAGCAACCGCAGTAGCAACACACACCGTCAACTTGAGACCATTTATCGAATTAACTGCAAACAAATCTTCAGTGATAACTGGTGAAACAGTTACTCTGACTTGGACATCTAATTATGCAACTGAGGTTGTAAGTACCAGTGGACCTGGATTTACTACAACAGATTTAAGTGGAAGTGTTACATTGACACCTTCAAGGGGTAATATTACTTATGGTATTACTGTTAGAGATGCTCAAGGTTTAGAATCAACATCTTCAGTATCAATTGTTGTTATTGACGATGTATCTGTAAATGCCTTTACTATGAATCCTTCGACAAAAACTAATGTAAATAGATCTTCTGAGCACACATCTGAACCATCATTTAGTGGAAGTAATTCTGTAACTGGTCTATCTCCAGGGGCATCTGTAACGGCATCAGTTTCTGGTGGTTCATTTGTTATTGGTGGACCAACAAAGACCGTACAAAACGGAACTCCAACATCAGATCTTAAAATAAAATTGACTGCATCAGAGAACTATTCAGCATCAAAGAGTGCAATCTTGAATATTGGTGGTGTTAGTGCTAGTTTCACAGTTACAACAGAAGCATGTGTTGTTGAAAATAGTGCATTAAATTATGATGGAATGACAATTGCAACAAGAAAATATTATGGTTATGATATTGGTAACAACATTATCTTTAATGATTTTGGTATTCGTTCTGTAACTAGTGGTGGATCTGCAATTGCTGCAAGATCTGGAAATGGAACACTAGGAAGTCAAGAATGGGATAGTGGTACTTATACTTGGGTAGTTCCAGATGGTGTTACTAGTGTTACATGTTCTACCATTGGTGGTGGAGGTGGTGCATGGTTTGCTGGTGGTGGAGGTGGAGGAGCTTCTAGATCTACTATAAGTTGCACACCAGGAGATACATTTACAATCACTGTTGGAAGTGGTGGAAATGGAACTACTAATGGAGGAGATACTACTATTTCTGGATCAGGTTCTAATATAGTTGCTGGAGGTGGTGTTAGCTCTAGTAGATCTGATCTATTCTCTAGTTCTGGAATAGGTGGTTCTGGAACTTCTGGTAATGGTGGAGATGGTCAGGGTGCAACATATGATTCTGGCGGAAACATTGATGGTGGTCATGGTGGAGGTGCTGGAAGAGTATCTGGAGGAACTTGCTCTGGTGGAACCAGTTCCTGCGGTGGAAGTGGAGTTTCTAATGGTGGTGGACCTGGAAAAGGAAGTAATGTTGCTACTGGAGTTTGTTCTGGTGATAATTGTGCAAATACTTTATCTTCTGGTCTGAATGGAAATAACTATGGTGCAGGTGCATCAGGTTCTGCACGTGGATATACTGGTGGAGCAGCAACTGGTGCCAATGGTAGAGCAAGAATTGATTGGACTATAAACTTCCCAGAATATGCAAAGAACCAAGTTGTTTATCAAATCAAAAAAGCATACTGGGATAAAATTAATAGACCACCAACCCCAAGTGAACTTATAGCATATTATGATAAGTTTAAAAATGATCCATCTTGGGCACCTACGACAACAGATCTATACAATCAAGTTTATTCTGAAGTCAGAGATACTGCTATGACATCTATCACAGATAATTGTGGAAATGCTGCTGCATTTGAGGACATATTATAAATATAATATAATAAATTTACAGGGGGGATAGTGAACCCCAGGAGAACCAATGGGCTTTAACAAGAATTTCGTTGTTCGTAATGGTTTAGAAGTTGCTGGTGATCTACTTTATGCGAATGATGAAACTGGTCGTGTTGGTATTAATAGTGCAGAGCCTGCATATGATCTAGAGATAATTGGTAATACAAAATTAGATGGTGGTATAGTATCCTCTGCTGATACAACAGGTTTAAGTAATCAATATTTAAAATCTACAGGGACTGGATGGGAGTGGGAAACATTCCCAACAAATAGACTTACCGAAACATTCACATTAACTGCTGGACAATCAAGAATTCCTGATGTAGGGACGTTCTCAGGATTCACACTTGTAGAATATGCACAAACAAGTCTTTATCTTGATGGTGTAAAACTAGGACCTGGAGATTATACGATTGAACCTGGTGGTGCATTTGTTACACTAGTAGCTCCAGCATTTGGTGGTGAAGAAGTAGAACTTATTGCTCATGGTGCAACTAGTGTAGGAGCAGGTAATACTGGTATTTTAGGTGTAAGTGCTAGAAGAGCAGGAATTGAAAGTGGAGATCCTGGAAGAATTACAATTTTAGACTTCGTTGGTCTTGGCGTAACACTTGATGGAAGAGCAGGACTTGTTACGGTACATATTGCCTCTGGTGGTTTAACCGAAGTTAGTTCTGACCCAACTCCAGACTTAGGTGGTTACTTAAACTTAAATAACCGAGGTATTTTTGGTACAGGTATTGTAACTGCAACAAAATTTGTTGGTAACGGAGCAGAACTCACTGGTATTACTACATTAATACAAGCAGGAAATAATATCAATATTACCACATTTAGTGGTATTACTACAATTAATGCAAATGTTCCAACACTTTCTGGTGTATTTGGAGCCCTTTCTAATGATTCAACAGTTGGTATTTTCACTAACGCACCTTTAGTTGGATTAGGAACAACAAATCCAAGATTCCAAACAGAAATTGGACCAGTAGGATCTTCTAGCACAACACTTTGGGTTAATGGTAATGGTTGGTTTACTGGTGATGCTACAATTAGTGGAGATGCAAGAGTTACTGGTATTCTAACAGTAGGTTCATCTAGTGTTACTATCAATGGTAATACTGATGAAATTACAATCGGATCTGCTGTTACTCTAACATCATCTGGAGAAGCACAATTTACTGGTGTAGTTACAGCATCTGGTTTTGATGGTGATTTAGTTGGTCAGCACAAAATCTTTACTTCTGGTGTAAGTAATAGTGATGATTATACACTTGCAATGTTACTCAACCCAACTCAGGGTGGTCACTCATTTATGAGATATGACCTTGGAGGAAAGTTACAATATAATCCTTCAACTGGTCAATTATCTAATGTTGGTATTATTAGTGCAACTGGTGTCAACATTACAGGAGTAGCTACTTTTGTTGATCAAGTTAACTTCCAGACAAATATCAATCTTGGAACTAATGACATAATCAACGTTGGTTCCTCAAATGACTTGCAAATTTATCATGATGGATCCAATGCATATGTTGATGATCAGGGAACTGGTGATTTAATTCTGAATAGCCCAAATGCTGTCAGAGTTCAAAATACTGGTCAAGACATGGGAGTATTTAATGCCAATGCTTCCGTAGAACTTTATTATGATAGATTCAAAAAGTTTGAGACAATAAGCACTGGTGCAACAATTACTGGCACACTATATGCAACACAAGTTGAAGCTTCTGGTAGCATTACTGCAAATACATTTGTTGGTGATGGATCTGGTCTAACTGGAGTCGTTGGTTCAGGTTCTGGTGTAATCGTAAGAGATAGTGGCAGTTTAGTAGGAACTGCTGGAACAATTGATTTCTCAACTGGATTATCAGTATCTCCAGTATCTTCTGGTATTGTAACAGTTACTTCTAGTGGTGCAGTTGGTTCTGCTGGAACTTGGGCAATTAACTCTATTGGTATTCATACCAGTAAGAACGTTGGCATTAACACAAATCTTTCAACAGATGCATTAACCGTTGTTGGTGATGGCAATTTCACAGGAGTTGTTACTGCCACATCATTTAGTGGAGACATTTCTGTAGAAACAACATCAACCAATGCTGAGTTTAATCCTGTATTTGTTACATCTGGAGCAGGATCCAAAACTTTATATAATGATTCTGGTGTAACCTATAATCCATCTACAAACGTTCTTTCTGTTTCCAACCAGGCAGTAGATGGTTATCTAAGTCTGAATGACAACGTTGAACTTTATTTTGGAGGTTCTAATGATGCTTGGTTCAATTATAATGGAAGTGGAAATTATTTAGAACTACAACTAGAGAGTGCTGCTACTGATTTTAGAATCACTGACAATGGCACAGAAAGATTCCGATTTGTAAAGAGCACTGGTCGTCTGGGCATTGCAACCACAAACCCACAAACTCCATTACAGATTGAAGATGTTTATGGAGTGAAAACTGGATCTGGATCATTTACTGCTTCTGCTGGTATTGCATATACAGCAGATTCTTATGGAGTCTCTGATTTTGTCAATGCCGAATATACACTATTCTTCCAACACTCTGGAGGAATTCAGTCCCAGAAAGTATTGGTTATGGATGATGGGTCCACAGCATATTCTCAAGAATATGGAATTATGAATAGTAATGATCTGTTAGTTTCTGTTGGAGCAACAGTTAAGTCTGGTAATGTCGAACTATGGTGGACACCTGAATCTGGAGTATCTGGAATAGTCACATATAGATATACTAGGGAGACAATGATCTAATGAAAAGATACACTTTATCGGTCACAAGTCCAGAGTATTGGACAGAAATTCATGATGCTCTCATTGTAGATTCCAATAAAGATGGTATTCCTGATAGAAAAGTAAATTGCACAGATTCGAAAGACCATAGTCCAACTAGGGGAACATACGAATTAACTGAGGAGGAAGCAGCAGAAATTGCTGAAAATCCACATGTCAAATGGATTGAACTTTCTCCACAGGATAATCCCGAAAGATATCCAGAACCACAATTTGCAACTAAAAGATTTAAAAAAAATGTAAAGGTTTATCGGGATCTTGGTAGTGGAAGTAATATTCCACCAACATCAAGTCCCACGGAAGTTGAACTTGATAGAACAAACTGGGGAGTGGTAAGAACTGGAATTAAAACTTCTGGTGATTTCTTTTCCGATCAAGATGGAAACGTTAATTATGAAACAGGAGATGTCTCATACACACTCACTGGAAAAAATGTAGATATTATTATTCATGATTCTGGAGTTCTTCAATACCACCCAGAGTTTTTAGACCACAATGGTCAATCAAGAGTTAGAGATATTATTCTTGATGGACCATATCATATTGATCCTGATTATTTTATTTCTAATGGTTATACTACCACAAGAGCAGATGGTAGAGTAACAGGATCAGAAACAGAATCAAAAGCATGGTGGACAAATAGTTCCAATAGATCTGCACAATTCCAATCTGAAGGCACTATTTCAATTTCTGCATCTTATACTGAAAATAATGCCCTTGGATCAGATACTAGGGGATCAAATGGTCTGACAAGTGGACATGGTACAGCATGTGCTGGTTTAGCAGCAGGAAAAAATATGGG
>Ga0099849_1000820_pt1 | contig 14496 bp, 22 predicted proteins | sample CB_VirMetaG_4_FD_78177 | JGI IMG/M metagenome (GOLD analysis project Ga0099849, IMG submission 78177) | Freshwater to marine saline gradient viral communities from Chesapeake Bay - CB_1508_1M Viral MetaG | ecosystem: Environmental > Aquatic > Marine > Coastal | place: USA: Chesapeake Bay... | reverse complement strand
GATGGTGATCAACCTACAGAAAAAACAGCTGAAGGTGCTGTTGATGTTGCAGCAGGTGTTATTCCGGGAATGGGCAGAGTTACAGTAGAAGTTCTTAAACAAGTTATTGGCATCGAACGAGAAAGAACATCAGGCTATAACGGACGTAGGCGATCACGACCTGAAGACAATCCTAATATTGCTGGAGGAGTTAGTCCGGTAAGTGCTGACTGGATGCAACAAGATATTGAAACACCAGTTAATGACAGATCAATCCTAAGAGATGTTATTGGCGAGTCGTTCCCCAGTGCCTTACAGCCTGATCTTTTGCCCGAATGGGACATGTATGCTCCAAGACCGGAGCTGTTCCCGAGCGAAAATACTGCTCCGCCTAAAGTGTCGACTCAGGGATCTGACCAAGGCTCTACGCCAAACATTGGCTTTAGAGCCCCTCAGACCCCTGCTCCTGCCCCAGAAGCTCCTACCGAGGGGTCTAGGGCTACTAATCCTGAGAAGCCTCCAGAGGGCTTCTAATGTCTAAGAGGGGGAACCATGGAATTTAATACTGAATGTCCAAAGTGTAGAGAACGAGCTACAGAAATTGCTAAGAGTTGCGAATCTAGATTTGACACGTTACAAGCCAAGTACCAGAAGATGGTCATGGTTGTAGCTGTCACTTCTGGAGTCGTAGGTAAAGAGGTCATGAATGAGGTGTACAGCATTCTTTCGACTCCGGGGGATGCCGTGGTAGCCCCAGCTGAGAAAGTCGAATCACCTGAAGTGATTAGCTATAATTATAATCCATCACCATATCAACAGCAAGACATCAGTTATCTAGCGGATGTACCTGCGCTCACCCCGAGTTTAGGCTATGATCCCTTTTTTAATATAGATATTGATTCTAATTTACCTAATAGTTACGACTCAAGTATCTTCCTGCCAGAAGCCGGAGGTCTTCTGGGGTTCACTCTTTTTTCCTGATTCCCCGCCGTAAGCGTAAAATCGACTAGGGGGTCAGAAATTTGGACGAGGGGATAGTCAAATAATTTTTTGTTTTGACCCCCCGGCTGCCCCATGCGTTGTGGGGTAGGGGTCAACCTGCTAGGAGTTTTACTATGTCTGATCGTTTTGTATTGTTGCCATGTCACAAAGTGTCTCACACCATCGCATTGGAAGACTACGCAGATCTTTCCACTGCTGGAGCAGCAATTGGAGCAGCTATTCGTGATGCTGTTTACATTGTCTCGGGGGATGCAGAAGCGATTGTGATGATCACTAAGGCTGGCGAGATTGTGGGTAAGGTGATGTTCTATGATTATGACAATCATCTGGATATCTCCTTTGAGTACTCATGTGTGCCAAACACCACACTGCTTGTACCCCCAGTCGAGCAAGAAATCTAAGAGAAGCACAGCTCTCGCTCGTCCGCCTCACGGGGCGGACATGCGGCAACTCTGCCTTTCAATGGTCTAATAAAGGAATGACCTATGCTTATTTATGTTTACGGATCGTTTGTTCCTAGAGAAACGAAGAACCTGTCACTCTTCTCCTTTAGAGTGGACGTCGACGCTCAGGAACTTGCTGACCACTTCGATGGTCGGACGCTGGCCCACACACTGATCCCTTGTCCCATTACGCAGGACGAGTTCATCGGTGGCCTCATGAAGAGGATTGTGGTTGACCACGCACAGGTTCCTTACGCGGAGAAGTTCAACAAGGAAGTGGATGACATGCTCTACGGTCGACCACTCGAGCAAGGCTCTGCCTTGTGGAACTGGTTCACGCCCGAAGAGCGAATCCTTTGGAACGTGCGACAGCACGAGCTCGCAACAGGAACAGCCCTCCGTTCGTCTTTCCGAAGTCTGAACGGCTGAGGAACACAGTTCCCACTCGTCCGCCTCACGGGGCGGACATGTGGCAACTCTGCCTCCCGTGTCATGATCCTCTAGCGTGACACGGATCACTACTCATTACTAGAGGCTTGGAGGTGTGATATGCACAACATTTACGCATATCTACTCAATATCGTGCTGGATGCACCGTCTTTCCTGCAAAGGATGGCGGAGCACACCGGCGTAACCTGTCCAAAAGCTCTGGCCCAGCTGATGCAGTTGGGACTGGATAGCGGTGATCTGAAGCTCGCTCGTATCGGTGCGGGCAAGGATGCTCGTCTGTTCGTCAGCAATGGCGCTATCACCCGCAAGGGGATGGATGTCTCGCGGCTTGTCCGTGATCCCGAGGCGATCCGTCGACGCAGCATGGAACCTTCGGGCTCCATCATGGGACGGCCTCTCAGTGCTGAGTACTCACTTGCCGTGAACTATCTCAGCCAGCAGTGGTTCAGACCAAACGCTTCCATTCTTGCAACAGCAAGAGAACTGGTCGCCAAGGGGGACTACTTCGATCCCCGCAACGACCGCATGGACCTTCTCTGCATTGGGGAGTTCAACAACTTTGGTGAGGATGAATACCTCTTGCCAATGTTCCCCGACAGTCGCTATCGGATCTACACCGATTCCTCGGGCATCGCTTCCTACCAAGGTGGGGACATGCATCGGGCGATCTGCGACTTTGCCGAAGCAAAGGCGGTTACAGACGATGATATCCACTACGCTCTCGCCGCGTTCGAGGCGGAGTATGGTGTCACGGAATCCAACTACCGTGAGATCATCAGCAACCCTGCTGGGTTCATCGTCGAGGGTGGCTTTGGTAAGAAGCCATGGTGTACACTTCGCCATGCGTTCGCGGTCGATGAGATGATTCGATTGCGGCGTACGGCTGTCATCTTCCAGCAGGACCAAACCAACTCGGGAGGTGCGTTGTATGCGTGGCTGACCGGGGACCGTTCTTTGGCTCGCCTGACGAACTTCCTGCCATCTTCGGAGAAGCAGGACCTCTACGGTGCGGCTGGTCAACTGGTGGAAGCTGCGGGCTTGTTACCCGTGGAAGCAGCTGGTGAAACACAATTCACCTCTCGTCAGATGGGTAAAGCCTTCATCATCCCGATGATCTACGGGGCGGCTAACGCAAGCCAAACCAAAGGCCTCTTCCTGAAAGACGCTCAGAACACTCCCTTGTCCATCATTGATGACACGGGATGTTACATCCCCGGCTCGCTGGAATCAATCCCAGCTGACAAGCTGAACCCCAAGCACATCGAGTTCCTCCGTGGGCTCGGCTGGGCAAAGGCTGTCCGTGTCGGCTCTCAGATCGCGTCTGCTTACGAGCAGGCAATGTTTGGGTCCGCTCGAGTCAAGGGACTTACCTCGCGTCTTCGCCCAGCTATGGTTGCCATCAAGGCAGCTGCTCGGGCGACACACCGTGCAGGCGGTCTGCTCCAGTGGACCTCGCCATCGGGCTGCTCTGTCACCTCCCGGAAGTTCCGGGTGGACACGGATGCTGATCTGCAAACCGTGGACATCAGCCATGATGGTGGGCGTAACCGTATCTCCTTTGCCCCGGTGATCGAGTACGGTTCCGAAGCAGCGGCTCCACCAAACGTCATCCACTCGCTGGATGCCTCGGTGGTTCACAAGGTCGCTGTCCGCTGTGCTCAGGCTGACATCGCACTCGCACCAATCCACGACTCGTTCGGAACTCACGTTCGTGATGCCCGGCAAGTCAAGGACTACGTGCGGGATTCGATCTGCGAAATCCCACAGGACTTCTTGGACACCCAGATCCTTGGTCCTGCACAGGTGCAGACCCTCAACTATGATGGGTTGGACATCAACGAGTTCCGCAAAGCCGAGCACTTCCTCGGCTGAGCCCTCGCCCCAGTGCGATAAGAAACCATCGGTCCCTTAACGGGGGCCGGTGGTCTTTGCTGCTCTGATGTTGGAGCAGCTTGTTTGTTCAAGCCCCGGCAAAGCCGGAGGAGAATTGTATCATGGCTAACTCAACCAAATGGCATCTCATTCACACTGAGGACTTCACCACGATGGTGCGGGTCGAGGTGGTGGGTGGTGTGGTCAAGTCCATCAAGGGCGATGTCCCTGCTGGGCTGATGATCATGCCTTCAGTACCTTGGCTCGTCGTGCGTGCCAACGCATCCGCTAGCGGCTTCAAGGTGCAGCCCGATCAGTGGACTGCTACGGCGGCAGGCATCCGCAAGGAAGAGATCACCGACCCCGGCGGCAAGCTGGTGGTACGAGTCTCTGTCCAAGCGAACCACCCTATCGCTGGCAAGCTGAATGTGAAAGCCTACGGGGAAGACTTCACGGAAGCTGCTACCAACTTCTGGTCGCAGTGGAAGCTGAAGGTTGCCGACACTGGAGCACACACTCACCTCCACGCTGACAAGCGTTACGTCTGAGTCGCTCACAGTCTCAATCAGGGGGGCTTCGCGCCCTCCACATTGACACTCTGGGAGATAGATATATATTATTTATTTCATACCCTACGATACCCTACGATACACTACAGTACTGTACATACCGTACGATACAGTACCCATACAGTACCGTACCCCTAGGTAGTACCGGCTGACGCCGGTGGTAGGCCCAGCGTCAGCCATTTAAATTTATTAAATTTACCGGGCGACCCCAGCGGGGTGGCCCCGGCAAAGCCAACGCCGTGAGTGTGGTGGAAACTATCCTCAGGGACGCTCAAGTCCCCAGTCAGAGATGCAACTGATGGTTAGGGGTTCTGATAACAAACTCGGCAGACATGTCGTCAGCAGGCCGTTAAAGGCGGTGAAAGCACTGGTCCTAGATGGGTCTTAGGCTTGACTTAAGGCACTACCCCGGAGCGGACCCCCCTGTAATGTACCGTACATGGTCGTATCCTACGTTTCTGCGTAGGTGTACCCCGACCGTACCCCTAGGTGGAGGAGCATCTGCTTTTTTCTTTTCCTAGGATAGATACCCTTGCCTACTGGGTTGGTAGTAGGTGTAATTAAATAATGGAGATTGTACCCATGGACTTGTCCAAGGTTACGACCATCCGTTCCTCGCAAGACTTGATTGAGGACAAGTACCAGAAGTTGGATGACGCTGGTATTATCAACCTCGTCGAGATGGCAAAGGACGGTAGCATGAAGGACTCCCGCCGGATTGCTATCGCTCTCGACATTGCGAAAGAGCGTGGTCTGGTTACCATTGAAGGCTGATCCCGAGATGGGATCCCCTGTTCTGAGGGATCAGGGTTATGTAGCCCCTCAACCCTTGATGTACGGGATAATGTACATCGTCCGGGACGTACCTCGAAAGGGGTACTGTCCTCTTAGGCTCGTCGGCCCGTGTAGTAGCACAAAGATACTGGGTAACCTAAACAGATACTTAGCCCAGTATAAAGATACAGGTATCGTTGAAAGGATGGAGGAAGCAGCTACTCACTGTGGATTCCCATCACCTGAGCATGTGGTGACGAAAACTGCTCCAACAAATCACATAGAGGTGCTAAACTATCGACGCTATCAAGGTGTAGTGGTCAAATCAAACACACAAACTAAGTCTAAGCCCTGATCAGGCTAGACTGTGGTGGCGGAATAACTCTTTAACAGAGGAGTAACGCACAATTACCAAGAAGGTGACCCTTCTGGCAGAGTCCAATCGGATGAGCCAGCCTTAGTCAGGCTCGTGTAGTTGGTACAAAGTAGAGATCTGACTTGATCTGTTCTCGAAAAGTTGTAGGTAATCAAGAAATCCTACCCACACCAAACTATCTCCTTACCCACAGGAGTATAATAAAGCGTGGTAGCAGGGATGCGTCTGCTAAATCAACGCATACAAGCCATGGAGCAGGGGTGCGTCTGCTAGAATCAACGCATAAAAAATACCCCCAATCGCCGTCGCTGGTAAGCACGGCGGCGATCATTTAAAATAACTTGTTCCTGATAACCTAGTTTATTGATGTGAACTGAGGTTATCTCAACCCCATACATATAGGAGATAATTATTATGGGAATGGACGTTTATGCATGTAACCCTACTGATCCTGAGAATGACTATTTTCGGGCTAATGTCTGGGGCTGGAGGCCCATCCATGAGTTTATGGGCAATGCCTGTAGCCATATCTATGGCGAGGAACTAGATGCTTCTATGTCTTTCAATGACGGGCAAGGCATTCCTGCTGAGCAAGTTGAGGAATGTGCTGATGCTATGCAGAAGGACTTCGACTCACTCAAGGAAGAGTATCCTAAATTCATTGAGACTGTAGATACTAAAGATGGAGCAGTGGATCTGTTCGTTCCTTTCCAAGATGAATGGAAGGATCACTACAAGATCCCACTGTGGCGACTCCAAGAGTGGATCGACTTTGTTCGTAACTCTGGAGGCTTTCAAGTTTGTTAAAAAGGAGATAAATTGACAGAAGAATATGAAGTACCGGATGACTTAACTAAAGTTAACTCTGGAGTACTATTAGCCGCTCGTAATATGTTTCAAGTATTGATTGAGATGATTAATGCACAACAATTCCCAACAAGCGACTCAGAAGAAGCCGCTGCTGAACTTACCAAAGAACTCGATAGAATTGACGTTGAGCTCATTGGTAGAGGAGAAGGATTTGAATGATGAAGACTTCTTTCCCCCCTCTGAATATGAAAGTGACCCGCAATACAATGATGTTGCTGGAGATGGAACGTCTGTATAAGACGGGTCAGATTGAAGATTACACTGATGACATGTGGGTACTGACTCAAGGTGAGTGGGTTCCCTTTACTCATTACTTACAAAAAGGAAACTAAACTATGATTATGGAAACTGTTGGTAATAAGATTGCTAACAACCCTCTTGCTGATTCCGGTCTTGACTGGACGGTAGAGTTGTCTCATGAGCTGGTCGCCCCTACGGCAACTACCATTGCTCATACTACAAATAAGAGAGCCACTGTTCGTACCGATACTGGTGAAGTACTTGGTATTGTTGGTCCCGACTATCAGATTGTTCAGAACGCTGAACTGATGCACATCGGGGAGTCTATTGCTCGACAAGACTCTAGCCTCAAGGTGTCCTCTGCTGGTCAGCTTCGTAATGGTGCTCGAGTTTGGCTCGGCCTTGAAGCAGACACTTTCCGTGTTGGTACTCAAGGTGATGATGCTGTTAAGCCCTACTTCTTGATGACCAATGGACATGATGGTATGCATTCACTTAGTGCTACGCCTACTAGTTATCGTCCGTTCTGTGAGAATGTCCTGAACATGGCGTTGCGTGAAGGCAAGGCTGCTAACCAATGTATCTCTATCCGTCACAAAGGCAACATGGCTGAGAAGATTGAGAATATGGTTGTTGTTATGTCTGAGTTCTACTTCCGTACTGAGGAGTTCAAGCGTCAGGCTAACTATCTCGCAGGTATTTCTATGACCGCAGATCAGGTTAGAAACTACTTCAACAACTCTTACAACAAGATTGTTAAGAACGTGCCTACTTACACGGACATTGAAAACAAAGAGCAAGAACGTGCCTACAACAAGAAGGCTTCGACCATTACCAAGTACTGGAATGTGTTTGATCAAGAATCTATTAGTCTTGGTAGCACTGCTTGGGTTGCGTTCAATGCTGTTACTAATTGGTTGGATCACGGACAGTCCTATCGTGGTGCTCAGAAGTCTGAGAACAAGTTCTCGGCTAACTTCTTTGGTGCATCTGCTGCTAAGAAGCAGAAGCTCCTTGAGTACACCCTGAAGACTGTCTAACGGACATGAGGGTAACCGCCCACCCTAAAGGCAGTGCTGCAGCGAGCCGGTGGGGGTTACCCTCAGTTTTATTATGTCAAGTATCTGGGTTCTCGGTTATAGCTGGACTGGAGAACATGAAGCTGGATATCTACGCTATCATAACAAAGTGTTAAAATTATTTGGCATTGATTTAGATTACTGCAATCATCTAGCCTTACAGGTAGGTGACTGGTATGTACATCCGTTTAGTAATAATAAAATTAAATGGGTAAAGCCTCGTGTCTCTGATAGAGTATGGGGTAAACCAAAGATCAAGTGTTATGTTCGTGGTAGTCGTAAGTCTTTACAAGAACTTATTGACAAGTCACATGAGATTCCAACTTCGTTAAGATCCTGTTACCTTTGGGCTTATACCTTAGGTTTGTATCCATACAAGAAAGATTGTGTGTCATGGACTCGTGCTATGCTAGAGTATGCATGCAACGAGAAGATTGATAACTGTCAGTCTCCAAAGTGTTTGTTAAATGTACTCGCTAACCGTGGATATAGAAGTTCACATGTTTAAGGAGAACAAAATGGAATATAGTTTTTCAGGTGGGTCTGTTTCCTATGTAGATCATATGGGTACTGACCTCACTGTAGTAAATGCTGCCCGTGTTTCTTTCGATAAAGAATCAGAATGGGAAGTAGATACTGAAGCAGTTGCTAGGTTGGAAGAAAGCCAATCCAAAGCAAACATGAAAGATCTTACAAGACTTTCAAACAAAGACAAGAAGCTCATTAACTATCTCGCTATGTACAATCACTGGACACCCTTTGCACATCCTCAAATCACTTTGCGTATTAAAGCACCTGTATCTATTCGTACACAGTTCTTTAAACACAAGCAAGGCTTTGTTGAGAATGAGATTAGTCGTAGATATGTAAGCAATGAACCAGAGTTCTACCATCCTAGATGGCGTGGTGCTCCAACCGATGGGGCTAAGCAAGGTTCATCAGAGCGTATTGATATTGATGAAGAGTTAGATGCTCAAGTACACTTTGCCTATGCAAACTGTGCTCGGTTGTATTCTTTGTTGATTGAAGAAGGTGTTGCTCCTGAGCAAGCACGCTTCTTGTTACCACAAGGCATGATGACTGAGTGGTACTGGACTGGTTCACTTGCAGCCTATGCTAGGTTTTACAAACAACGCAGTGATCCACATGCACAGTGGGAGATTCGTCACTTCGCTGATCTTATTTATGAAATCATTGAGCCACTGTTTCCCGCAAGTTGGAAAGCTCTCACAAAGGAGAACTGAATGTTATGGACTGACTTATCGCCAGCCGAACAACAAGAAAGATTAAATAGTCAACAAGCATGGGAAGAGGAGTTGCTTGAGTCTGGTATTGAACGATACTGGAGAGAGTGGGACCGTGCTAAAGATGAGGGCAAGCCTGAGCAGTTGCTGCTTGAGTCTGCTGTCATTCACCTCGCACCTTACTATCAGAGTTGGATTGATAATGTTTGTGAAGGACCAAAGAATCCTGCTTGGCTTGCTCCGCTGTTGTCAGTGGGTGCTGCCAAGATGGCAGACATTACGGTACGTTCTATGATTCAACTCTTTCTGTCTCGTAATAATCTTGTCAATATAGATTATGTACAGAGCGTACCACTGACTGCACCAACAGCTCAGTCGGTATCTAAACTTATTGCTGAAGATACTATTGCTATTGTAAACTATCAGCGGTCAAAGAAAAAGTTTAGAGATGATTGGACACGACAATCCAAGTTCATTAAGAACTGGACACCAAAGCGTTGCCGTGCATTTACCAAGAAGATGGGTGATGTTCATAAGTTTACTCCAAAACAAAAGGAAGACTTTGGACATAACATGTTACGCATTGCTCTTGGTTCTGATATTCTAAATGGTAAAGTCATTTGGACTGGGCGTAACAAGAAGTCGTTGCTTGTGTCTTTCTCACCAGAGATTCTGCGTGAGCTGCACAAACGGCACAACCTGTTGGAGATGGGGTCTATGGTCTATCGACCTATGCTCTGCCCACCTGTTCCTCACACAAGGAATGAAGATGGTGGCTTCTTGTCTCCTTGGTTGCGTAAGAAGATGATCAAACGCTATCACCCTGTTGGCTGTGATCCTAGAGATTACAACTCTAAACCATCAGACATGGTGTTGGATGGTACAAATGCAATGATGAATACAGAGTGGTCTATCAATGAGAAAGTTTTGCAGGTCATGTCAGATCTGTTCTACACTGATCATCGTACAGCCAACCTGCCTTCATATACATTCAGAGACTTTGCATTCTCTCGTCCCTTCCCAGAAGAAGGTACTAAACAAGAGAAAGCCAAGTGGATGGCTGAGTCTACTGAAGCATGGGGTGAATGGTACAAAGAAGAACAAGCCCGTAGTCGTATGTTAGTTCGACTGGAGCTGGCTGAACGTATGAAAGAAGCCAAGTTCTTCTACATGCCATACACTCTTGACTTCCGTGGTCGTGCCTATACTGTGTGTGAATTGTTATCATGTCAAGGCATTGACTTTGATCGTGCTTTGATTCAGTTTGCTAAACCTATTCCACAAACAGAACGTGGTTTGTATTGGCTTAAGGTTCACACTGCTAACTTGTTCGATCAAGACAAACTTACTTATGATGAGCGTGTTAAATGGGTTGATGATAATATGGATGAGATCCGTAATTATGTAGAGAACCCATACTCTCATTGCACTTGGATGTCAGATGCTAAGAAGAAGAATCCTAGCTTCCAACGTCTTGCTGCTTGCTTTGAGCTATGCAGAACAGATGGCATGACACAACTTCCTATTCAGAAAGACGGTGCAAACAATGGTGTTCAACACTGGTCTGCAATCATGCGTGATAAACGTCTTGCTGAACTTACAAATGTGTTGCCTAACGAGAAACCACAAGACTTGTATCAACAGGTAGCTAATAATTCTTATGAAGTTATTAAGTCTAATGAAGATTCTATTGAGTGGTATGATAAGTTTGCTGAGTATTGGCCTGATGAACTTCCTCGTAAGGTTGCTAAACGTAGCACTATGTGTGATGCGTATGGTCTTACGTTCTATGGTATACAGAAGTATGTTAAGGAAGAGGGTCATGTTGATTGGGTAGACAAAGAACACCGAGGCGGTGCTATTGTTGAACTCAGTCGTGCATTACAAGAAGGTCTTAGTGGTGCTATGGAACATCCTAACAGAGGTAAAGATTATCTTCGTGATGTTACTAGAATTATTAACTCACTTAACCTTCCGCTTGTGTGGCAAACAGACTCTGGCTTTACTGTTCAACATGTATACAATCAAATCATTGAACGTATTTCTTATGCAGAGTTGTTCAATAAACAACAACTTGTGTTCTCTTCTTTGAGTGAAGACCTAGATCAAGACGCACAGTTCCTTGCTGTAAGTCCTAACTTCATTCATAGCTGGGATGCAGCTCACATGTTTATGACTATCCATGGTATGCTGGATGCAGGTATAGAATCATACTCGTTTGTTCATGATTCCTACGGTACTTATGGTCCACATATTGATACTATGGATACTATTCTTCGTGAGAAGTTTATTGAAATACATAAGAATAATCCACTAGAAAAATTCAAAAATTATTTGGAGAGTAAATATGAAATCAAGCTCCCACAAGTTCCTGAACCCGCCGATGAATTCAACATCGAAGATGTCAGGCACTCGAAATACTTCTTCGGCTAAGTATACTGTAGTTAAAAAACTACCTAAGGTCATGTATATTGAATGGGTTGATGCCCAAACAATTGGAGGTTCGGAGTGGCTTGATCAAGATGAAATGAAACAAGCGGCTAAATCAAGTCTACCAGTGATGAATACTGTTGGCTATCTTATCTATGAAGATGAGAGGCAGTACGGATTGGTAGCTGTCTTAGGTCCATCAGAATCTTCTCAGGTACACAAGATACCTAAGTGTATGGTTCTTTCTACCAGGGAATTAGATGGCTGAAGACAAACGTATTTCTAAACGTGATTCTCGTGAGCGTAACAGCGAACGGTATTTTCAAAAACAGAAGGAGCGTAGGCTTGCAAAGCAACGCAAACAACAGCGACGTAACAAACGTCAAGGATTTGAATAAGTATCAACAACAACATGTTGATGGTAAGTTTAATGTGTATGCCCCTATCGAAGCATATACGGAAGAGTGGGTGCATGAGTCTGATCCAGAGACTGGTCAGTTCATTCGTGCCTATCCAAAACCAAACACGAAGCGTCGTGCTGATCTTCCTTCACTGTCTGAGCAGTGGCGGCAAGACCTAAAGAAAAGGAATAAGAAAAATGAGCAAGGTACTCGTCGTGGGAGACATTCACGCTCCCGCAACCGACAAAAGATATCTTAATTTTTGTAAAAAGATTTATAAGAAGTATGATTGTAACAAGGTAGTATTCATTGGTGACATCATTGATCATGAGGCAATCTCACGACATGAGAAGAACCCTGAACTTCCTGCTGCGTTAGATGAATTTAATCTGGCACTCAAAGAAGTTAAACGATGGCACAAGGCTTTCCCTGAAGCTGTCGTTTGTATTGGCAATCATGATGAACGAGTAAATCGTAGGGCTAAGTCGGAAGGTATTCCCAGTTTGTATCTCAAGCCCTTTAACGATGTATATGGAACTAATGGTTGGGATTGGGACTATGATCATGTCATTGATGATGTATTATACACTCATGGAATGGGATGGTCAGGTAAGACTCCTGCTTTCAATGCTGCTTGTCAGTTGAGAAAGAGCGTTGTCTGTGGTCACTACCACTCCGTCGCATCCATTACTTATCACACAAACAGAGATGATACTATCTTTGGTATGAATGTAGGTGCAGGCGTTGATGACGATCACCTTGCCTATTCATATGGAAAATTCTCTTTAAAGAAACCAGTCATTAGTTGTGGTGTAGTAATTAACGGTCACCCGTATTTAGAAAGAAAGGCATAAATGTCCGAAGAAAAGATTGAACCAACTGACGGTAATAAGTCGTACCCCCCAATGATTGCAACCAATGCGGTGCTGCAATACTTGCGGGAAATTTTTATGGCTCTGGATAATATCTCATTCCAGATCCGCACTACTATGAACAACATTGTCGATACTGACAAGAGTAATGTTCAAAATTTCGTCGTAAAGAACCCTAATGAAGAAGGAAGTTCTGACCCAGTTATTGAAGGAGTAAATTCTGATGACGAAGAGTAATTATGGTAATTCGTTTGTTGTCGGTCCCGCAGAGGTCCGATGGTCACACTTGATGAAACCAGATGATAAGTTTGGTAACCCTCATCACAGTGTTACAATTATTGTTGATGCTGAACTGCAAGGACAACTTGATTCAGCTATGCAAGAACTTAACGGTAACAAGATCAATGGTCTGAAAACCGATACTGAAACTGGGCAAAAGCTCATTCGATTTAAGAATGTTCTCAAAGCCCGTGAAGGTATTAGTCAATTCCCTGTCCTCGATTCAGAAGACAAGTTGACTGATACCATTCCTTTCGGAACCGACAAGGTTCGCGTAAAGGTTACCCCTTCTCTTATTGAAAGAGATGGATCGGTGTCATTCTACATGGATAAGATCCAACTTGTAGAACGGAACTACGAAGGTGGTTCTGGATCTGATGGTGGTATGGGTAAGGTTGAAGGTGGCTATGTTGCTACCGAAGAAACTACGCCTGTCACCACTGCATCAGAGGATGACACTCCGTTCTAATGCTGGAGCTGACCTTCCCGGTTAGTCCAGTCGCTGCCTCTCGTCCTCGTGTGGGAAGACATGGTTCTTACTACACGGGGGCGTACAGGCGGTTCCGCAATGAAGCGGGTACTATTGTTAATGAAGTCTTAGGTAAACGCAAACCAATCGAAGGACAACTCAGTGTAGATGTCAAATGTTATTGCACAAGACCAAAGACTACTAAACTTAGTACACCCAAATCAGACGTTGACAATTTAGCAAAGGCCATTCTAGATATACTCAACAAGAAACTGTGGGTAGATGACTCACAGATTATTAATTTATTTATATCAAAAGAATGGGCTCCTCCGGGAGAACCCGGATGGTTTACTGTTGCTATTGAAAAGGTTAAATAACTTTAAAGAATTAAACTAGGGAAGTCCACTATGGGCTTCCCTATTTTTTTCTGGAGACTACTATGAATAATTTTAATTCCTACACAGCTTACCAATGGAAGGAAGTTGTGACTAATTTCTGCTATGCTTGTAAGCATGGTGATGGCGACCTTTTAGAATCGTTGTGTGAAAAATATGAAGACGTTCTTCTTACAGACGATGACGATGATGATATCGAGTACTATGATTTAGAGGATGATGCTGATTATGATGACTGAAATTATTACTGAACATGAACTTGTTAACGAAGAAGCTGGTTACGAGGTTAAGATCTCTGTTAACTGGTCTTGGGTAGACAATGGCATTGGACACTATGAATGGTGGGGAAGCTCTGAGTTCCAAACTAAGATGGAGCTTGAAGTTGAAAGCTTCTACATTGAATGTGTTACTGTTAACGAAGAATACTCTGGTGTTGTTAGCTATACAGTTACAAGAGATGAGAAGGATGAGTTCACTGGTTTGTGGGCTGACGTAGAAGCATGGGTAAACAGCGAGGTTGAAGAACTTGACGCACCAGAAGTTTACTATGATGATGATGACTATGACTACCATGATGATTATGTAGACGATTAATGTTTGCTCTGGTAGCTCAATTGGATAGAGCAGCGGACTTCTAATCCGCAGGTTGCAGGTTCGAGTCTTGCCCAGAGTGTTGGGGTCGTAGCCCAATGGCAGAGGCAGTGGACTTAAAATCCATACAGTGTGGGTTCGAGTCCCACCGATCCTATTTT
>Ga0099849_1000818_pt1 | contig 14511 bp, 1 predicted proteins | sample CB_VirMetaG_4_FD_78177 | JGI IMG/M metagenome (GOLD analysis project Ga0099849, IMG submission 78177) | Freshwater to marine saline gradient viral communities from Chesapeake Bay - CB_1508_1M Viral MetaG | ecosystem: Environmental > Aquatic > Marine > Coastal | place: USA: Chesapeake Bay... | reverse complement strand
TCAAATGGCGAGATTATAAATTACGATAGTTCGGTAAGAAGCACAGGTTCAGCATTTGATGAGTCAGGATTCTTCGAGGTTTCAGAAGATAAAGAACCAATTATCTATTCAGCACACCCTGATTTTGTTTCGGCAAGAGAAACTTATATGCAGGAAGGATTGACTTATGACTATACAAACAACTCAAGCATTTACCACACAATGCCTGCTTGGATTATCGAGGAAGACGAAGAAAAAGGCGAAAACGTAAAAGAACTTTCACAAGTTATTTCCAGTTATTTCGATTCAGCACAAATAAAAATAAAAGAACTTGTAAACCTCAAAGATGTAGAGTATCATACATTAGAGGAAAGAACGAACAAACCTTATTCTCTTATCAGAAGAACATTAGAATCAGCAGGTATGGTTGTTCCTGATTTATTTACAGAGGCAAGTGCTTTTGAGGAAATTCTTTCACGAGGAGAACAAGAGAAGTTTGAAGAAAAACTTCAAGATGTAAAGAATACTATTTACCAAAACATCTACAACAACCTTTCTTATATCTACAAGTCAAAGGGTACGGAGAAAGCATTTAGAAATCTTATTCGTTGTTTTGGTATTGACGACGAACTCGTAAAAATAAACTTATATTCTGATGGTGCTGATTATACTTTGGAAGATACCAGAAGAACAACTGCTATCAAGAAGAAGTTTGTTGATTTTAATAATGCAGATAGAGAAGACGGATTAGTATATACAAAAGAAGATCCAAGTAATACCGATTCGACTTCATACATTAGAGGTGTTCCAAGTGGTATCTCGCCGAATATTTCTTTTACATTTGAGACAGAAGTTATTTTTCCAAAAAGAATTGATTTAGATCATCCAAATTATGATCCTCCCACAAATCTGGAAGAACACATTGCTTTTCTTGGAGAATATAGTGGTGGGTATACTGGAAACACTATTTTTGATTTGAAGGCAGTTAAGGAGAATAATGATCCTCTCTCTGAAAACGTAAAGTTTGTTTTAACGTTTAATGGTCAGACACTTGAGACAGAATATTTTAAGTCAGTTTATGAAAATTCAAAGTGGAACCTTGCTGTGCGACTTGTTCCAAAGAAACGCCTCTCCAGCGTCGTTTCTGGCGGTTCTACGACGGATTTTACAGCAGAGTTATATTGTGTAAGAATGCTTGCTGATGTTGTAGAAGATGAAGAATGGGTAGTAGGTAATGTTTTAGAGGCAGAAGCAAGAGATATTTTATCATCAAATAAATTTGTATCAATTGGTGCTCTTCATTCTTCAGGCGACCCAGAAACGGAATCTCCAAACCCCGAAAAAACGAGAGTCAAAATATCATCAACTTTGTTCTGGTACGACAATGTGACCAATGAAGAAATCAGAGCCCACGCTTCTGATGCTTCTAACTTTGGTAGATTGCATCCAAATGAAGAAGCATATATGTTTGATGCAAATTTTAATACAGAGACAGAAGATGCAATACAGGTTTTAAGAAGAGATACTCTTGTAATGCACTGGGATTTCTCCGAAGTTTCAACCACTGATACGAGCGGAGAATTTATTGTTGATGATTTATCCGAGTCATTGGATATTCAAACAGAGACAACTTTACCAGTTCCTATAAATGAAAATTCAATAGTACTCGATGGCGTTAATGATCATATCATCGTTAGTGATCAAGATGAGTTTAGTCCTACGGACGGGGTAAATGATTTACCTTTTTCAATATCTGCTTGGGTTTATGTTGAGGATATAACAACTGATAATGGACCCTTTGTTACTAAGTCCGACAACTCGGTCTCGCAACGAAATGAATATATATTTAAGCAAGCGAATGGTAAAGTACAATTTTTCCTATATGATAGTGATTTAAACGCTCAAGGAAATGCCATCCGAGCACAGGCACCTGCTGCATCTATAAGTAGTGCGACGTGGCATCACGTTGTGATGACGTATGATGGTAGTACAGACGCATCTGGAATTAAGTTATATACAGATGGAACACTAACAGCAACAACAAACGATGAAACAGGTACATACGTAAGGTTGAGGAATACAACAACTCCTCTGACTTTCGGTGCTACTACGGAACTTGGCAATAGCAACAGAATTTTTGAAGACAGGTTGGCAGACATCTGTATTTTTAACAAAGAGTTGAGCGCCACTGAAGTGACTGAAATTTTTAATGGAAATTCAGTGAAGAATATGAATGAGTTCTCTGACACTGCTTCTATTATATCTTGGTGGAAGATGGGAGATGATTTAGACAATCCTTCAACTGACGGGATTAAGGATTATATTGGCGGTTTTCACGGAACACTAACCAATGGAGCAGCAATAGCGATAGAACCAGGGTTATCTTCTGATACAGAAATCTCCACTGTCTCATCACTTATTCCGATAAATAAGAATTCAATTGCTTTTGATGGCACATCGAACCAAGCGACACCGACTGCTGATACGGATATTGTTATATCTTCTGATGAAGATGCTTTTACTTTTTCGGACTCAACAGATATTAGTAATGGCACAAATCACAAACCCTTTACAATCTCTGCTTGGGTCAATCCTAATTCTCTTGCAGACCGAGGCGCAATTATATCAAAATTTTCTTCATCGTCTATTGGAGACCCAGCAAAAAGAGATACAGAGTTTATTTTCTGGCACCGAGATAATGGAAAAATTCAGTTTATACTTTATGATTGCAGTGTTCACTCTACTGCTAACCAAATCAGAGTTATTTCTAATTCTCCTGTCTTAACCGCAAATCAGTGGCACCAAATAGTAGTGACTGCCGACGGAAATCCAGATGTCGCATCCACTTCTTTAGGTTTGAAGTTGTACGTTGATGGTCAAGAAGTTCCAAGTACTTGGGAAAAATCAGGAACATATCAAATTGTAAGAAATACTGAAGCACCTGTAACTATTGGTGCAGCATATTATGATCACACAAATGTACCAGACGGGTTTTTAACATTGTTCGAAGGCAATATTGCTGATATATCAGTGTATAACAAGGAACTTGATTCACTTGAGGTTGAAGAAATTTATAATGGTGGAGCAGTAAAGGACCTAAATAATTCTTCTACTTACGACAATATTATTTCTTGGTGGAAGATGGGAGATGATCTTGACTCAACAGCAGTAGATGGAATTAAAGATTATGTTGGTGGTTTTGATGGAACAATGCAAGGTCAGTGCTCCATTCAACCAGTATTTGGACTAGAATCGGATTCTACCAATAATTTCCTTAATGAATCAAGATTCGGATGGTTTACGGATCTTGTGGGGCACGAAGTAACTGGACGAGGTAAACATTTTATTGAAAACGACACTCAAATCGTAAATAGGGAATATGTTTATTCGGCAAAACACAGACCACCAGAAGTTATTAACTCAGAAGATTTGGTTGAGATTAGAACACAAGATGATCTAACTTTCACAAAAGACGCACAAGTTGTAACCCACTTCTTCGCAGCAGAAAAGAGTATGTATCAAGTTATATCTGACGATATGATTAATCTTTTTGCTACTATCGTGGAGTTCAATGATTTGATTGGTCAACCAGTCAATAGATATAGATTACAATATAAAGCATTAGAAAAGTTTAGAGCACGATACTTTGAAAAAGTCAAAAATGTTCCGAGTTTAGAAAAATATATTGAGTTATATAAGTGGATTGATTCTTCTATCGGACTAATGCTTCAAGAACTTATTCCTGTATCAAGCAACTTTTCTGCTGACTTGAGAAATATGGTTGAATCTCACGTCCTTGAGAGGAATAAGTACTGGACAAAGTTTCCAACAATGGAGATGGGTGGCGAACCACCTCTCGGTATTGTAAAGGGTATCAACGAACTTACTTACAATTGGAAAGATGGACACGGCAATCAATCTTATCTTATAAACAGCGGGAGTTTAGATTTTACAGGATTTTTTGGTACAAACTCTGATACCTTGCTTATCACAATTACAGATTCTACGGGAAGTGAAGAGGGTTTTGAATTTTTTACTTTATCTGGATCCACTGGTGATAATTTATTTGGTAGCATTCAGGTTAATATATCCAGTGCCAATAACGACAATGAAATCGCTCAAGAATTCATAACGGCATTAGGATTTTCTACACTAAATATTATTGTAACCCAAGATGGTGCAAAAGTAAATTTACAAAACTTGTCTAATCCAGCAATTGTAGTAACTCAACAGGGATCCAATATTGTGCCTGATATTGCCTTGAATAGTACTGAATTAAATCCACTTTGGTTAGATCAAAGAGTTCAAGGTAGAAACCCACTCGTCTCAACTGGCAATACTGATGTTGATGACAACAGAGAAATCCTTCGCAGAGTATCTACAAGAACAACCGAGGGCAGATCACAAGTTGTAAATAGAGGCAACGGATATATAGAGGAAGATAAACCAATTCTTCGTGAATCTCCAACAGCACCAAATACTCCAGGAGCAACTTATTCAGGTCAGGCATATGTGACAAGAGCACTCTCTAGACCTTATAAACTAAATCTTGATATTGCTCCAACTATTCACGGCGGTTCAAACTATTCACCATCAACAAAAGATCCAAATAGTTTTATTAGAGCAGTGACGAGAATTATACCAGGTGCTGGTACTGTTGGCATAGAAGTTAGTTCGGCAAACAACCCAACAACATACGAGCAATGGAAAGAATTATACACAGTTAAAAGAAGTGTCAATATAACAATTGCAGATACGGATATTAACTTTACCGAGAATTATGACGGCGATGTTTTCTACCCTTACTATGGAGAGGACTTTAGAGATCCTTCTCCTTTCATTACGGGACATCACAACGATTCTTATGGAGATGATGCCGAAATACCAATGCAGGGTCCATTTACTGAAACTTGGGTTGGTGGTAATCAGCATAGGCACATAGATTTTACACTACAGACAAATAGACCAGAATTTTATGTGGATGATTCAGGAATTTTAAAGCATCCACACGAGGTCGATCCGAATTCACCTGCTGCTCGTTATACAAGAGATGAAGTGGCAAAAAGACCTGTTAATATTAGAAACATCAAGACAGGTGAATCTCGTCTTTTAGGAAACTATGCAAGAGATTATGAGGTAGTTCAAACTTCAAGTAGAACAAAAAACAATGGTTGGTTTGTTGATAGTGGAAGTCAAATTACAAGCCCTCTTGAGATTCCTTTTATTGTAGAGGATGAGCAAAATCCAAATATTGATTTCCTTGGAAGAAGAAAAAGGGCAACGAACTTCGAATTACCAGATCGAGGAAGAAAAGAACACGTCATTGCAGAAAGATTTTCAGCACCAGGCGAATCATTAACTCTTTCAAGAGGATACCTTGATAAGATTGCAGAAGAGTTTAGCGTATACAACTCTATGAATTTTAGAAACCTTGATGTCAGAGAACCACATCATAGAAGTTTATATACTCATAGTGGCAAGTACGAGGGTTCTCAAGGATATGAGGATACCATAAATGGTATTCCATCTATTCACAAGGTTAATAGGAACACAAACCATACTCCTGTTGGCGAGGCATATGACAATGCTTATATAAGCCACCAAATACCAAGAAGTGATTATCAGTATAATATTGAGATGTTAAATCTGATATATGTGGCTAACTTTAATCAAGGTAGAATTATTATACCAGATAATTCTGATTTAAGTTTTACAAATGGTACAGATGACTTTTCATTTGCAATCTCCCTATGGGTAAATATAAGATCATTTGATTCAAGTGGATGGGCTCGTTTATTTGGGAAATACGCTACTAACAATAGAGAATATAGTGCTCTTATTTCAAGCGTCGGCACTATACGATTCACTATTTACGATAACGATCAACAGTCATTTATATTTAACACACCTTCTGGGCAAGTATCTCTCAATCAATGGCATCACATTATATTTAACTATAGTTCTTCCGCTAGTAGGATGTTTATTTATGTTGATGGTCAGGAAGTTGCAAATGTATTAGAAACCAACAGCTATGACCATATGGATGATGGTTCAGCAGATTTTATTATTGGTAATAGCCAAGTAGCAAATCCCACGAGTCTCGATTATAATGGTTTAATGAGAGACCTTGTGATTTTCAATGCTGGTACACCCAATACTGGTGCAGTACTTGGCACTAACGATATAGCAGAACTTTATAATGGTAATATTGAAAACCATCCAAGATTTTCGTTTATTGTTGCTTGGTGGCAACTTAAAGAAGATGCGAATTCAACCGTTAATCCAACAACAATGAATGGCACAGCAACTAATGTAGAATTTGTTCCTGGTCCTCTGTTAAATGGAATAAATGGTATAAGTTACGATAAATATCTTGAAGAAGCGAATATTGTTAAGGGTGAAAATGATTACGCAGATTATCAAGGAGCAGGTTTTCGTTTTATAAGAAATGTCGAGAACCCACAGGTTATCAATCAAAGAAAGAATAACATTTATTCTCAATTAGACAGAGATGTTGGAGATAGAACAACAAGTCAGTATACAGAACCAGCAGTTGTTTGGAATAAACCAAATACTCATTTTATTCTTAATGAAAAATATGATGGATTTATACGTTCAGGTACAGAAAATCCTACTCCTGGAGAATCTTTAGAAAGATTACTTGCTAGAGAACAAAACATTAAAAAGAACTCTAATCCAATTACTTATTCTTATTCAAACAATTTAGAAATGTTTTCTAATATAGATTTAACAAGAGCATTGGATATTAACAAAGAACAGCGAACCTATTTTTCTGATGCTCTTATGAAGTTATTTACTAAAGCAGAACTTCTTTTCTCTAAATCTATTGCGAGAGAGATTATCTATCCAAAGCATAAAAATGTAGGTTTAACAAAGTCAAGAAATAGAAGTTATTTTGATAACTATAAGATCTTCTGGAAAGATAAGATGTTTGATAGAATTAAATGCTCAAACACAACAAAACTCGGATATGAAATGACACCAGAGTTCAAGAAGTTGTTTGATCAAGATTATTCTGTTGATGTAGTGGACAATTTTTATTATAAAGAAAGCGGATTATACTTCACAGGAGCATCAAAATTTATAGTACAAGATGCTGATAATTTGTCATTTACAAATCAAATATTTTCAATGTCTTTTGATTTGAAGCCAGAAGTAGTTGAAGGCGTTATTGGATTCAATGAGTCGTTCATGCTTATTCAGAAAGCAGGAGAATATGATATATTTCTTTTCCCTCCGAGCGAACTTGGAGCTTATATTCTCTCAATTCGATTTTGGGATAGTGTGCAAGGTGGATTCGTTGTATGGAATTTTATATATAGAAAGCCAATCGGTGAGGAATACAATCTTGTTATTACCTCAAATGGCAATACACCAGATCAGGGGACTGTCAAAGCATACATTAATGGTAGTTTATTACCTCCTTTCGGAACTATTGGTGGATTCTTCAACGACTTCGACAGCGTTGGAACCTTTACTGCCATGAGAAATACAATAGCGAAAGTGTCAGTCGGCGGCACCTTTTATGGTCCGAACGGATATAAGGGTCAAATGAAAGAAGTCGCTGTTTTTGACAGAGAACTTAGTTCCCTTGAGGTTCAAGAAATTTATCTAAAACAAAATATAGAAGAATTTTCTTCACAAAGTGATATTATTTCTTATTGGAAGTTGGATAAAATCGAAAATGGTCAGGTAGAAGATTTAGTAGGTTCCAATGACGGGATACCTTATGGTCTTGAAAATTCAAAGCATCACAAAGTCGTTGGAGATCTGACCTATATGGGCGAAGAAAGAATGAGAAATATGGTTAGAAGAGTAGATCTGGGAGTACCAGAATTTCAGGTTTACTCTGTTGATGCTCGATATGATTTATATGATTTCGAAAATGAAACTGATATATTTGAATTTAATAGTAATCGAGAAAATGCGGATATAGATTATCACAATAATTCGAATCAAGGTACCAGAGCAATTAAGTTTTTTCCAGATGGCTCAACAGGTGATATTGATGATGCTGATCCAACACCAGCAGGCGGTACATCAGCAAGTGGTACAGCATTTTCTATAAGATATGGACAAAGAATTGAGGAGAAAGTAACTTTATCCTTTAATTATCAACCTATTGGAACTACTAATGGCGAAAACTTATGGATTCAATATAAGTTAGGTTTTGATGATTGGATAACTTTTGATCAGCTTGCTTGGAATACTACAATTACTTTGTCTGGAACACAATATTCGAGGTTGCTCGACTTTGGTCAATCAAGCGATTTTAGTTCTCAAATGAGGATCAGGTTTGTTTCTTGGCAGTCGGCTCCTACAACAAATCCAGCTTGGGCTATTGATAACATTAAGATTGAATATGCTGAATCTTCTTCGCCATTAACTTATTTTAATGGGATATGCGATAATACAGAAACCTCTGTTGAGCCAGTATATTATAAAGAATTTTATAGCAGACATACATCCTTGCCAACACCACAGCTTTACCACAATCCTTACAACGAAGATTATAAAGAGTCAAATGGTTGGATAAATAGAAAGCCAATTACATCAGGACAGAAGCCAACATATAACGACTATGATTCTTTCTCGGAAGAGATTAAACTTGCAGCACAAAACTATGGTCTTGTGTCCGAGTTCAGAATATCTGAACATATGGATAAATATATTTTAGAAAACGGCGGTAATTTTAGAGCAAAGAATTATGATTTCCTTACTCTTGATGGGGCTAGTATTGATGGAAAAACTCACTCTCAAACGAGTGGGAAGAAATCAGAAGAAACATCTTCATTCTATTCTATAGGATACGAAGATGAAAGCAAAGTAGTTACTTCTTATCCAATTATAAATGAACAAAATACACTTATTAAAAATAATTCTACTGATTTTTACGGAGAAAATCCAATTTACTCTCCAGTTGGAAGTGACTTTGATTTAAGTAATAGTATTAACACTAAAATTAATATTTCCAGCACTCAAGAGCAAAATTTGATTTCCGTAAACCCATATCAGGATGGCATCAATGCTGCTGGAGAGTTTAACACTATTTCAACAGATAATGACTACTTGAGGATCAATATAACAAAATTTGATACAGAGAGAGAAGGGGTTATAAACTTTAGTCCAAAGGCATACAATGATGATCCAGAAAATATATTAAGTCCAATCCCAGTGGCATTTTCAATTTGGGCACAGCCAGAAAATTTAAAAGATTCAGCAATAGTTACGGATTTGGCTATTCCTTTATATACTATGTATAAGATAGGAAGTCCAAAAAAAATCACATTGCTTGAGAGATTCCAAGCATCTGCTGGACTATATGGTCTAACGTTGATAATTTCTGATGATACAGAAAATTTAATTACAAGCATTAGTACGACCCAACCCAATGATGCAGACAATTTCGAAAATAAAACAATTTATACTTTTGTAAAATCAGATGGTACGCCAGCTACTTTAGATTATAATAGGATGAGCAATGTTATATTACAAATCATCCCGCCATCACCAACAGACACTAATTATGAGACAAATTATCTTGTAAAGATGTTTCTTGATGGCGAAGAATTATATGGAATACATTTCACAGAAATTTACAAAAATTTCACTTCATCCAGTGAACAGAACGCATATTCTCCTTGTCCGATAGGGAAGTGGTTGGGGCAAACGAATACAGATCTCTATGATAATGAAAGACCTTGGGAATTTGGTCCCTGGTCTCAACTATATGAGACGGCTGGCTCCTTTCAGACATCAGAAACATTAGCAGGAGTAACGGAAATAGATACGATAGACATAGGAAACTTCAGCAGCAATCATAAGTTTCGAGGATTCTTGGATGAGTTTGTAATCTTTCGTGGATTATTGTCTAAATCTTCAATAATAGAGATAGGAGGTAAGGCACAACCTAACAATATTCTAGAATTAGTTGAAAATAAAAAGATTTCTTCAGTATCAGTAGGTGATGAATTCAATTTTGGCGTATCTTCAACTCCTTTTTTCGAGGATGACATTGAAGCACAAACGATAAATCAACCTCCTGTTGGCGATAAATATGGATTCGATGATTCAATAAATCCTTCACTAATAGTTGTTGAAAATGGTACTTCCACCAACAATTTGTTGATGTTGACAGGACCAAATAATAATGTACCACCAGATCCTCCTGAGCATAATTTAACAATCGTTAGATATCGTTGGTTTACTTTGGGAGAATTTCCACCTGGTACAACTGCTATTTATTTTAATGTTTTTAACAAGGACCTTGGATTTGCAGGTGGTCAATATGGATTTGTTAATCCGAATGGCGATGAGGATTTATTTTTTCAATATAAAAGAGCAGGATCTCAAACGTGGCAGACCTTGAAGACATTTGAGGGAGCAGACGATTTCACTGGCGGCAACGACGATGTTCTCATAAGAGTCCCTTGTTCAGGAGTAGAACCTATTTCATTTAGATGGGTTGCAGTGCGATCCGACTCTGCCGACGATGCTCACTGGGGCGTAGATGATATAAAAGTATTTTCAGAAGATGGTCGATGTAGTAAAATTGTAATTAACAATCCTGGCGCAGATGATGAACCTTATTATGCTGAAAAAACTTTATTTGAAGACAACTATTCAACTTCTGAACTTACAAACATTGAATTATCAGTACCTGTATGGCATCGTATTGGCATCCCATATTATAATGTTGTATCTGGAGATGATACTTGGGATGAAGAGTTTTTTAACTCTTATGTCCACACAGATAACATAAATTTTATTGAAAGATCAGATAGAAAACACGATGAACTTGGTGTTCGAACAAAGGAGAGGGTGAAGTTAAAGGTAAATGCGATAAAGAAACTTCTTCCGTATGATGGATTTTACCCACAAGATAGAACAGTTCAGTTGGCAAAGTTGTTTGTAGAGAAAATTTCACCAGACATTATTCACGATGAAAATGTTGATAAAAATCAGGCAGTTCAGGCAGCATTGCAGCACTTCTTTGCGCCTGGTATTCTTTACAACTCAATCAAAGCTGGTATCGCTTGCGACTGGGCAACATATACAAATGATAGTGGCTTGGAACCAAGTTATTTCGGTGATACAGTAAAAATTTATAATTTAAATGGAAGCTACGAAAGCAAGCACCTTACCGATGCTTTTCCTTATTGGTATGAAAGTCCTTTTGATTTGACATATCCTTCTGGCGCATTTGATCCACAGAGATATCAAGAATATGCACCTTCTAAGGAACAAGTTGAGGCAGGATTATATGGGCAATATGAGCTTTACTCTCCAGGCATTAATGAAGATAATTACCTTAAAGATGTCAACTCTCTTGTGATCACAAAAAGTCCTAACAAGAGGTTGCCTTTCGAAGCCATATTGGATCCTATTTCTAACCTTTTTGATGCAAACGATGGACAATACTACTCAATTGTGGATGGTAGCGAATATCCAAAAGTAAAGAAGAAGTCAAATCAACATTTTCTTATGACTCCTTCATATTACAAGGATATGTTTTATCTTGGATCTTCTGGAGAGAAGGGTGGAGAATATGAGAAATATTCTTATCCTTATTTTGAGATAAAAAAGAATACTCAAAGATCAAGCGATCTTAGATACGAACTTGCAATAAATAATTTCTTATCAGAATCTGTTAAGTTTTTTATCAAAGAGAGCAAATTGTCTACATTCAAGTCCAGAACAGAAAGTGATTTTTCAGTTATGGAAAGTGGAAGTACTTATTACATGGATGTTACCTTAGGAAAAACCTCAAACTTTCATCCCGTCAATAGTCCTTCGTCTCTTGGTGGTAGATATTTTGGACCTCCAGTTTCAACGATGGTTCAGAGTGGTGATTTTCCTGACAACACTCTCTACGCTCAAGGTGGTATAGGATCTAAAACGAGAGATCCACTATATGCTCCATATACGCCTCCATATTTTTATGGAGAATCAGTGGCGAGAATATCTTTTACGTCATCACAAACTAGAAAATATTCTTTGGAAGAAATTTTTAATAATTCTAATATTTCCTTCTTGAATGATGAGGCAGAAGAGTTCTTTATTGATACAAATATTGAAATAAATTCACGCTTTGATGGCTCGGTTGTTAACGATGGAAACTATGAAGAATCTCCTGCTTGGACATCAAAGATGCCACTTTCAGCGAGTATTGAGTTATTTGGAAAGACAAAACTTTCAAGACAAGAGTATGATGAAAATGGAAGACCAGTATCAATTAGTACACCAAATAATACTGAATTGGACACTTGGATAATTTATAGCAAATTCGAGTGCCCTTTATTCGACTTCTCTGATTCTTCTAATGCTTCTAATCCTGCTGATTTATCGATTTTAGGAATAGACACAAACACCTTAGAACGTATAGAATCAGGAGATTTTGATTATACTTCTTCTTATCTGAGCACAGAAAATGAAGAAAGTTTTTCTATAGACAAACGAACTGGTTCTGGCATCTGGGCAGGATATGGTAAGCAAGAAGATGGACGGGGCGTTTCAATTTCTATCAGAGAAAGTTTCCCGAAGAATAGAGATCCTTCCATTGGATCGCTTATAGATGTCTGTGGGTTCACTCCTCAATCGAAACAGATTGGTAGAGTAGCAGATTCAAAAGAAATCTCCGAAGCAGTTGTAATGATACCATTCCTTGATGAACCATTATACGAAAGTGTTAGAGTTGTAGGCACTGATCGCTCAAGAGAAAGAAGAATATATAGTACAATTCAAGTTGATGATAGACACTTCATCAAGGTTGACCCTGAAGAGTATAGTGAGCAAAAGGCAAAACTTGATAGAAGAGAACCTATTTACAATCAAGTTGATGCCTCTGGGACAACGGAAATTTTTAGAACTTCTATTACAGATATGATTTCAGGTATGAGAAAATACAATATTCCACCTTTGTATGATTTTGAAACCTATAACGAAGCACCTTTTGCTATGTATTTCTTTGAGTTTAAACATACTCTTGACAGAGAAGATTTGTCTAATATATGGCAAGGAGTTCAGCCAAAGATTGCAAAAGAAGCTATTCTTGATTCTGTTGAGATCTCGCACAATATCGGTCGTAGAGAAATATTTGGAAATCTTGAAGAGATTCCAAAGGGCATTCGCTGGATGGTCTTCAAGGTAAAGAAGAAGGCAGAAAAGAACTATTATAAACTAACTGAAGATTCAAGAGACGATAGTCGTTTTAAGTTTGATTTTGATGTTGGTGTGAAAGAACCTGAATATGGTTATAATTACCCATATGACTACTTCACAATGCTTGAGTTAATTCAGGTCGAAGTAGATTCAGAAAAAGAAATAGACCCTCTTGAACAATATGAGAAGGCAACAGAGGAAGATTAATGACTTTCAAAAATCAAAAAGAAGAAGTTATTGAGATAGAATTAACTTCTTATGGCAAGCATCTTTTGTCAAAGGGAAAGTTTCGTCCAACCTTCTATGCTTTTTTTGATGATGATATTTTATACGATGCGGAATACGCTGGAGCAGAAGAAGAACAAAATTATGCTCAAACAAGAATTCTTGAAGAGACACCTCGATTAAGAGTTCAAACAACTTATACTGGTCTTGAAACAGAAATTGAGAAACAAATAGAAGAAGCAAGAGCAAATAACAAAAAATTAAAAGATTCTTTTCAGTCAACAAAGGAAAGACACTATGCTCTTTCCGCACCTCTTGGTAGAAGTTCCCTTGATTCTGACTTTGCTCCTTCTTGGGATATTACACTTCACGGAGCAAATTTTGAACAGCAAATAATCATATTGAATGATGGTGGTAATGATGAAGATGGATCCACTGGAAGAATTTTGCCTATTCCTCAAATGAATCTTGAATCTCTAGAATTTAAAGTTGCTGTTGTGGATGGTGCTTTATTATCAAATGATTTGGGAAGTCAAAGTGTCAGTCATATAACGGACCACGCAGAAGAACCAGCGGGATTACAAGAATATTATGAAAATGGAAATGTTATTAAAGTAGACCACAAAGATATTATTATTGAGGTAGATGAATTACACACAGAATCTTTATCAGAGAACTATGATATTGAACTCTTTCTTGTTGAAGAAGAAACAATTGCTAATAATTTAGTAGAAACTCTTGTTCCTCTTTCTTTCATAAAAGAAGCAGGAAGTAATATTGTTAATGGTCTATATGTAGAAGAGCAAGAAGAGATTGAACCAGTCGATATAGATGAGACGTATATTGAAAATTATCTTGATGTTTTTATAGATGAAGATATTAACCCAGATGATCTTTGTCGTTTAGGATATAGAACTGATTTTACTAAGCGAGGACATATAAGAGTTTCTTGTACTGATGGTAAGACGGACAGCAGGATGAACGAAATCTATAATCAAATAGATGAAGTGCCACCTTTCGGAGATGATTGTTAATGAGTTATACAAAAAGAGTTAATGAGTTTGATGGCATTCAACTTGAAGAGAGAGATGCGAGCATCTTAAAATCAATAAAAGCTGAACTTGC
>Ga0099849_1000816_pt1 | contig 14539 bp, 15 predicted proteins | sample CB_VirMetaG_4_FD_78177 | JGI IMG/M metagenome (GOLD analysis project Ga0099849, IMG submission 78177) | Freshwater to marine saline gradient viral communities from Chesapeake Bay - CB_1508_1M Viral MetaG | ecosystem: Environmental > Aquatic > Marine > Coastal | place: USA: Chesapeake Bay... | reverse complement strand
GTGGATTAAGGCAGTTGGCGAAGACGGGAGAATACATGGACGAGTACGCCACATCGGAGCGGTTACCGGACGCATGGCGCACTCCAGCCCGAACATGGCTCAGATACCTGCAGTAAGGGCTGAGTATGGTAAGCAGTGCCGTGAGTTGTTCACCACACCTGAAGGCCGTGTCCTTGTAGGCGCTGATGCCAGTGGTCTTGAGCTACGTATGTTGGCACACTACATGGATGATGAATCCTACACCAAGGAGATACTGTCAGGTGACATACACACAGCTAACCAGACAGCCGCAGGACTAGAAACAAGAGATCAAGCTAAGACATTTATCTATGCATTCCTGTACGGTGCAGGTGATGCCAAGATAGGTAGTGTTGTAGGAGGCAGCGCCGCTCATGGTAAGAAGCTCAAAGCAGCGTTCCTTAAGAACACACCTGCGCTAGCAAAGCTACGCTCTGAGACTATGGCAGAAGCAGAGACAGGCTTCCTAACTGGACTAGATGGCAGACGCATACGTGTACGATCACAACACGCCGCACTGAACACACTGCTACAGGGCGCTGGCGCTGTGGTAATGAAGCAGGCTATCGTTATCCTGTATGATCTACTGGCTCGTGTTGACTTCAAGCTAGTCGCACAGGTACACGATGAGTGGCAGATAGAATGTAAACCAGAGGACGCAGACTTTATCGGTAAGTCGTGTGTCAACTCAATGATATTCGCAGGTGAACTCCTGCAACTGAACTGTCCGTTAGACGGAGAGTATAGGGTTGGTAATAGTTGGGCCGATACCCACTAGCACAATTCTATTTTATGTGGTATAATATTATGGTAAGTTTAATTAGTGGAGAGATACACTATGTCTAATGAAGCACCCAATGTAATGGTCAACTGCTCTTTGTTCTGGCCTAACCTGACTCACAAGAACGAGTTAGCTGGTAAGTACACAGTCGATGTTGGCAATCTATCTGACGCTGCTATTATGGCGTTGGAAGACATGGGACTTAACATTCACAACAAAGGGGATGAGCGTGGAAACTACATCACCTGTAAGTCGAAGAACAAGTACCGTGCGTTCAGACCTGACGGATCAGAGTTGCTTATTAAGGGACGCACACCACGGGACGAGGAAGATGATCCCGAATCAGGAGTCGTGGTGGGTAATGGTTCTACCGCTAGGTGTCTCATCGGATACTACGATTGGGAATACCTCAAGAAGAAAGGTCGTAGTCCCTCTCTCAAGCGTTTAGTAGTTGAGAACGTAGTAGAGTACGCACCTGAAGCAGAAGAGATGGAAGCTCTGTGATACTGGTTGATGGGGATATGCTGGTGTATCGTGTGGGGTTTGCTTGTGACAACGAAACTAAAAAGGTTGCCACACAAACTCTAGACAACTACCTATCCGAAATGATTGCTGACTTGTCAGATCATTACACCACCAGCACTGTATTCCTGACGGGAAAGGGCAATTTCAGGGACGAGATTGCCACATCCCAATCATACAAAGGCGACAGAAAAGAAAAACGCAAGCCTGTACACAAGAAGCTGCTCCGTGACTTTATGATATCAGAGTGGAATGCACAGGTTGTTGACGGTATGGAAGCTGACGATGCTATTGCTATCAAAGCAACTGAGCTAGATCACAAAGCTGTCATCTGTTCTTTGGACAAAGACTTCAAGCAGGTTCCTTGTCCTATGTATGATTACACAAAAAAGAAAATGAACCCTACTACACCAGAAGATGCTATGCGTTGGTTGTACAAGCAGGCGTTGATGGGTGATCGTGTCGATAACATTCCGGGCATACACGGTATTGGTCCCAAGACAGCAGACAAGATAATTGATCCTTGTACTACTGAGTGGGAGTGCTACAGCGTGTGTCTGACCCACTACTGGGACAACGAGTTAGATGAAGACAGGCTGCTAGAAAGTCTCAATCTTCTTTATCTGTTACGCTCACCTGAAGATAGGTACAGCAAGCCATCGGAGATTTAAATGAAAGAATACATCGTCACTATGTGGGAAAACTCAGACCTAAGATGTCTCAGAGAAATAAAGGATGGTTTTAAAACAGAAGAAGAGGCTTGGGATTGGGCGATGAGAGACATTGAATCTTATCAAGGTGGCTCATTTCAAATAGGTGAGTATGATGTAGATGAAGAAATATGATTCTAAGTTTGAGAAAGAAGCCCATAACATTATGCAGGGCTGTGAGTACCATCCAGAGCAGACAATCTTTTATCTTGTTCCTAAACATTACGAACCTGACTTTGTTTATAAGTATCGTAGTAAGACATGGTACATAGAAGCCAAGGGTAGGTTTCGTACATCAGAGGAGGCGCGTAAGTATGTCATCATCGCAGAGACACTTGGGCCAAAGGAGGAGTTGGTATTTCTCTTCCAAAGACCAAGAACACCAATGCCGGGATCACGAAGAAGAAAAGATGGTACACGCTACACAATGGAAGAGTGGGCAGAAAAGCATGGATTCCGTTGGTACACTCTTGAAACAATACCTACAGGATGGAGAAGATGAGACATCTAGTAATACCTGATACTCAGATCAAACCAGAGCATCCTATAGATCATATGCAATGGGCTGGTAGGTACGCTTGTGCCATCAAGCCTGACGTTATTATACATCTGGGGGATCATTGGGATATGCCATCGTTGTCATCGTATGACGTTGGTAAGAAGTCGTTTGAAGGTAGACGTTACTCTGCTGATGTCGAGGCAGGCAACGAAGCAATGCAAGTGTTTATGGACTGCATACGAAACGAACAGAAGCGTTTGCGTCAGCGTAAAAAGAAAGTGTGGAAGCCCCGCATGATCTTTACGCTTGGTAATCACGAGTATAGGATTGAACGTGCAGTAGAGAACGATGCAAAACTAGAAGGACTTATGAGCTATGAGGATCTTAATCTCAGGGGGTGGGAGACTTATCCGTATCTGCAGCCGGTGGTTGTGGACGGTATCGCTTATTGTCATTTTTTCACTAGCGGCGTTATGGGCCGCGCAGTTAGCAATGCAAAGTTACTGCTCCAAAAGAAGCATATGTCTTGTGTCATGGGACACGTACAGGACAGAGACATTGCCTTTGACAGAAACGCAGCAGGGAAAAGAATGACAGGTTTGTTTGCTGGTATTTACTACCAACACGATGAGGAGTATCTGAACCCTCAGACTAACGGATCATGGTCTGGTCTATGGGTATTCAATGAAGTAGACAACGGCACGTTTGACGAGATGCCTGTGTCTATGTCATATCTTAGGGGGAAGTATGGATGAAAACATTCGACGAAATGTTAGAGTTAATCAGTCACAGCTTGGATGAAGTGACGCTTCTAGAAGTTTTAGAGATTAACTCAGAAGATATTGTTGTTGCTTTTTCCGACAGGATACGCAATCAACTACATAAGTTTAACGGGCTGGAAGAGGAAGTAGATGAGTAGCATAAACGAAGCAACATCAGAAGAATGGGACAAGGCCAGCACCACAGTGTATGGTAAACTGTTTCACCCAGACGATCCTGCAATACAGAAACAAATAGGCGGCAATCACTACAGTCGTTACACAATACAACCAGTGGACTTTATCATTGCTAACGATCTAGATTGGTGTGAAGGAAACGCCATCAAATATATTACTAGATGGAAAGACAAGAACGGAGTAGAAGATATTAAGAAAGCTATACACTACTTAGAAATATTACTGGAACGTGTACAAAATGACGAACGTAATTGAAGGCAACTTTAAAAAAGATGTTCCTGCTAATGAGTTTCTTTCTGCTTGTGCATTAAGAGCGCAAAATCAAATTGAAGAAGGAAGAAATCCTAAAGTAGTTGTAGTCTTTTTTGAGAACGGATACCCGTTAGAAGTAACCTCATCGGAGCAGTACCCTGATGGAGTGTTTATGACACTTCATTTAGCAGCATCAGCAATTATCAATGAAACACTAGGCATAACAGGAGAACCAGAATAAATGGATGCATACCAGCAGTACATACACAAGTCCCGCTACGCAAGATACCTACCAGAAGAGAAACGTAGAGAGACTTGGGAAGAGACAGTAAACAGGTACGTCAACTACTGGGTTGATCGTGCTGACCTGAACGACTTTGAAGTGTCAGAGATATTCAAAGCTATCCACGATTTAGACGTAATGCCTTCTATGCGAGCGTTGATGACTGCTGGAGAGGCACTAGATCGTGACAACGTAGCTGGGTTTAACTGTAGCTACCTGCCTATTGACCACCCCAAAGCGTTCGATGAGATGATGTACGTGCTCATGTGTGGTACGGGTGTAGGGTTCAGTGTAGAGCGACAGTACGTACAAAAACTACCAGAGGTGGCAGAGACATTCCATGAAACCGACACAGTTATTAATGTGGCAGATTCGAAGATCGGATGGGCGAAATCGTTTAGGGAATTGGTATCACTGCTGTATTCGGGTCAGGTTCCCCAATGGGACACTAGCAGAGTACGACCTGCAGGTTCCGCGCTACGAATTTTTGGCGGTAGAGCATCGGGTCCAGAACCTTTGCTTGAATTATTTCGATTCACAGTTGAACTCTTTCAGAACGCTGCTGGGCGAAAACTTAGCTCCGTTGAATGCCACGATCTTTGCTGCAAGATTGCTCAAATTGTCGTTGTCGGAGGAGTCAGACGATCAGCACTCATCAGTCTCAGCAACCTCACAGATGACAGACTGCGACGATGTAAGTCAGGACAATGGTGGGTAGATAACCCCCAGCGAGGACTAGCAAACAACTCTGCGTGTTACACAGAGAAGCCAGACTTTGAGGCATTTTTAAATGAGTGGACAAGCCTATACGAATCACGATCTGGAGAGCGAGGCGTCTTTTCTAGAGTGGCTAGTCAAAAACAGGCTGCAAGAAATGAGCGACGAGATGCTACCTACGATTTTGGAACTAATCCATGTAGTGAAATTATCCTCCGTCCCTATCAATTCTGTAATTTATCAGAGGTTGTTGTCAGGCCGTCCGATACTCTCGCAAGCCTCAAACGAAAAGTACGGGTTGCGACTATCCTTGGAACTCTACAGGCTACCCTCACAGACTTTAGATACCTCAGAAACATCTGGAAAGTAAACACAGAAGATGAGGCGCTGCTGGGTGTGTCACTGACAGGTATCATGGATCACCCTATGTTATCAGGACGAGGAGATAAGAGTGAACTCAAGAAGTGGCTTAGAGCTATGCGACAAGAGGCCATCAAGACTAATGGAGAGTGGGCTGCTAGGCTGGGTATTAACCCGTCTACAGCCATTACTGCTGTTAAGCCTTCAGGTACTGTTAGTCAGTTGGTCGACAGTGCTAGTGGTATCCACCCTCGCTATAGCTCTCAGTACATTCGCAGAGTTAGGGCTGACAGTCGTGACCCACTTTGTACCGTTCTAGAGGCCGCTGGTGTGCCTGTAGAGGACGATGTGATGTCACCCAGTACCAAGGTATTTAGCTTCCCTATCGCGTCTCCTGAAGGCGCTGTGACAGCCTCAGACATGGGTGCTATGGAGCAGTTAGAACTGTGGGAGATATATCAAGATGAATGGTGTGAGCACAAACCATCAATGACTTGTTACTACAGGGACGATGAGTTCCTTGAGGTGGGCCAGTGGTTGTACAACAAGTTTGACAAGGTTAGTGGTGTCAGCTTCCTGCCGTACTCAGACCACACGTACCAACAAGCACCATACGAACCTGTGGACAAGAAAGAGTACAGACAACTTGCTAAAGACTTTCCTAAAGAAATATCGTGGGACATAGAAGAAGCCAGCGATATGACTGAAGGATCACAACAACTGGCCTGCACAGGAAACAACTGTGAACTATGACATAAAGATCATAGAATAACCTTTAGACTTGCCTACGTCCTCTGGCTTATCTTTGGAGTCATGGGACGTAGGTATTCCTTCAGCCTGCATCTTCTTAATACGATCTTTAGAACGCTGACACATACTGTGATAGTCGATAGATGTATATGATACGCTGTGTTTATCATTGTTGTTCTTGGTCTTCATTCTTTCAAAGCTCCTTCAAGAACCTTACCGACAATGGGTAAGGCATATATTGAATCATCAGGTATTGGGTTAGGTGTTTCACCTGCCAGTACAGCCCGTGCTACATCAGCGGTGTCTTCTATGACTGCTGACGGGAACGTAGCAGTAACAGGCGGTAACAAATTAGTGGCTATAGCTTGAAGAGGATTACTCATAAACTTGTCGTATCCATAGTCGTTAGCACCCATAGCACCAAATGTTAATACCGAACCTACTTGATACAAAGCCCCTATTGCAGCTTGTTCTGGGTCTGGAACGTCACCCTTGATAACTTGGCGACCTTCATTGACAATACCGTAACCACCACCTGACAGGACCATATACCGCATTGCATTCTGCAAAGCCTGTCTCTTGTTACCTTCCTTCCACTCTTTGAATATCCTACGCTCCATCAAATCAAACTGCTTGATGGCAAAACCTTTGAGCATATAAAACAAACGAGCATTAGGATTAGCAAGACCAAAAGCTGTTTGAGCCGCTGCGTTGATAGGTTGTAGCTTAAACAAATCAAACATCACCAAATCACGCACCAACTCACTGTTAGTGTTGCCAGCAAGGATGTCTCTTTTTACTTGATCTAGTTCGCCCCTACTAAAGCTGTACTGCCACTTGTTATCAAAAGCACCGCTGTTGATATCTTGACGCGCCTTACGGAAAGAAGCACCCATGATACGGCTCTTACCAAACTGATCGAGCTTGGCAAAACCAGACCACTTCATAGACCACTCAAGAAGAGATTCACTGGCTTGTGCGGCGTTTTCTAAAAACTTATTACCACTAAACTTTTCACCAAGTAGTTTTTGATCTGTACCTTTTCTCGCTTTACGTACAAAATCACCAAACACTTGCCGGGCTAGTCCCATGTCAGAAACACTGAAACGTATACCGTCTTTACCAAACAAAGAAGCTATGACGTTGCGCGTACCTAACTCAAAAGATGCGTTAAATAGGTCATGCACGTTCATTAGCGCACCGTAAGGATTAGCAATAGTGCCTATGTACCCCAAGCTACGAATCATCTCTAACTCATGGGCCATACCTTTGTTAGCGTTGACACCCAAATCATCAATAATTTCTATTGCGTTTTGTATCTGAACCTCAGACAGCCCTTCTCGTTCTAATGCTCCTTTGATAATACGATCATCAAATAACTTAAAACTTCCTGCTTCTTTAGCTGCTGTTTGTTCCAGTGTCTTTTTACCCTGTGCTACAACGGGTTTACCTGCTGTGCGAAAACCTAGCTGTTTACCTAGCTCCAGCCTTGTAAGAGTTTGACGCTGCCATCTCCAGTGAGAGTCAAATATATTTTCATAATCTTTATCGTTGCCAGCGTTTTTCTTACGCCATTTTTTCATTGAAGGACGCTGTATGTCTTTAGACGCTGCATCCTCTGCTTTAGCTGCTGCTCTTTGTCTAAAAGTACGTAGACTAGAATCTTGTGCAGTAGACATTAAATTAGAATGCATCCACAAACGAGACAGATCACCTGCTGTTACTTCTCTACGATAACGACTAGAAAACTCTAGATTATCATCAAAGAATTTGTTGAGCCTTTCTTCTGCTCCTTCTCCTATTTCTTTTTTTGCTATGTTGATAGCAGATTTAAGACGCGCTTCTCTGAACTCCTGCTTTAGACGAGAGTTCATTACGTCAAGCAATGCATCATTAAATTTTATATTGGATTGAGCCAACTCACGAAAAGGCTCCATTCCCTTCCACATTTTATCCAATACGTGTTGACCACGAGTAACACGGTTCATACCACGTATAATACGAGCAGCAAAAGACTTGCCTACTGTCTCTTCAGCAAGAGTAGCGGTAGGAGAAGCAAGACGCCTTAGCTTTAAGATTGTACTTTGTGCTTGAGGTATAGTCGTATTTGTATCTGAAACCAGCCGACCAGTTGTTTGATCTAACAGGTCTTGTCTTAACAAAGACAGTTCTTCTAGAGAATCGAACTTCTGATTAATAGTGTCTCTCAACGCCTTTATATCTTTATTAGAGTTATAGACTTTGTTTAGCTGACTCATGTTTACGCCCATGTCTTCAGCATAAGTACGCATACGAGTAAGCATACTACCTAAGTCAGAAGGTAAAGCACCCTGTCTACCTATAACATCACCTAAGTATTCTGTCTCTCGTAGCAACAACTGAGTAGCTAACTCATCGTTAGTTATTTCAGCAGTAGGACGCTCAACTTTAACTTCTTGTAGTAGTTGTTCTTGTAAGTCAGCTTTCTGAGCGTTTAACTCGTCAACAGATTTAACTTGACGGCCTAAGTTTGGATCAAATATACTATCAAATATACGACCAGCTACCGCACCGCCTGCACTGTAGTAAGCACCTTTTATCAGTTTGTCTTCTACGCCTTCACCACTACCCATACCGTAAGCACCAAACTCTAAAGCACCTGCAGCAGTTCCAGAGGTAACTCCAAGAGCGCGTAAACCACTAATAAGACCAAAGCTAGTAGGAATAGCACCAGCTATTTCCCCATAAAAAGCAGCACGAGGATTCATAAACTGATATTGTTCTCGTTCTTTGCGAATACGCTCTACAGCTACTTCGTAAGGCTCATCTGACATCAAGGCTTCTAGCTCTTCACTGAATTGTAGTGTCGCACCGCCAGCAACTTCTCTAATAAATCCTATTATTTCCTTTTTCTGTCTGTCGTTAACTGCTTTAAGATAGGTATTAACAGGATCAAGTTGTGTCGGAGGCTCTGCTACAACTGCGGGATCGGTAGAAATAGCTCTGTTTAGGTATTGCTGGACAGGATCTACGCCCGGAACAACCTCTAACGGCTCCTCAGATACGCGCTTGGCTTGTACTTTTACTTCAGGGAATCTACCAGCCCGTTGTGGTACAGTGACTTCTGCAGGCACACGAGGTTGCATAGCTGCCATCTGAGTAGCTGCTAGTTCAGACTCTAAACGAGGTTCTGATGTAGGCGGTATAGCTACAGGAGATCTTGAAGGTACATCTACAGGGGTTAACAACCTTTCAGGAACCCTTTGTGCAGACACTTGTACTTCAGGAAACCGCCCTGATCTTTCAGGTGTAACAATACGATTAAGGTACTGCTCTACAGGATTTAGCTCTACCTTTGGTTCAGGCACAGGAACCTGCCCACGTTTAGTAGGTATAACAGGAGCAAGCACTCTTTGTACATCAGTGCGTACTTCTTGAAGCGTTTCTTTTAGTTTTTGTCTGTCTACTTCGTTAGGATAAGATGCAGCATATTGAGTAGCCGCTAACTCAGACTCTATACGAGGCTCAAAGTCTGTAGACGGTACATCAGGTTCTTCAGGAGCTAACGTAATTATTCTGTCTTCAATTCTGCCAAACTCTCTGTTTACAACCTTAACAGTTGGACGGTCTGGCGTACCTGCGTAATGTGTTTGATAAAATATCTTTTTACCAGCGCCTAAAAGATCACCCTCACCCCATGCTTTTTGCATATCAGCATCTTTAGCTCTAGCGTGAGTACCTACCATCAAAAGAACACGTTGTTGGTAATCAGATAACGATCTTGGATCACGATTAGGATTCTTTAGCTCTTCTGTTACCCACTCAGGTACAGCCGTTTTTGTTTTTCTATACGCATTAACAGTAGATTGTAAATAACTACGATAAGTTTCATCAGTAAACTGATAGTTACCTTTGGCAGACGTACCACCTTCACCTACTCGCTCTTTGTTACTGGTTTTTTTACCACCAGAAGATTCAATTTCACCTACCGCTTCGATCCAAAGTAGTATATTATCTTGTGTAAGATAAGGATCGAGGTTCATCATGTCCAAGGCACGACCAACAGCAGGATCTCTAAAAAGAGGATCAAGCTCTTTACTACGCAATTCTTTAGCAGTTGCTACAGGCATATTTTTTTACTCAGCAGATACGTTAATAGCTATATTTATTTACTGATTGCGTAATGGTCTACCCATGAACGTACCCCGTTGGGCAGCGGCTTCTCTTCTTAGCTTTGCTTCCTCATTTAATTCTCTAAAAAATTCTGCAGTTCTTGCTCTGTTTGCAGCGTCTCTTTGACCAATAATACTTAAAGGTCCACCTGAAACACGCGGTGGAGTAGGAACCTGAGCAGGCGGTGCTGGAGGCGGTGCTACTACTGTTGGCTGGACAACTGGTGCAACTGGTGGTGGTGTATCAGAAGTTGCCTCTTCCATTTTTTTGGTCTGAGCTTCATAATCTAGTTCATTAAGCCTACGAATAGCGTCTTCTCGACTTAATTTTTCTGTTTCCATCAAAGAAGTAATTGCCGCTTCTCTAAGAGCCGCTTCTTCTCCAGCCTGCTCTTCGTTTGCCATTCGACCTGCTTCTAATTTAAGGTCTATTTTTTCGCCCATAATGTCTAAAGCGTTTTTAACAGCAAGAGTTGGACTTATGTTGGGCTTTCTTTCATACTCAACCCCTACAAACTTAACAAACTGTTCTTGTTTATCTTCATCTTCAAACACTTCACGAGCAGCTTCTACAGCGTCACGACCAAATATAAAAGTAGAATTACTACCTTTACCGATAAACTCAGTTATCATTCCTGTAGCTGTAGACTCTACAGAAGCAGCGTTAAATAAAGCTACACCCTGTCGAGTAGCTTCTTTTTCTACTTCCTCTCTAATTATATTATTAGCCCGTACTAAATCACCGATTTGACGTTCACCAGCAGGAAGACTTCTAATCCGTTGCGCTGATTGATATGCAGGGTTGTTTTTAAATACTTCTGGGTTGTCTCTAACAAACTTTGCATACTCTGGCTCAAGAACTTTTGCACGATCATTGGCAGCAGCAGCAGCAACAAGTTCTCTTTGAGCAGTAGCTTGTTTAATCAACCCTGCTCTTTCAGCATCTGTGACACCTTCTAAACTTGCTACGTACTGAGGAATGTTTCCTATAGATGTGTCGCTGGCTATGCGACTAGCTTGACCAGTAAGCTCTATTTTTCTTTGGTCTTGTAAAGAATCATATTGCTTTTGAAGACTATCAGCGGCTGTGTTGATATCTTTTGCACGATCAGGATTGGTAGTCATTAGACCAGCCGCTCTAGAACGCAACATAGCAATTCTTTCAAGAGTAGGCGCACCAGATATTAAAGTCTGAAGCTCTTTTTCTTTTTCTTTACGTTCTTTTTCTATAATCGCAAGACCGGGAGCCATAGCAGCGCCCTTTGCAGCCTCTGTTAAAGTCTGCTGATAGGTAGGAGTCAACAACCCTTGCAAAAATGTTTCTGAAAATTTAGCCATTAGTTATTATCCTCAAAACACTTTGTCTATTACAGTCCCAAAGATAGAACCAACACCGCCTCCAGCAGTAGCTACTGGGCTGAACAGACCACCAAGAAGACCAGAACCAACATTACCCAACAAGTTAGCACGAGCTTGTTCAGCTATCAGTCTAGCCTGTAGACCGCTTATCTGAGTCTCACCAAACTCACCAGCGCCGAACAACTGAGCTTGTTGCTGCAACTGTGGGAACAACTGAGATGCTTGTTGTACATTAAGCAGTTGAGCTTGTGGTACATAAGAAGCACCCAGCATTTGTGATCCTAGAGCAGCTTGTTGTGCTTGTTCTGCTTGTGCTTGTTGTAGTGCCATCAAAGAGGCTCTGTTTCTAGCTTCTTCTTGAGCCTGTGCTAGAGCTAACTGTTCAGGTGTGCCACCAAACATTGATGTACGGACACCCAGACGGCCTTGACTAGCTAATCGTTCTTCTAGAGCAAGCCGCTGACGTTCTTCTTCAGCGACCTGTGTTGCGCGAATACGATCAAACACTTCCTGTTCACGCTGTGCTGTGGGCGTCATAGCCTGACCAAAGAACTGTTCAGCGCCACCCATCAGACCTGTTTGTAGTGCCTGCTCTTCAGGAGATACGGCTAGCTCTACGCCTGTCCCTGTGACAGCACCTGTAGCTGGGTCTATCTGTGGTGTAACACCGAACCGACCACCAGTAGCTGAAGTGACAGTAAACGGTCTAAACTTAGAAAGTTCTAGAGCCTGTTGAGCCATCTCCAACGTACCGGGAATACGCTGACCACGTACTTCAGTTCCTAGTACAGCCTGTTCACCTATATCAGAAAGACGGTCATACGCTTCTTTAGTAAGAAGACCACCACCTGCTGCTGCTGCGCCTATTCCTAAAAGCGAGCCTAGTATATCGCTCATTATAGTAGTCCTCGTCCAAAATTATTCATACTGTTTTACCTATAAGTGCTAATACATTCATTTCCTGTAGGGATATAGAATTACCATTTACTTCTGTTTGTAGTCCCACAGAAACGACAGACCCATTGCCTGTGCAATTTAATGACTTACGACTAATCAAATCACCAAGTGTAAAATCTACTTGAGTGTATTCTGATTCACCATAAAATCCCGGCGTAGACGTACCTACTTTAAATCGTGACGTATTTGCCTGAACCGAAAAGTCATACGTCCAACTAAGAATAATGTCAGCATCGTTACCACCAACAATAGTTGGTCTAATTTTTTTGAGTAACTTTAGTTTAGACGCATCACCAAATGTAAGGCCGGGACTTGAGTAACGAAAAATAAAAGATGAAGTATTATCATCGTACCCGTCATACTTACCGATACCATCAACTGTACCAATATATACGTCACCATTGCGATCTCTAGCAAAACTCTTAAAGTCAACACTAGGCCACTTGGTTACACGAAATGAACCATTTTCTAATCGACCACGTAAGTCAAAACAATAAATAAGATTGCTGTCAGGCAAACCTAACAAATAAAAATAGTTTTCAGGGCTGTACACAGACGTAGCAGGGCTAGTCTTAGCTTTTAGTTTACCAATTAAATCTTGTTTCACGTTACGGCTTGCATCTGTTACAGGTAAAGATTTTTCTTGTATTACTCTTCCAAGACTCCGTAAACCGTCATCACTTAAAAACAACAGATCAGCACCAATACTCTGCACTGTTTTACGATCAATACAACCAACACCTGATACAGTATCTGCTAAAACCATAGAAGCTGGTGTTTCAGGATTAGCGTAAACCAGTATGCTGTGTTCTCCAAAGATCACCAAAAAACCGTTGTGTGCCGCTAAAGCTACTACCTTATCAGCACCATCAGGCCACGCCTTAGATACGTCAATAGAGCCGCTAGACCCACCACTAAAGTCATCACCATCAAGCAAATCAGACCAGTAAATAGTAGTATCATTAGTAGCAGTACCCACTACCCACAACCGACCAAAACCAGCAATAACCTCATGGCAGTACTGAGCCGCCGCAACAGAAGAACCAGACACAGCGGTCATCTTGGTTACTGCGCCAAGGCTGTTGCTGTAAACCAAAGGTTCGTAGCCACGCTGAAAAAAATACGCATGATCGTTAAAGTTGACAATTTTCCAATCATTAGCTGTAATCGTGTACGAGGCAGGCGTAGCATCTACCAACGTAGTTGTGCCGGTCATAATCTTGTTGTTGCCAGTACTAAAGATAACCTCGTTACCCGCACTGTCGTAAAACTCATGGATGTTGTGGATATAGTCTGTACCCAGCACCGTCTTGGTAGTCGTTATAACGCTATTTCCTTGACGGGAAGCCAAACGGCCTTGACGATCAATAATTGCATTATCTGCAATCTCAGCAAAAGATGTATCCTGTGCAAGAGGAGAATCTTCTGTGTTAATCCCTTGAAACGCAGGAGCAACTAAATTAATGCTTTGTAGTTGTTGGGCCATAGTAGTTCCTACGGTGTGTAAAAGATTGTCTCTTCAGGATGTTTTTGTGCGTCTAAAGATATAGCATCAGACAAATGTTTATCAGCAATAGCAAAGTACTCAGGTGTAGATGTACCACCTGTTTCTCCACGCTCACGGGCAAGAAAAGCAATAGCCATGTGAATTACAGGGCTACTAGGTATAGCCAGTGTATCTGAGTCAGCACTAAGAGACACATTACGAATAACCATTTTTGCTTTTAATGAATACACTCCATCAGGTTTTGGGTACACATCAATTTGTGTGTCTCCGTTAGTGTCTACTCCGTTGTACGTAAAATACTCAGGTGCGCCAGAAGCAGGAGTTTGTACAAAAAACTTATCATCAAACCAATTTTGAGTCTGGTACTGCATTGTAAGATTAGAAGTATCGTTAATTAGGTTTAGCACTTTTCCTTCGTTACCACTGCCTGTTAATGAGTACGTGTAATCATCAGCAGCCGTAGTAATCGTAAGTGTTGTGCGTAACGCTGACCAATCCCAAGCTGTTTCTACAAGATCTTTTGCATCGTTTACAAAGTCACCGACCATCTTGCTGTACGTACTTTCAGATACGTTAGTTACTTCGTCTTCTCGTAATCTTCTAAGTACGTTGTTTACTAAATTTAAGTAGGTCATGCTAAGTTCCTAAAAATTAATTGTCCTATTGCATCCATAGAAGTATTAGGACTCATTAAACCAGATGCATAATCAACAGGTG
>Ga0099849_1000815_pt1 | contig 14545 bp, 10 predicted proteins | sample CB_VirMetaG_4_FD_78177 | JGI IMG/M metagenome (GOLD analysis project Ga0099849, IMG submission 78177) | Freshwater to marine saline gradient viral communities from Chesapeake Bay - CB_1508_1M Viral MetaG | ecosystem: Environmental > Aquatic > Marine > Coastal | place: USA: Chesapeake Bay... | reverse complement strand
CGAACTCCTTGAGGCGGAATCCCTCATCGATGACTACGAGTTCTGGGCGCAGCAGTACCTCTGCAAGCCCGTGGCCGCCGCAAATGCGTTGTTCACTGACGCAATGTTTCAGGTCGCGGAGCAAAAGGTCAGCAGCATCGACCAACTCCCCGAGGGCAAGCGCGTACTCCTCTGGGACCCCACCAGCCGCGCCGACGCACAGGCCGGGGATTGGAACGGTATCGTTGTGGTCCACATCACCACGGCTCAAGCCATCCAGATCGCCTGTGAGGACAACCCCGCGTGGGCCATCCCCGATCTAGCGGAAGTCCCCAAGGACACCAACTACTTCTTCCCCATCGAGGCCCACGAAATCAAGGGGCCGCCCGGCGAGTGCATGGATCTCATCGAGGACATCCACCAGCGCCTAGGCCTCAATGCCATCTGGGTCGAGGACACGGGCAGCGCGGGGGCACTCATCCCGTGGTTCCATGAGAAGCACTGGACCAAAGAGGACCGCGTCAACATCGTCCCCATCAAGATCGGGACAAAGTCCAACAAAGCTCAACGACTCCAGGGCATCCAAGTGGGGTTCAAGGAGGGGCGCATCCGTATCTTGCGGGACTTTTACGGACGCGACACCCTTTTGAAGCGGCTATCGGAGTTCCCCAAGAGCGAATCCGATGACATCCCAGACGCTCTCGCGCTGCTGACCAACCACATCATGCGGCGCGGCGCGATTCCTGGGATTTTGTTGGAAGATCCCTCTCAAATGTGTTACGATCCCACCAGCGTCCATTGGACCCCGCCGCGATCTCGGAGAAACAAGACCCGTAAATGGTAAACTATTCGCCCGAAGTTGTCAATAACTTGGTCAACCAAGCGCGAGAGCGGCTGGACCAAGTTGCCTTCGGTGCGAGTACGGTCCTAAACGACCTGTTCTCTGGTCGTGAACCTGGAAACGACTACCTCCTCCAGGGCTATTTCCACCCGACCAAGGTAACAGCCCCTTGGGTCCACCCGGAGATCTCGGCCAACCTTTTTCAGACGCGCCTCCGGGAGATTGTGGTCGAGTTGATCCCCGATCTCCCCAAGTTCCAGGTCAAAGCCATGACGGGGGAGGCATCTTCCCTTGAGGAGGACCAGAACTACCTCAGCAACTGGGGCAGCCGACAGGGCGATCTCAAGCAGTGCATCCGCGATGTCGCGATGTACGGCCCGATGGGCACTCATGTTGGCGTTCGGATCTTCGTTGACGAGAACGCGCCCCTCCATAAGCGCTTTCGTTACAAGGCTTTGTCGCACATCGAGTGCGGCTACGAGCCGGGGCTGCGCCGATTCGTCTGGCACTGTTTCACCGAGGCCGATCCGAAGGAACCAGAGCAATCCGTCGATGTCACCGAGGTGTTCTTCCCCGACGATGACGATATGGGTTGCACCATGTACCGCTTTGAGGCCCGCTCGACGGACTACGATGTCGTGCAGCCCAAAGAGTACGACACGCTGGGCGATTTCGTTAAGAAGAAGCGCTACGACGCTGCTTGCCCCGTCCGAATCCGCTCGTTCCTGACTGCTCCTCCCGGCGAAGACATCGCCCCGGTGGAGTGCATGAGTTGGGTTCCGCTGATTCGCGCCATCCAGGACACCCTGGAGGCCATCGACCGAGAAGTAAACTCGGTTAACAATGTTATCCTCTTCGACGAGCAGAAGATTGCCGAGGAGGAGATTGCGGACATCGTCAACAACAAGGTTGGCAACACGATCTACATCCCAGTGCGCTCCATCGGCGTTGGCAACGACACAGGTGTGTCCCATGTCATGCGTCCTGTCGAGCGCCGCAGTGCCCTTGCCGAGCTAGTTGGCGCTCTGGACAAGTACACCGCGATGCTGGACGATGTGATCGGCACTTCGGCACTTAACCGAGGTGCGCCTGTGGGGCCGCGTAAGTCCGCTGCCGAAGCCTCGATTCTTTCTCAAGCCAGTTCACGGCGGACCAGGGATCGTTTGTCGGTAATCGCGGAACTTTTGGCCGACATTGAACAAGCCAAGTTCACTTGGCAGCAGATTGCATACGGCAAGGAAGTCAAAGTGCCTATCGGCAGTGGTTTGTCGAAGGTACTTCGGGTTCCTGACCCAAAGGTCGCACTGATGAACTTCCAGGTCGATGTCGTGGAGCTAGGCAACTTGTCCAAGCAAGGGCAGATTGAGACTTACGCGGCTGCCACTTCGATCATCGGTAGCACCTTGGCGCAGTTCCAAGGCAATCCCCCCAGTGCCGTCAAAGAATCCCTGCGGCGCTACCTCCATTCCCTCGGGGCCGACGATATCAGCAAGTTCATTGAAGACCCGGTGCTTGCTGGTGGTCCGAAGGAGCGGTACATCGAGTACCTCAAGGCTCCTTACGCGGGCATTGCAGTCGATCCTAACGATCCCCCGGAGCCGTTCCTGCTGTACTACACCCAGCAGATGAACGATCCTAGCACCTCCACGGAAGCGCGTCTTGAGTTGAACAAGGCTATCCGTGTTTACCAAAGCCGCCAGCAAGAGGCACAAGCTCAACAGGCACAAGCTGGGTTCCCCACCGCCGTTCCTCCCCAAGGCGGTCCAGTGATTCCTCCTGAGATTCTTGCTGGCGGGGGCGGCGGTGGACTTCCAGTCGAAGATATCCCCCTGATCTAACATGGCAGATGTCACCTACTCTTCGTCCATCACCACTCCTGATGGCTATGAGCGCGAGTACAGCGTCTACTACGCGACAGAGAACGGCGCTGCGCCGCTGGTTTGTCTTATGGGCGGGTCGGGAACGGCCAAAGGTGACACTACTTTGACCGACAAGATGGAGACTCTGCGCGATGACGGGTTCACCTGTCTGTTGATGGAGTCCCGTGGTCACGGTGCGGGTGTCACTTGGATGGACGCGAATGGCTACACCGAGGACGATTACGGTTGGACTTACTTCAGCACCCTAGAGATCGCTGACATCGCTCGGATTATCAGCGATGTGCGCGGCAATGCTACTCATGGTGCGTATGTCGATCCGACCAAGCTAGGTTGGCTTGGCCGCTCGCAAGGTGCGGTTCTCGGCTACATGATGGCTGCCTGCGCGGACGAGCTAATCCAGGGCGTTCGCATTCCCAAAGTCAATGTTCTGTGTGTCGAGGCGTTTACTCCTGACTACCTCGACGCGCTTCTGCCGAAGAACCTGAGCAACTACCAGAAGAGTGGCAGACGGCCTAACTCGTATGCTTGGGGCCTCTACGAAGATCCGTCTTACTACATCTATACGCCTTACACGGATGCGATTAAGACGGACCTTATTGCGGAAGACATCAAAGGTCTTGAAGACACGCTAAAGTACGGCACTAGCGACACGCCTCGTTGGGAAGTTGCCACTCGTTTTGGACAGCACATCGATAAGGACACCGCAGTGCATTTCGGGATGTCTTACGATGACCGCTGGGGTCCGACTAACGCCGTCTTGCGCTTTATGAAAGACCATCCAAAGTCCTACCTCTGGGTAGGTGGCGCAGACCACCACGGCGCTACGGATGTTAAAGGCCAAAATAACCAGATTCAACTCCAGCGGCGAGGCATCCTGGCGCACTATCTCCTCGGTAGCGGTTCACTGACTAGCTACGGGTTTGATGCTGATGACATTGATTCGATGTCGCGCATCACCATGGCTATTGTGCCTAACAACGAGGCGGACTACCAGCGCGAAGATCGGACCCCTCAAACTACCGCAGGTGCGGAAGATCCTTGGGTCGATGTGGTTCACTCCTACTTGCCACTAACTTGCGAGCAGCCCGGATGGTTGTTTGAGTATGGCAACGAGGATGCGGCCTTTAACGACACGGCTGTTGGCCCGACCACACTGTGGCTTGGAGCGGGCACACTCGTCACTAGTGCCCCAGGAACGCAATCAGAAGACTCGGTAAGCAATACCTGGAGTTCCGCTAAGACTACGACGGACCTCAAGAACGCTGTCGAGGGCGGCACATCGAGTACGGATATCGGTGCGTGGATTGACGATTACCTCACTTACGACACCGAGAACTACGCTGCTACTTGGAACCCTGCTGGCAATACGATCTACGCTGGTGTAGGTCAGCTTTGGGTTTACGCAAAAGCGACTGGCACGAACCCGCAACTGTACGCCAAACTTGAGTTCAGTCTCGACGGTGGCGTGACCTGGGTTCACCTTGCTGACGGCTGGCACATCTGGCCGGAAGACTACGAAGAGGACACTTACCAACTGATCAACATTGAGATGGCCCTACGGGCTATGCGTCTCACGCCTAATGCGAACTCTCGCATTCGTGTTCAGTTGGCTAACTGGTCTCCGTTTGAGCCTGGGTGGGTAGACACTAAGAAGCCCATTCGGATTACTCCTAGCATGGGTAGCTTCACTGTCACCGTTGCTAGAGGCGGTTCAACTCCTAGCCGAGTGGTGCTGCCGATTCACAGTCTGGGGACTTACCCCAACCTTAGACCCTCCTTGCACGAATAATGCCTACCTCTGCTGTAACTGAACTTCGCGACGGCGCGTTTAAGACGCTGACGGACGCGGCTCCTGGCGAATCGTCTAAGCGGAAGCTGTTCCGCGTCTTTGTCGATCACGCCGATACCGAGTCTACGGTGTTTGCTGTTGGCGCGGCAAAGGCGATCCACATTACGCTTGGTACGGTTACTGAAACCGTTGCGGGAACCAATGTTACCGCTACCCTTCAGTACGGCAACCCTGGCACTGACGGTAGTACGCCGGTTTACCAGAACACCACCACCGTCGTTGATATCGCGAGTGGCAATACTACGGAAGATGTCCTAACGGTGTTTGATCCTGCGGCAACTCTGCGGTTTGCTATTGGCGGCAGTGCCACGGCAGGACAGTTCTACCTCTGGGTCGAGGCCGTTTACTAATGAAGTTCAGCGCCCTGCCCTACCAGCACGAAGAAGCTGGCCTTCACTTCAATGTGATGAAGAAGGTCAACTGCCCCACCTGCGGCCCCACTATCGTCACGGACGAGGTGCGGGCTTGTGGCGGCTGCGGCTGGGAGTACAAGCGCCTCTGGGGCAAAGTAGACGAGGCTGGTTGGCGGAACTATCTCACCCAGTGCTGGGGGCGCAGTAATCTCGGCAACGAGTTCAACAACGGTTGGGAGATCTTCATGCTCCCAAAACAGGGCGATCCTGAGAACCGTAAGGCCTACAGCGTGGCCGACATGGAGAACAAGATGCGTCGTACCAACCTCAACCAGGACGGTATGACCACATGGGACAATAAGCCGCCGCGCTACCTGTCCCCGGATGAGCGAAGCCCCTGGTAAATCGCGAGTCCTTCACATAGGAGCCACTGGTAAACCTAATCATGTCTGAACAAGACAACACCCCGGTCGAAGAAGTAACTCCACAGGAAGAGCCTACGGGTAACCTTGCTGAGGAAGCGTCTAAGGCTATTGATTCTGATTCCCCCCGTGCCGCACTTGCTGCGGAACTGACGGCGGAGCAACTTAAGCAAGTCGAACGGATGGTCAGTCAGGCTGTTGACGGCGCACAACGCAAGTGGGCCGAGAAGCAGCAAGAGGACTTGACCTCCAAAGGCTACCTCACTCCTGAACAGGCCAAGGCCATTGCTCAGGAGGAAGTTCAGTTTGCGGAGCAACGCGCCCGTGCTGAAGCCAATGTTGATCTCTGGATGCGCGACGAAGGCATTGAGCCTGGGTCGGAGCAAGCCAAGGCACTCAGTGCCGAGTTCAAACGAGGGCTAGACGCAGGAGTGTATACGCACCGTATGCTGCTCGATAAGGCAGGGGTTAAGTACCTCGTTGCCGCTGCTGGGCTGAAGCCTGAGCAGAAAGAGGAGTCTCTTGGCTTGCCTCGCCAGTCAGTACCGCAGGGATTGCCGAAACGGGAGGATGGCAAACCTCTCACTCGCCGCGACATGGACGATTTGATTCGCAAAAACAATCTCGACGCGATCAAATCGGCTACGCGGCAAAACCGCTAAGGAGGCGGATTAGAAAATGGCTTACCCTCTCACTCGACAGACCACGGAGCTTCTTGACTCCCTGGTTCTGTCTACCATTAACACCATGACTGCTGACCCGGCGTTCCTTGTGAACGACCGTGGTGAGAAGCTGCTCCGTAAGATGGCCCAACGCGGTCGTGTCTTCTCGGAGGTCAACGACGCTGACGCTATTGAGCATCCGCTCATGATCGCTGGCGCTGCTGACACGGACCGTTGGAAGTACTACCGTGGCTCCCGGGCAACTACGACCCCAAGCGCGGACACTACGATGGGTTCCGCGGATAGCCTGACTACCGATCAGGAAGATGTCTTCTCGGTGGCCCGCTCAACCATCCTGGACACTGCGTCCAACTTCGTGGTCCCGCAGGACATCGTCAAGCGCCCGGTCCAGAAGCAACTGGATACCATCGAAGCGCTGCTGAAGCGTCACATGAACCTGTTCTTCCGTGAGCAGGAGTCTTACTTGGTTCTTGGTGGTTCGACCCCAAGTGCTACTCCGACTGTGCTTTCGCCGCACCTTACCGACGCTAAGTTCGGTGGCGGCACTGCCTACGGTAGCCCGTCGTTCTCGCTGCTGGGTCTCCTGATTGACGGTATCAGCATTGCTGGTAACGATAGCTCGCACGGTCCCCTGAACTCCAACAAGTTCATGGGTGTCCTCGGTTCGGAAGCCGAATGGAGTCCGTACATTGACAGCTATGACGATCAGGTAACGGCGAAAGTCGCATACAACAACAACAACGGCCAGGATGTCTACGAGGCGCTCCAGGATTACATCATCCAGGTTGCGCGTTACGGCCCTGGTGAGCAAGTCACTGACTGGCTCGTCACTCCCGCGATGTACGGCGAGGTGCTGAAGTACCTCCGCTCGATCTCGCGTACCAACGACGAACTGATCAGCAACCTCGCTACCACCACCGAGATCCCGGTGGCTGGCACGATGTTCGACTTCCACCACTATCTGGCTCCGAGTGTCTCTTGGGATGTCTCGACTATCAGTACTGCTGATGTGGCAACCCACCCGATCATCGGTCTGAACATGGATTCGCTCCGTCTCAACCTGGTTTACGGTGGTGATGTCGAAGACTCGTTCCTGACCCCTGTCTCGGACTTCGCTCCGTTCCCGCAGAAGACTAACCTGTTCAAGCGTCTCCACGCTCGTCACTGCTTCTCGATTGATAACGGTCGCCGTTCGTTTGTCTACTCTGACAAGTTCAAGGATGCCTAATCATGGCTAGTCTCTCTGACCTGGAAACTCGCTTTAAGAATCGTTTGGGTGTCACCACTCTTTCGACCGTGGGGAGCGCCCAGGTCAGAGAGGCAATCAACGCTGCTGCGTCCCGGCTCGCCTCTGATGGTGTGCCGGGACTCAGCACTAACTACTTCACCGCTACGACTGCGGGTTCGTCTACCATTACCATCTCGTCGCACATCGCCGCGAGTTCTTCGGTTGACTTTACCTCGCTGCCTAGTGGAATCTTTGCAGGGGACATCGTCAAGTTCCCTGACGGCGTGTACCGCTTGGTCTATGCAGTTACCGACGCGGACACGCTAGATTTTGGTGGCGGCATCGCAGACGCGCAGACGGGCACTTGCACGATCTACCAGCGCTGCGTTGCGCTGCCTACTGCGGGGCGCATTGTCGAGATGATCAACCTCGATGACTACACGAAGTTGGTCCCCGACCCCAATGCGCTTGGCCGTTACGGGCTGGAGCCGCACACAGGGGCAGATCGGTTCACGCAGGGCCATGACAATGCCAGCCCGACCGCTACGGCTTACGCTATCCTGTGGCCCGCACACACTAACCCGGTCAACATTGCCGTCAAACAGTACAAGTCGCTGACGGACGGTGACGATGTCAACTGGCCTGATGAAACCTTGGACGCGGTGATGTCTAAGGCAATCGACATCTGGCGATCTTGGCGAGTTGGCGGTGTCAGCCCGGTTGAGGCCGACCTCTCCAAGCGCGATGTCAAGGACTCCGGCGACGGTCGGAATGTCTCCAGCCCCCGTAAGCCGCAAGTCCGAGGCCGATGACCGACCCCCAGTGCTGCTGTGACATCAAGGTCCACCCGGACCACATGGTTACCGCATCGCTTCTGCTTGAGGCGGGCAAGCGGTATCAGGTTCTGCCGCACACGATGCACCTTCTGAACGCTGAGGTGGCAGTGATTGACGGGGCGGAGACGAAGGGCTGCTATGTAAAGCTGTTCACTTCGGATGACCCTGACACAGAAGCCTCCGACGAGAACATCTGGACTTTGACTTTGGCTAAAAGCCTCGGCAGTTCCTCCTGGACTCCCGACCAGCTTGAGGGGATGGCTTTCCAGTCAGGGCTGTTCGCGGATGTGCGTTGCGATGACACCTCTGTCCGGGTAATCATCAATGTTCTTGGCGTTCACCGCGAGCATTACGCTCCTGCTTACCCCGATCCCAACGAGCATCTCACTAATGCTTGGCGCTGTTCGCACGGCGACGATGATTTCCTAGAGAACTTTGGCACTGGTGGCAACAACTCTTGGGATAACGATGGAAGCTCTGGTGGCGCTGGCGGCGTTTTGCCGGGAGAGCTAGGAGACTAAGATGGCTAAAAACAACCAGCGCATCGATAAAAACCCTATGCATCGCGGTATAGGGTCTGGTCCGTTTAATAAGCAGCCCGTCAACTACGAAGTCCGGGAGATCGAGCCGACCACTCACGACGAGTTGGAGCGCCGCGCCGGATCTCAACGACAGGCCCGGTATGGGCAAGCTCCTGCTTTCTGCGCCCCCGGTGGCAGTCGATGGTTGGTTGACCGCCAGGGCCTTGACCTCACCGCCACCAACATCGGTATTGCCTTCCAGTGCCGTATCGGTTCGATCCAGGCGGAATCAGGTACAGTTGATCTTCTTGTTCTCCAAGATCAGGCCGAGATCCTTAGCGGCTCGACCAACAAGCGGCTGCGTATCTGGTTGGAGAAAGCCTCTGGTGCGTACTCGATTAAGGCACAGGTCTACAACGACACGGGTGGCGACGGGTTTAGTCCTGCTGCTCTGAGTGTCGCTACGGGTGTGGACTCTGGAACCGATGTCAAGGTGCGGCTCTACAGCGACGGCGGTCTTGATGATGGCGCGTCGGTCACCCTGGATGTCGGCGGCAACACCTCGACTGACACCCTTGAGGTTGGCGATTACGCCCTGTCGGATTGCGTGTTGCACATCCTCCCAGGCGAGGCAGCGGAAGGTGATTTCACCAGCATTGACCCGGTGAACTTGTTTGCGGCTGACATTAGTGGCGCAACGCTAGACAGTTCGGTGTCGCGTTCCCCTAGTGTCACGCCGGTTCTGCAACTTAACGCTGACAGTGTGGCCCCCATTACTCCGGCCACAGGCGCGGGCAGAGCGATCCCGTACCCGGCAGAACCACTCATCGAGAGCGGCAAGTTGCGCTGCTCCGGCTGGAGTGGCTGCCTCCGAGTGCCGTTCCGTTCGGTGTTCAACCAGTTCTTCAAGTCTTCCTTGAAGAGCGTGGCTTCAAGAACCTTTGCGTTCAAGCTCAAGGTTGAACCGAACTTCTTCTGTAGCAACCAGGACACAACCTTGGTGGACTTTCCTGGGTTTGTCACGATTGAGCGTGTAGCTGCGACAGGAAAGGTAAAGCTCACTTACTCTGGTCAAACCTTTACGACTACAAATGTTGAACTTACTCTGGGTTCTGAAACTTCGATCTGGGTTGGCTGCGACGATTCAGACCTGTTTGTCTACGATTCGTCGGGCAACTCAGATACTGCGACCGTTACTGCGGAAGCTCCGTTCCTGGATTACGAAAGAGTCCCGGACCTGATTATCGCTGCGCCTGAGGACCGCTCTGCTGCTGCCAACTTCCACGGCACGATTGCAGAGGTCAAGGTGTTCAACTACGCGGCCACCTCTGATGACGGCGAGAGCGCTATCTTCGACTTGGATCTCAGCGGCACGGAGCCTCGCGACAAGTCTAAGTACCGCCTCCCCATCAGCCCGGAGCCGCACAAGATTGTTGACAAGCTGCCGCTGCTGACCCCTGGCCCTGTTGCGGACCAGGATCACGCCGCAGTGCTTGGCGGCGAAGTCTTTGTCGGCGCGGGTACGGTTGACTCGGTTGCCGACACCTACCTAGTCGGTAAGGACGGCGCGTTTTCCAACAGTGTAGTCAGCGCTCGCTTCGGCAACAAGGTCGTGTCGTGCGAACCCGGCGGCACTCTGGCTGTCACCGATACTAAGATCAACCAGACGCGGCCCCTCGGAGTGCCGCAGATCCAAGCTGAGGTAACCACACGGACGCTGGGTGCTGGTGGTCTTGACGGCGCGTACTGCTACGGTGCGCGGTATGTCACTGGTGACGGAACTTACGGTCCACTGCGGCGCTTCAAGCCTGTCAAGGCGTTCAACAACGCTGGTGTGCTTGTCGGCGCTAGTGCTGGCAGCGAAGAGAACTCCCAAACCGAACTGGGTGAGTCCTACGGTGACACGAAAACGGATGTCGAAGGTCACTTCCGGCTTACCACTAAGACCGTGGTTGGTCCTAGCTATGCGGCAGGGTTTGACACCAGTTCGGACTTTGTCCCCGGCGACGAGAAGGGCATTACGGTAGAGACGCACCTTCGTTTCCCTGACTTCACGGAGCTTGAAGAGAGCATCTTTGATCGTGGAGTGAAGTACACGGGGGCGAAGGAAACGATGTGGGCCTGGAACGAGGGCGGCATCCAGATTGACTACATGAATGACTTTACACTTCAGGCCGCGTTTAGGCTTGATACGGGTCATACATCTAGTCTGGCAAACTCTCTCAGCCAGTGCATCTTTGCTATCGGACACAACGACTCGGACCCTTGGACTAGGGCGTTTATGTTGTACCTATACAAGGATGCTTCAGGTTCCAACTGGAGTAACGGCACTTACCGTATGGTGGCTGCCCGTGACAACGACAGGCGCGGTAATGATTACAAGTACGCTGTCTACGATGACTCCACTTTCTGGGAGGATAACCACGACTACAATGTCTGCGCTGTTCGCAAGGATGATGCGCTGATCATCTATGTCCACAAGTACGACACAGATGGCACACTGTCAGACTTCCAGGTCTTTGACACCAAAGCTACAGGAGCGCATAGCTCTGTTCTAGATCCTACTGATTTTTGGGCAGAGCGGCAGCGGCACAAGAAACAAGCCACCAACCTACAGGTGTGGAGTCCTGCCCACCGAGAGGAAGGTGGTAGTGGTTCTAGCAACTCGGAAGGTATTTACCGTCTTTCCACTGACGGCCAGACTACTGTGACTGCTCTTGTCCTAGGGGCAATGAGCAATGACACCTACTTCTACCACCACAGGGCTTGGTCAACTGCTCTTAGCAAGTCGGTTATCCGCTACGACTCCGTTAAGCGTCGGGCGGCTGTGGCAGGAGAACCCCTGAACCGTTCGATCCGTTCGGATGTCGGGTACTTTGACGAGTCGCCTTCTGAGTCCAGCAAGAAGTTTTGGGACAAGGCGAAAGGTGTTTACTGGGAGGCCTTTGCTAACAACACTCCTGCTGGCAAAGAAAGAAACCCTCCGAAAGCCTCGTTTGAGACTTTCCTGTCTAGTAACGCTACCACCATCCACGGTGTTTACATCACGGACACATCGAACAGCACCATTGAAGAGTGCGAGTACCAGCTTTACGCCTCCAGCGTGGGCGAAGGTTCGATCATCCTGTCCACCTCACTGGAGTCCAATGTCCTGACATCCAAGGTCTGGGACACCAACAACACTTCAGTGCGTCTCTTGGGCAACCAGTTTGACCCGGAGAACTTTAACTGGTACACGACTCCTGTAGTCTTCAACGCGGATAGCTCCAACTGGCAGATCGACATCCTTGAGATGGTGGTCAACGGTAAGACTATCTTTGACTACCCGATCACTGGAGACACGGTAGCCAAGGCCACCTTGGACATCTACCTCGGCGGATTTACTGGTAAGTCAGCTAAGGCTACCCATGTCGGTGAGTTCCGTGTGTGGAACGAGAACCGATACGACGATTACGACGAGGAATACGACTACCTAGCGGGTCGCGTCAACAAGTCTGCCGACACGGCCAAACTCCAGATGTACGCGCAGTTCCGTCCTGCCGACGAGAACTCGCCCGTTGACCAGTATATGCTGGACTCGGGTACGCTGAACGATCTTGCGGCAATCGATGTCGTTTGGCAGAAGCATGACGGCGGCGGCGGTGGCTGGAGTGCCTCGGACACAAGTGACACCGAAGTCATTGACGGGCGCGACTTGGGCGGCGAGGTCGAGAATCCTCCCGCTGCGGTCGAGTTCCCTGACGCGCCTTACCCGCACATCACGGCCATCGAGATCCTCCGCACTGGTGGCATCCCTGTCACTGATATTAACGACGAGGAAGAAGTCGCGAGGGCGTTGCTGGCAGCAGATAGTGCGCCGCTTCGTTTCCTGGCTCGCATCCCCATCGGAACCAACAGCTACATCGATGTCTCCAAAGATGAGACGCTTGGGGCTGAGGTTAACGAAGGTAGCGGCTTTGCCCCTAGCCGGGTCAACGGTGTCTTCCTGTGGAACAACCAGCTTGGCGTTTTCCGGGAGGGTATCCTCCAGATGGCAGAGCCTGGACCGTTCGGTTGGGAGTCGTTCTTGTCTGGTAATCAGGTCACTGTAGATAACCTGGGCACTTCGGACATCACGGCTGCGGTAGCCTACGCTGGTTCGTTGGCCGTGTTTGGTCGCAACTGGTGTACTATCCTTAACGGAACCCCAGCGCAAAATACGCCTTACTACATCGGCGGTGCTGGCGCTCAGTCGGCGCGGTCGGTGATCGCTTATGGCGGATCTTTGTTCGCGTTGAGTGACACGAACTTGTGGCAGATCAGTCCGCCTAGTGGTCTAAGCGCCCCTGGTTCCGAGGACTTTGGCCTCCCAGTGCAAGATTTGCTGCCTACTAACGGTCGCCTTGCCGTCAGTGCCGACAAGTCCTCGCTGTATGTGATCGATGAGGACACAGGCGAGTGTCTCCGCCACCACTTCCCCACTGGGCGTTGGACCATCGAGAGTCGTGACGCGAAGAGCCTTGGCGACACCGAGGGTTCGTTCACGGTGGTCCACGCTTCCGGGGCTTACTCGACGGAGAACACAGCCTTTGTTGCCGACGATGTTGGCGCGTCCGACACGCTGGTCACCACGGCTACCCTGAGCAGCCCGACCAGCACGATCACCAAAGCAGGGCTGACTGTCTCGGCGGGCACTCGTCTCCTGGTCATCGATAGTGGTGGCACTGCCGCCAGCACTAGGGTGGTCAGTTACAGCGGGTCTACCCTGACGGTAACGACCAACTCACTGAACGGTCTCGCTGATGGTGAGGCGGATCTGTACTTCGGCGTTGGCGGCGAGGGCATTGTGATCGACACGGGCTGGTACGCCAACCCTGCTGGGGAAGAGATGCAAGTGCTGAAGATCAACACTGGTGTCCTGAGCGGCACTGCGTGGGAGTTCTCGATGGAGGGGTCACCTTCTCCGGGTTCCCGCAGTGCCGCATCCACTTTGGCTTACACGGCGTTCGGTGCAACTACTGACGAAGAAGCCATTGGTGGAAGCCGTGGCCGCTGGCTGCGGACGCGCATTCGTAACCGTAAACCTGAACTGTCTAAGCTCGACCGTATCGAGTTGACCAAAGAGCTTGAGGAATAATCATGGCTGAAGCACCCGGATTTGGAGCCTTCGCGGGCCTTACAGAAGAACTCCGCCAGGAGCAGGACGCAAAAGATCCTGTCATGCAAATGTCAATCGAGCAAGGTCTGCGCGAACAGCAGACTGCTCGACAAGAACAAGTTGAACAGGCCGCAGGGTTGACTGGTGCTGCTCAAGTACAGCAGAGCCAGGGACAACTAGGGCGTATGTTTCAGACGGCGATGCAGACGATGATTCAGCAGGAAGCTGCCCGTCGTCAAGAGTCGTTTGGTATGCGCCTATCTGCTGAAGGTCAGCTTGCTCAGATGCAGCAATCGGCATACGAGTTTGAGCGCAATCTTGACTTCCAACTGATGATGCAGAAGCGCCAGGAAGACGCGATGCTCAAGCAGGCAGTCATCGGCGGTGTTGCTGGCATGGCTTCTGCGGGTATCGGCGGGTACTTCGACTTCCTTGGCGCGGGTAAGGGTGGAGACTAATGGCAAACGGCAACCAAAAACCAGAAGAACAACTTAACCTTCAGGGCGCAGATCAAGAGTTTATTGCTAGGCAGGATAAGGCTTCGGGCGCTCCTGGCAGAATGTTAGCCAGAGGCCAACAAGCCGCCGACCAAGCGCGAGCGACTCGCGGGGCTGGGCCTGTTGCTGGTGCTGGTAGTCTTCCGTCTGGTACGGAAGAAGAGATGCGTCAGCAAGCGCTCAATGCTGCCACTGATATGGTTGCTGACACAGTGGATGCCTTGTCGGATGGTACGACGGCTTCTAAAGCTCTTGAGGAACGCGCAGAGCAAGAGGGTGAACGAGATTTTGGTAGCATTCTGCTAAATGCACTTGGTGG
>Ga0099849_1000814_pt1 | contig 14550 bp, 14 predicted proteins | sample CB_VirMetaG_4_FD_78177 | JGI IMG/M metagenome (GOLD analysis project Ga0099849, IMG submission 78177) | Freshwater to marine saline gradient viral communities from Chesapeake Bay - CB_1508_1M Viral MetaG | ecosystem: Environmental > Aquatic > Marine > Coastal | place: USA: Chesapeake Bay... | reverse complement strand
AAGCTACTGAGTAAGGTCGAGTCCTTAGAAGAAAAAGTAGATTCTATGGAAGCCGACCTAAAACAATTATTGGCTCTAGCCAACAAGTCACGAGGTGCTTTTTGGGTAGGACTAAGTGTAGCTAGTTTCGTAGGGGCTTTAGCTACAATTATATTTAGAAAATTCTTAGGATAACTAGATGGCTATATACAGAGGTGATGGTGGTGCAGGTGACGCAGACAATGACGTTACGGTTACTACGGTAACACAGAAAGCACTAGAAGCTGATAACTCTGCTTCCGAAGCTGCTGCTTCCGCTGTACAATCTGCCAACTCTGCCAGTGCTGCTTCTACTTCCGCTAGTAATGCAGCAACATCTGAAACTAATGCAGCTAATAGCGCGACCAGTGCTAGTACATCTGCAACCAACGCTGCTACTAGTGCTACATCTGCTAGTACCAGTGCATCTAACGCTGCCTCATCAGCTAGTGCAGCAAGTACATCAGAAACTAATGCTGCTAGTAGTGCAAGTGCAGCATCAACTTCAGCAAGTAACGCTGCAACTTCGGAAACAAATGCAGCTACTTCAGAATCTAATGCAGCCAGTTCAGCTAGTGCTGCTAGTACGTCTGCTTCTAATGCAGCGACTTCCGCTTCAGCAGCCAGCACAAGTGCTACCAATGCTGCTACATCAGCCACTAATGCGGCTACAAGTGAAAGCAATGCAGCGACAAGTGCTAGTAATGCTGCTTCATCTTATGACAGTTTTGACGACAGATACTTAGGTGCTAAGGCATCTGACCCAACACTAGATAATGATGGTGATGCACTTATAACAGGTGCATTATACTTTGACACCACTAATGATGCCATGAAGGTATATGATGGTACGTCTTGGCTAACAGCTTATGTATCGTTAGGTGGTGCATTATTATCAGCAAACAACTTATCTGATTTAAATGACGCTGCAACTGCTCGTACTAACTTAGGCTTAGGTACAGCAGCGACTACAGCATCTACTGATTATGCCACAGCAGCGCAAGGTACATTAGCTGATAGTGCAGTTCAACCAGCAGACAATGTTTCTACATTAACTAATGATGCTGGCTACTTAACTGGAAACCAAACTATTACATTAAGTGGTGATGCTACAGGTTCTGGCACTACTGCTATTACAGTTACAGTAGCAGACGATTCACACAATCATATTATATCTAACGTAGATGGCTTACAAACAGCCTTAGATGCTAAAGGTACACTATCTAACGTAGTAGAAGATACTACACCACAGTTAGGTGGCAATTTAGATACCAATAGTAATGATATTAACTTTGGCGACAACGACAAGGCTGTGTTTGGTGCTGGCTCTGACTTGCAGATTTATCATACAGGTACTGCCAGTGTAATAAGAGACCAAGGGGTTGGAAGTCTATATATAGATGGTGCTAGTGAAATCTTTTTAAGGGGGCAGTCTGGCTTTACAAATATGGTTAAAGCCATAGATGGTGCAGAAGTTGAGCTATACCACAATAATAATCTCAAACTTGAAACAACTGCCACAGGCGTTGATGTAACAGGCACAGTAAATGCAACAGCGTTTAGTGGTGATGGTTCTAGTTTAACAGGTATTGAGGCTTTTGCTTCTGGCACAGCCATGCTATTTGCTCAAACAGCAGCACCTACAGGTTGGACTAAATCAACTACTCATGATAATAAAGCATTACGAGTGGTATCAGGGACAGCAGGTAGTGGTGGTAATGCAGGATTTACTACAGCATTTGCAAGTTATACACCTAGTGGTAATGTAAGTGTCGCTGGTTCAGTTGCTATGTCTGGTAACATAGTTGTAGGTAATACTACTCTATCAGTAAATACCATACCATCTCACTCTCATAGTTACTCAAGGTCAGCAGGTAACACTAATACCCTTTCAAATGCAAATGGAGGTGGTAATACAGTAAAAAACAATTCTGTTACAGGTAACCAAGGAAATAATGGAGCGCATAATCACAATGCTAACCATAATTTATTAGGTAATTTAACAATTAACTCAAGTTCATTTACTGGTGATGCTCAAGATTTAGCTGTTCAGTATGTGGATGTAATTATTGCAACTAAAGATTAATGAAGCTAGAAGTTAAAGATAACTGCCCACTAAATAACTTTGAGCCATGCAAGCAATTTGATTGTGCATGGTTTACACAAATTAGAGGTCAAGACCCTAATACTGGAAAAGATATTGATGACTATGGTTGTGCTGTAGCTTGGCTGCCAATACTAACTATTGAAAACTCTCAACAACAAAGAAGCACAGGTGCAGCAGTAGAGTCATTTAGGAATGAAATGGTTAAAGCTAACGAGACATCTCAAAAAGTTTTACTAGCAGCGGCTAATGCAGATTTAAAATTGATTGGTAATGGAAGCTGAATTTAAAGACTACATTGGTATATTTCGTAAAGCTGCAAGCGAAGATTACTGTAATAGAATGATTGCTGAATTTGACCATATTGCTGACTGCAATTCTTCAGCAGTCCAAAATGGTGAGTTACAGTTTGGTAGTGCTACAGGAAGAAAAGATAGGTCTTTATTCTTTGAAGCTGTTGCTCCTGATTTAGCTGAAGAAACAAACAGGATATTAGACAGTTGTTTAAAGCCTTACATGGATGAGTACATAGGTTTACAACAACAAAGTTTTTCTAGCTATGTTGTAAAAGTACAACGAACTCCACCTAAAGGTGGCTATCATGTTTGGCATTGTGAACATGGCGGCAGTTCAATGCAGGATGCTACAAGGATGCTTGTTTGGACTTTATATTTAAACGATATACCACAAGGGCAAGGAGAAACAGAATTTTTACATCAAGGTCTTAGACTTCAACCAGAGAAAGGTACTGTTTGTCTTTTTCCTGCTTCATGGACTCATGTTCATAGAGGTAACTTTACAACTACAGAAACCAAATATATTGCTACTGGTTGGTACAATTCGTTATAAGGGTAAGTATGAAATTAACAATTATTAGAGACATGGGATTAGTACATGAAGATGGTGAAGGGCATATAGATTTAGACTTATCATCTGTGCCTACTAATATTCATGCGCTTCAGTGGTATGGCTCAGAAGGTGAAATAGAATACAATGATGGCACTAATAATGAGTTAATAACTGCATTACCTACTTGGGCTGAATCTGCAAGAACTGTGTTATCAAATAGGAATGATGAAGTTGCTGCTGAAGAAGCTGCACATCAAGCCTATTTAGATTCAGAGCAAGGTAAAGCTGAAACAGTTAGACAAGAACGAGATTTGCTTTTACAAGAAACAGATTGGATGGCTTTGTCTGACGTAACTATGTCAACTCAATGGGCAAACTACAGACAGGCACTAAGAGATATACCTGACCAAAATGGTTTTCCTTTTAATGTAACTTACCCAACAAAACCAGAGTAAATTATGGCAAAAGATTCAAGACTAACTAGAGCAGGTGTATCAGGTTACAACAAGCCTAAGCGTACACCTAACCACCCAAAGAAGTCACACGTTGTCGTAGCTAAATCAGGCGACCAAGTAAAAACTATACGCTTTGGTGAGCAAGGTGCTAGTACAGCAGGTAAGCCTAAGTCTGGTGAATCTGCTCGTATGAAGGCAAAGCGTAAATCATTTAAAGCAAGACACGCTAAGAACATAGCCAAAGGTAAGATGTCAGCAGCTTACTGGGCTAACAAGGTGAAATGGTAATGACAACATATTTAGATGTAGTAAACAACGTACTGAAGCGTTTAAGAGAACGCACAGTCTCAACAGTAAACGAATCAACTTACTCTACGCTTATTGCAACTTTAGTTAATGACGCTAAGGAAACAGTGGAAAACGCTTGGTCATGGTCTGGTCTTAGAACTACTCTATCTGCTACAACAGTAGAGGACACATTTAACTACGAGTTGAATGGTACGCTAAACAGACTGACAGTGTTAGACGTTATGAATGATACAGCTAACTCATTTATGTTGTATCGAACAGCCCATGAATTTAACCAGTTCTTCTTAGGACAAACACCAACTAAAGGTACACCAACTTACTACTCGTTTAATGGTATTAGTGCAGATGGTGATACGCTAGTTGATATATACCCAATACCAGATGGGGCATACGACCTACGCTTTAACGTAGTTCTTCGTACTGATGATGTAACTAGTGATGCTGATACTTTTTCTATTCCTACTAAGCCTATTGAGTTATTAACTTATGCTATGGCTGTAGAGGAACGTGGTGAAGATGGTGGTATCAACCCAGTATCTGCTTATGCTAGAGCTAACAACGCACTACAAGACGCTATTGGCTTAGACGCTGCCAAGCACCCAGAGGAGACAATCTGGTATGAAAGCTAAGACTATACTGATTGAAAACCTACCTACAACTAATGATGTTCTATATACAGTACCACCTAATGTCAGAGCAAAGTGGGTATTAGCTTTTGTATCTAATGGTACAGGCTCTACAATTAGTAACGTACATATAAAGATTGAGAATGGTTCTACTATTACAGTCATAGGTTCTAAGTCTTTATCGTCAGGTGAGTTCATACAACTAGAACAAGATGGTGGTTATGTAATGCTAGAGTCTGGTTATCAAATTACAGGTGATGCAGGTTCTACAGGTGTATCATGTATCTTAACATTTGAAGAAACACCATTCTTAGTGAGTACAGCATAATGGCAAAACCTTTAGTAACAGCATCATTAGTAGCACCAGCTTTCTTAGGTTTGAATACACAGGAAAGTTCTGTAGCTAATGACCCAAGATTTGCACTGGAAGCTAACAACTGCGTAATAGATGAGTTTGGTAGACTAGGTGCTCGTAAAGGATGGATATATCGTACTACTAGCGGTGGTACTGGTACTAACCTTTTAGGTATGCACCCATTCATAGACGTTACTGATAGTAAGAATATAATCTCATGGAACGCTACAGGTTTTTATAAAGGCTTTACTTCGCTTAGTTCCTTGACTGTAACAACTACTGACACAATCAGTGCAGGTAACTGGCAAGCAGTAACACTAAACGATAGGGCTTACTTTTTCCAAGGTGGGTACAAGCCTTTATACTACACTAACGAAACAACAGCAGATGAGTTTGAGGCAATAGAAAACCATGCTGATTGGGACGACACAGCACCACCTTTAGCTAATATAGCTATGTCTGCATTTGGTAGACTATGGGCTGCTGATACACCTACTAATAAAACTACAGTATATTTCTCAGACCTTCTGAATGGAGCTAGGTGGGGTTCTGGCAGTGCAGGTAGTTTAAACGTAGCTGGTGTACTTCCTAAAGGCTCTGACGTTATTACAGGTCTTGCTGAACACAATGGGTATTTAATTATATTTTGTCGTGACAACATTATTATCTACTCTGACCAGGATAGTTTCCAAGCTAGCTTTGATGTCAACACTTTACGATTAGTGGAAGTCATTAGTGGCGTAGGCTGTATAGCTCGTGACTCAATACAGAACTTAGGTAATGATGTAGTGTTCCTATCTGCTACTGGTTTACGTTCGCTAGGTCGTGTCATACAGGAAAAGTCACAACCACTAAATGACTTGTCTAAGAATGTACGAGATACGTTCATGGACATTGTAAACAGAGAATCAGACTTTGGCTTGATTAAGTCAGTGTATTTTCCTGAGGACGCTTTCTATTTAATTACTTTACCTGAAGCACAGACACAGTTTGTGTTTGATACTAGGGGTACACTTGAGGACGCTTCACTTCGTGTAACGACATGGAATAACCTAGACCACACTGATTATGTTTATGACGCTAAAGATAAGGCACTCTACTTAACACAGGCAGACGGGATAGCGGAATACACAAGTTATCAGGACAATGGTGTTCGCTATACTATGTCTTACTTTACCAACCACTTTGACTTAGGAAGTGCTAACGTAAATAAAATACTAAAGAAGGCTGCTGTTACTGCTATTGGTAGTAGTGGTCAAGACTTTGCTTTAAAAGTGGGTTACGACTATCAAACTTCTTACTTTAGTACACCATTTACTTTAAAAGAAATAACCGCAGCTGAATACGGTATAGCAGAGTACGGGGCTAATGCAGCAACTGTAGCTGAGTACAACTTAGGTGTGTCGCTGGATAGATTAGATTCACAAGTATCTGGTTCAGGGGACATAGTACAAATTGGTATTGAAGCACATATTGATGGCGCACAGTTAAGTGTGCAGAAACTAGACGTTTACGCTAAACAAGGCAGGATAATTTAATGAGTAACTATTCTAAAACCACAGACTTTGCAGCTAAGGATGCACTGACTACTGGCAACGCTAATAAGATTGTCAAAGGTACGGAAATTGATGACGAGTTTGAAGCAATACAAACTGCCGTAAATAGTAAGGCAGATAAAAACAATGCAGCTTTAACTGGTACACCAACTGCACCTACAGCATCAGCCGCAGTAAATACAACACAGATTGCTACTACAGCTTTCGTACAAAGCCAGAAGGCATCACCAGCATTTACTGGCACGCCTACTGCCCCTACTGCTTCTAGTGGTACGGACACTACGCAGATAGCCACTACTGAATTTGTACAAGCAGCCCTAGCCGCTGTGTACCCAGTAGGTTCTATTTACACTAACGCTACTAGTTCCACTAACCCAAATACATTACTTGGTTTTGGTACTTGGGAAGTATTTGGTGCTGGTAAAGTTCCTGTAGGTATAGATAGTGCCGATACTGACTTTGATACTTTAGGTGAAACAGGTGGTGTTAAGGAAGTTACACTAACTCAAGCTCAGTCTGCAATACACGGACACGAACACTTTATAGCCAATGGTGACTTTACAGGAAGTTCTTCAGCCGCACTAAATTCAACAAATTATGCATCTGCTTTTAGAACAGGTGGTGGTGACGTTGAGTATTTTGCTAACGGAACTAACACAGTCGCTAGTATTGGTAGAACAAGTGCAGTTACAGGCGCAGACGCATCATCAGCACACACTAACTTACAACCTTACATCGTGGTATATATGTGGAAACGCACAGCTTAGGATAAAGATATATGAATAAATTAATGACTACACAATTAGGCGATGCACAACTAGGTAGGAACGAAGATAGTTACCTAGCCCACGTTGCTGAAGGTGAAATGGTAGTACCACCTGTTTTATCGCCTCAAACTCAAGATATGGTAAACAGGGACATGATGCTGTCTGGTCTTGACCCGATGCAATATACTGTAGGTAGTGGTGCTAATTCAATCAACCCAATGACAGGTCAGCCTGAATTTTTTATTAAGAAAATTGCAAAAGGGGTTGGTAGTGCATTAAGTGGTGCTGCAAAAGCAGTAGCAAAGTACGCGCCACAGTTTGCGGTAAATTACGCTACTACTGGGGGCAACCCATACGCTGCTGCTGGCATGACTTTGGGTGACGTAGTAGGTGGTGATTTTGGTAGAACACTAGGGAATATAGCAGGTTCTTATTATAACCCAGCTACTGGAACTTTTACTACACCAGGGTTTAACCCTGCATCAATGATGGATGGTAGGGAAGCAGAGTTTGTTGCTGATACTGTTAGTGGTGGTGGTTTTAACATACCTGACATATTAAAAACAGGTGGTGCAGCCTACTTAGGTTCACAGCTTCTTTCTGAACTAAATAAACCATACGACCCATACGGTAATTATAAGCCACCTAGTTATGCCGAAGAATTTATACCTGTAGCAATACGAACAGGTTTGACTGCTACTGATTATGTACCTGGCACACCTACATCACCTGCACAATTGACTGGACAGCTTGCTCCATCATTACAGGCATTACAAGCAATGGGTACAACAGCAGCTCAACAGCTATATCCTGCATATTTCCTACAAGCTATGACTTCTCGTCCTGAAGATATAGTCTTAGACGAAGATATAGCAGCAAGACAACAAGAAATATATCAACAAGGTTTAGATGTTTTACTACCTGAGATGGCTGCCCAGCAAATTGCTGCTAGGGATAGGGCGTTCGGTACAGGTAGACTTGGCTTTAACTTATCTGGCGAAGCTATGGGTGCTGGTGATGGTTCAGGCTTAGTAAACGTAGAGGACTACACACAACAGTTAGCTCAGAACAGGGCATTGTCTGAATTGTTACTTAGCTCTAGAGGACAAGCTGCTACTGAAGTTGGTGAAGCTGCTAAACGTCAACTTGCTGCTGCTGAACTTCAGGAAGCTAACAGACGCAACTACCTTGCACAGATTGGTGGAGCAGGTGCTGAGTCGTTACAACTAGCTCTAGGACTTGACGAGCTTGAAAGAATTAACATGGCTAAAGCTGCTGATATTTACTTAGGTAATAAACAAATAGGGGCTAAACTTACAGGGCAACTTGCACCTGGTTCCTATCAACCAACTTTACTTAGTCAATTAGGTTCTCAAGCTATCGCTACTGCTGGCGGTAAGTTAAGTGAAAAACTTTTAGATACAATCTTTACATAGGAATAAATCATGGCTTTAGTACAAGATAGAAAAATTAATGTGCAAGGTTTTCTTGATTCACTATCTGGTAGACAAGGTGGTGCTGAAGAAGATTTGCTTGCCAAAAGAAGGCAATCTATAGCTGCTGATATTTCTACGGCTGCTGCTAAATCACCAACACCATTTAAAACCAGTTTAGCTACTTTAATGGGGGACACACTAGGTAAAGGTTTACTTCGTGCTTTTAATATAGAGGACGAAGAAAGACAACGTGCTATAGATACAGACCAAGCTAATAAACTAATTGTAGAACTACAGAAAACCCCTAATTCTACAAACTTGTTTAAAATTGGCGAAATAAAAGCTGCTATGGGTGATTCTGTTGGAGCTGTTGAAGCCTTTGGTTTAGCTAACACTACTAAACAACAAGAAGCATCTGCTTTAAGCAAAAATGAGTTTGCATCAAGATTAGCAAAACTTGACCCAACTGCGCCAAAAGCTAGGGAAGAAGCAATAAAACTTTTAAATCAAGCTAATTTATCTGATGATACACGACCTTTTGCACCACAAATAGTAAATGTATTAAATCAAATAGATAGTTTAAGTGGTGATAAAGCTACCCAAACTAAGATGGCAGCGGATGTTAACGCTGTCAAGACAAGAGCTAAAAACGGTTATGGAATAAACATACCAGACGATGTTGCTAGAAGAATAGCAGTACAGGGTATAGGTACAGTAGTAACTGCGGATGGTCAAGTTATAAATAAACTTGAGGTACTCTTAAATCAATATGTTCAAGAAAATGCTCCTAATCAATCTATTACACCTAAGATAACTGGAGTTATAAATACCCCTGTTTATGAGCAAAAACAACAATTAATACAACAAGAAAAAGATAGAGTCGAGCGAATAAGACAAGAAGAACAAAAACGTAAAGAAGAAGAAGTTCAACGTAAAAAAATTGAAGGACAAGATAAATCTATACAGCAAGTTCTGTCTGGAAGCGCGTTACAAGAATCACTTCCTACATTAACAGCAATTCAAGAAATAAGCACATTAATGGGTACAGATGAAAATAGGGGCATTGGAAAAATTAAACAAGACCCTGTAACTAAAGAATTTATATATGATAAAGACGTAGATTTAGAAAACTTTAGTCTGGCTGAACGCAAATTTAATTCGGCTCTTAGAGCAGTTGGATTGGGTGAAGAACAAAATCCAATATACTTAGCTTATGTTGGGCTACAAAATGCAATGCTAAAGGAACAATCTGGTGCTGCGGTAACAGCTAGTGAGTTTGAAAGACTTCAAGCTCAAATCATAGGCGATGATTTACTAGGAGTTACTGAAGAAACTTTAATTACTTTTGTAAACGCTTTAAGGAATAAGCAAGAAAATAAATGGAACTCACTTATGAGTCAAATGGATGAAGCAACGCAAGAAAGATTCCTACAAAGAAATAATTTCTATTATACCCGTAATCCAGAAAATGGAAAATTAATCAGGGAAAGTTTCCCAGGCTCTGGTAAGTATATAGAAGTTACTGAAAAAAATTAATTAGGATAATAAAATGAGTATGCAACAACAGCTAGATTACAATAGGGTTCAAGAACTACTTCAACAAAAAGAAGCCTTTGAGCAGCTTGTTAAAGACCCTGATAAAGTAAGAGAATCTCAACTTGCTTATGAAAAAGCTAGGGAAGAATACAGTAGTAAATATGGTGGTGCAACTTCAGCTACTAATACTAGGGGTTTAACTGGTGCTGAAATAGGTAAGGAAGTGGCTACGGTTGGTGTAGGTGCGCTTGCAGGTGGCCCGTTCGGTGTAGTAGCTTCTAAAGTTGTACCAAAAGTTGGGAGTAAAGTTACTGAACCTGTTGCTAAAATACTTGGTGAAGGTTTTGGTGTTGGAGTAGGTGAAGGTGTTACACAACTTGCTTTTGATTCGTTAGACAATACCAAGTCAAGTTTTGAACAAAACATTGATTCTGCTATAGAACGTGGTGGTGATGCCGCTAAGATTGATATTGTAGTAAACAGCCTTTTAAAACCTCTAGGCTATGCTGTAAGAAAAGCATTCCCTGGCACAGAAAACAAAAAAGTTGCTGAAACTAGAAGAATGTTAGAAGAAATAGGTGGAAAAAGTAGTGCTAGATTAGAAACCGACAATGCTGTTTTTGATATTGCTGATTCATTCTTTTCAAGCGGATTTTTTGCTAATGAGTTGTCTGATGTAAGAAGCATAAATTATAAAGCACTAAGGGATAACATAACACTATCATCAAATAGACTTAGTAATAGTATGAGCCAAAGTTTAGAACCAGACGCTGTAGGTAATGAAGTTTTAAAACTATTACAAAGTCAGAGTGAAATGTATAGGGGCGTGGCTTCATCTATGTATAGAGAACTAGATGCTATGATTGCGCCTACATATAAAAAAGTTGATATTGATGTTGAAACAGGTTTGCTAGATGCTAGCGGTAAACCAATATTTAGGACAGTTAGTAAAAAAGTTGTTGATGATGCAAATTTTGTAGACTTAACTGAATTAAAAGAATTTGCTAGAAAAGAAAAAGAATTACTATCAAGTATTCAAAATGTTGGTGGTGATTCAGTATATGCTAAAATTATGTCTATGGACGATAAGGTTTCTTTTCAATCAGCCGATGAATTAAGTCAAGCCTTTGGTGAACAGGCATTTAAGAAAAAAGCAGACGCTTTACCTAAAGGCTCAGGTAGGTATAAAGCACTTGGTGGCTTATTAAACAAAGCTATGGATAAATCTGCGCAGTCTTACGGGCAGGATTTCTACACTAAATTTAAAGTAACTAGAAAGTTTGTTTCAGAAAATAAAAAGATTTTTGAAAACGATTTTATACTAGGTTTAACAGCTTCTAATCCAGATGCTGTAGCTGCTCAAGTGCTTTCTAGTCCAAGCAGCGCACAGGCTTGGTTAAATAGCATGGAAAGGTACAAGAAAATATCTGAAATGGCTGGAGACACTGTTAGATTTAGTAATAAACAAGCAGACACTGTTAGATTTACTAATCAACAAGTAGACGCTATAACTAACGCAGTTAAATCGTCTTGGCTTGAGAAAAACCTTTTCTATAAAGGTCTAGACACAGCCAATGAAAAAATATCTATAAAGGAAGTTCAATCAGCTATACAAAATAAGTCTGACAAAAATTACTACACCCTTAGAAAATTATATTCACCTAAACAAATTAATGACATAGAATCACTCACTAATACTATTGAAAGAATACAGAGTAAAGAAACAGGTGTTGGCGAATTTGCCTTAAAAGTAGTACAAGGTGGTATAGTTCTAGGTCTTGTAGGTGTTGGAGGAGTAGTGGGTGGTACTGGTGGTGCTTTTACAGCCCTTTTAACGCCTAAAATGATGTCTATTGCAATGACAAACCCTAAGTCTATAAAAATATTTAAGGCGTTAGGGCAAGCAATAAGAAGCAATAATACTGCAAAGGCTTCTTCACTTGCAGCAAGACTAGTCGCAGGTATTAAAAGCGAAGAAGAACGTGTTAATGAAGCACAGCAACAACTAGCACAACCTTAACCTTCACATGCAATACATTCACCACTACTGCCTCTTACACCTGCCTCGCTTCGCAGATAGTACAATGATTTTATGTATTTATCTTTGAAAGCGAGCTTGTGTACCTGACTAATTTCTTCTTCAGGTGCATCACTAGGGAAGAATAAGTTTAGCGATTGTGCTTGGCAGATATAACGCTGCCTTGCACTAGCTAGGCGAACAAGCACTTCCTGATTAATCTCAAAGCTAGTTTTAAATACCGCTTTTTCTTCATCAGTCAACCAGTCAACAAGTTGTACAGAACCATTGTCCTTGATGATTGCATTGATTGTCTCATCACTATAAACACCCTTAGACTTCATCATGTCAATCAGTACAGGATTAATTCTATTTATTTCACCAGCAGGTGAACCCTGCACAAATACATTCTTATATACTGGCTCAATTCCTTGCGATACTGAGCCACAAATCAGTGCGCTTGAGCTATTTGGGGCTACTGCTAACAGGTGTGTATTGCGTACACCATGTCCTTTGCACCATTTAGGCTCACCCTTTTCTTTCGCTAACCACTTACTAGCTTTAACTGCTTCTTGTTTGATACCCTTAAAGATAAGCTGGTTAAGGTTATGCGCCTCGAATGACTCAATGTCAATCATGTTCTGCTGTAGGTAGGTATGGAAACCTAGTGTGCCTAACCCTAGAGCACGACCAGACTCAGTAAACCTTACTGCTTTCTCGATACCTTTAATACCCCTACCTTGCTGTATAAATTCCTCAGCTACACAGTCTAGGAATACGATAGCAGTCTGCACTGCGTCCGTATCTTTCCACTCGTCATACTTAGATAAGTTCATACTGGACAGGACACAAGTAAACGTATGGAACTCGTCACTGTGTAATGTAATCTCAGTACACAAGTTACTAGCCTTAACCTTCAAGCCATGCTCCGCATACATAGGTGGGTTAGCTTCATTAACTTTATCAACGAAAAAGAAGTAACCTTTACCTGTTACCATCTTAACTTTCATAGCACGTTGATAACGAGCAACAGCATCCTGGTTACCACTATCCAATCTGTCCATAAAGTCTTTAGTAACATTCCAACCTACGTTACAGTCGTCAGGGTGATTAATTATATGGTCACATATTTCCCAGAAGTCACCGTGGTCTAATTCGACATATCCTGCCCATGCACCTCGTCTAGTATTTCCTTGTGATACATCGCGACTAAGTTGGACAAAGTCTCGAAGGACTGGCAATACTCCACTTGCCACGCCTCCGCTACTGATTGGAGTTCCTCGTTCTCTAATATCTCCAATATAACTTGAAGTTCCGAAACCATTCTTGCTAAGGACTGCAACTTCCCTTTGTGCATCATAAAAGTCATAGACACTATCTCCTACATAGCCACCACTGCATGACACAGAACAGCCTCGATTAGTACCCATGTTTGCTAACACAGGTGTTGAACAAGCCAACCAACCATTCCACATTAGATTAAAAAACATTTTCTGCCAATGCTCTGAGTCATCCATGTGGCGTGCAGCAGTAGTTGATATACGCTTGTATATTGAATATAAGTCAGGACAATCAGGTGTTGTATATTTGTCCTTGAGTATTTGCCAAGCAGGTGTAGTTACCCACATAGGTAGCTTGCCTTCTGCCTGTAGTTTCTTTCTTTCGTCACCTAGTTCCTGATAAATTGATTTAGACATCTTTGTACCTTGTTATTGTTTTTTCCGTGAATAAGTTTCTAAGTGGCAATAGCCACATTCTTGAAGCGTTATGGTCGCCACCACTCACAGATTTTTTGCTTGGTATTATTTCCAATATTTTCTTTAGCTGTTCAGTTTCAAATACTAGGGTAGCATATATGTCATCACCGACACATAAATTATGAAACCAGTAGTCAGACTCAGTAGCTTCTATACCAGATGGCTTACCATAACTTTCATACTCGATAGCTATGTTACCAGTCTTTATCCACATACCACGTTCAGATTTAACCTCAACCTTTTTGTTTTGTAGCATGTCAGCTATGGCTTGTTCTCGTACTTCACCATAAGCCAGGTCAATGTCAAACTTCTTTCTGTCTTTCTTAGCTGGTTTCGTTTTGTCTACCATGCAAACTTTCCTTCCGTCCAGTCCCGACTGTAATTGTTACCTTGCTTATGAAAGAAATCCTGTAAACTACCAGCGTTAATATTCTTGTAGAACCACTGGCTAATAGGGTCGTACTCTACACTAAACATAGGGTGTATGTCTAGCTGTTCTAAGCATAAGTTAAGGCGTGATTGAATAAAGTTCTTCATCTGCACGTCAGTGATACCTTTGATAGTACCCTTCTCGAATATCATGTCAATGATGCGTGACTCATGCTCATATATCTGACGGCAAGTACGTTTAATCTTAGTCAGCACTCTACCCATTCTATCTGGTTCTGGTTGTTCTTCCTTCAATAACTGCTTGTATAACCATGCACCTGCTTCGCTATGTAGGTTTTCGTCACGAACAGAGAAGTTAATACCAGCAGTCATGTT
>Ga0099849_1000808_pt1 | contig 14599 bp, 14 predicted proteins | sample CB_VirMetaG_4_FD_78177 | JGI IMG/M metagenome (GOLD analysis project Ga0099849, IMG submission 78177) | Freshwater to marine saline gradient viral communities from Chesapeake Bay - CB_1508_1M Viral MetaG | ecosystem: Environmental > Aquatic > Marine > Coastal | place: USA: Chesapeake Bay... | reverse complement strand
CCCTGTTGCATCCATCTTGGCAAGTTTTCATATGCAATTTGTAATCTACTTAACAGTTCTCTAGCAGTAGATGCTTTGTTAGCAAGAATGCCTATATTCACACTATCATTGAATACAGCATAATGAAGCAGATAAGAAACACAGGTAGTAGACTTACCTGTCTGTCTAGGCATTTTGCAGATGTTGAATCTGTGATTATGGAAATTATTGATTAGTTCTTCTTGAAAGTCATATGTCTTGAATGGTTGAAGACCATGATCAAGAGTAACAATCTTTACATAATTTCTAGCAAAATATACAGGATCATTCTTACATTTGATATACTCCTCAATCTGTTCTTGTGTGAACTCAATAGGAGTATTTGCTTTTTTTAGATTTGGATTACCAAGATATACTTCACTCATAAAAACTCCTAAGTGCCAATACCAAGAACACTATTATCTACAACTAAAAGGTCAAACATTGATGATGCAGTACAGTTTGATCCAGTATATGCTCTAACCTCTAAATCAGTCTTTTCACTAAAGAAAACTGGGAAACTATATGGTTTAATCATATTACTTCCATATAGATTTAGTTCAGTTACAACTCTGTATGGTCTATCACCACCATTGGGTTTTCTTTGAAACAACCTCATGGAGTTTTCTTGATTCTTATTCTGAGTTGCTGTGAACTGTTTTAAGAATGCACTCTTTCCTCTAGGAACTGTATAGAAAGCAACCTGAGACTGACCCATATCAGCAGCAATAGCACAAGTCACTGTACTTCCTATTGATGCTGTAATATTACCCACATTAGTGTTACCATACTCAATAAACATTCTATGAGTTCTGAGGAAACTAATAGTTCCTCCAACTCCAGTTGTTCCATTAAGTTCAAAAGTTTCCTGAACCTCATCAAAGTTAGCATCAAGACCTTGAACAACAGCAGTTGATGCACCAGTTCCTGTTGGATTGTCCTGTGTGGATGTTGAAACTACTGTAACAGTACCTGCATTACCTGGGAACTCATACTGACCACCTTCTGTCCATACAGTATCATAATCAGCATTAGTTGTGACAACAGAACCAAACTTATGGACATTTGCCATCTCTGTCATGATACCTGCAGAGACATTCAGTTCAAACTGATTGTTTCCTCCGCAAGCACCAATGTTACCAAACTGGTCTGCACATATAAAAACTTCAAATAGACTTCTCTCCTGATTGAGATAATCTTGATTAATTTTATTCCACTGAGCCATAATTTATACCCAATCTAATTTTGCTGGATGATATCTTTTATCATCTTTGATTTTTATAGATTTATCAGAAGTCTCTTGCACATAAATCTGCTGAACAATTGCACCAGGATAATCATCCTGAAGATACTCTGCAAGTTCATTCCTTGATGGGATACCATTTTCAGTAACCATAGAAATTCTATGAATACTTCCTTGATACATCACATCTGCTGAAAACTCTTCTCCAACTTCTTGATGTTGAGATTCAGCACCAACATTCAGAGTTCCATTAAAGTCTCCTGCAATATTGATGCTTTCTGACATAAATTGATTAAAACTTTTCATCAGCAGTTCCAGGCTCTCAGGGACTTATTGATTCTGCTATCTGGATCAGAAGCAGTCTTCTTACTAGTTAGTTTCTTTTTCATACCCTTCATTCTTGCACAGAATGATGATCTTCTCTTATTACCTACTTTTTTAGAAGGTGCTTTTAGATCAGAACCAGGATTTTCTCTTTCATAGGACTTTCTGCCCTTTTCATTTAATCCACCAGAGGAATTTTTACCAGACTTCTTTGTCCATGCAGCACCCTCATCAAATTCTGCATAGACATTAGGCTTTCCCACATTCAGATATGAGTCACCTTGTCCAAGTCTAGAGAGATCATATCTTGTAACTTTTGCACCAGGATAGATCTTATTGATTGCAACTTCAACTTCCTGTCTAGTTGGTTTCTTGATTTCAGGGAAGAATACCTTCATATACATGAATCTTCCTCTCCAGTTAAACATCACATCATAGACATTACCATTTTCTGCTGGAATTCTGATTGACTCTTCAAGAGTCTCTGATTCATAAGTCAGTTCAACATTCTCTTGTGCTACCTCTGCTTCCTCCTTTTTAACACAGTTTGGATATCTCTTTCCAAACATAGTTTTCATACCTTTTTTCTCATATCCCTTCCAACACTTCTCATCAATTACCTCAACATCAATGCCTGCCTTTTTCATTGCATTGATCTGCATATCAGAGAATTCAGGAAGAGCCATATACTCTTCTTTCTTGGTTGAGTTACCCCAGTTCTTTGCACCTGCTCTTCTGCATTTTACAAGAGCACCAGATGCATAAGCAGATGGCCAAACACTATATCTTGACTTTACCTTGTGATAGCAAGCATCTTTAGCGCCACTACCCTTACCAGGTTTGTCCTTTGCTTCATTGACTTCCATTTCTTCTTTCATTTTTTTCTTTGGTTTATCAGTGGAAACATAAGTTGGTTTAGCAGCACCAGTCTTTTGCTGTTGTCCAGGATCTTGTCTGGACTTTCTTGCATCTGCAGAACGCAATTCTTTCTTTGACATGCTTGCTCTTTTTGTAGAGGAGTAGCACTTTGGAGTTTTTGTTTCACCTGGTTCATTAGCACAGGGTGATCCATCTGATTGAACCCAACCAGGTTTTCCATCCTTTGATTTGGATTTACCAAACCAGTCTCTTAATGAACCCTCATCAATTGAGGCACCATTCTCTTTACGAAGCGCTCCTTCTGGATCTACCATGAAACCCTTGGGGATTGGTTTGCATTTTTTATCTGTGTAGCAGTAGTAACTACCTGCTTCACACTTACCATTTTTTGCTTCTTTCATGCACTCAAAGAGAGTCTCTCATCTATTTATTCAAAAGAAGTCTTTTTCACTTTTAGAGTGGTTGATGTTGCACTTGTTGCATTTCCTCTTAATCTCATCAAACCTCCACTGATATCTGCTGTAAAATTGATTAAGTTAGGTCCAGTTCTCAATATTCCATATTCAGTAATAGAAACATTTGTACCATCACTTACTAGAGCAATGTTTGAGAAATGAACTGATTGACCTCTGGTAATTTCAACTTCAAGAAGAGTTGCTTTACCTGTTGTTGAAGCAAATGTTGTTGTTGAAGTGCTGGTAGTTGTTGTGGTCTCAATAGATTGATCACCACTTCTAATTAAAGTTCTTATTGGTCTAAATTCAGTAAAACCACTTGTTGCTGGATATGCAAGAATTTTTACATCTCCTGAATCAATTCTTGCAGAAAATGTTGATAATCCTGGACCAGTATTGATTGTTCCAAATTCACTTAAATAAACTGTTGAACCATTGTGAACAAGGTTCAATTGTGTCATTGATGTGTTGACACCCCTTTGAATCTGAATAAGATATTGTGCTGATTTATAAGTTGTTTTGTCAAATGAATTAACTAGCAATTCATTAGTTGAAGTGCTGGTAGTTGTGATTCCTAGATCTTGTGCTGAACCACTTTGATCTGCAAATGAAAGAGTTCCATTTCCATCAGTAACAAGAACTTGATTTGCTGTTCCATCACTGACTGGATAAGTGATATTGTTTATGGTAGCAATACCAGTTACGTTTAAAAAATCAGAGGTAATCTGTGTGGAAGTTGCATCACCAGTTAAATCACCAACAAATCCACCTATAGATGTAGTGACACCTACAATACTTACATTCCCACCATACTCAACTTGTGTAGCACCATAATTCTCAACCCAGGGATTTACTGTGGTGATTGTTGTTCCAATCCCAACACCAAGAGTATCTCTCCTCAAGAAAATCTTTCCATCATTGGTGTTTAGAGCTAACTCGCCTAACTCTAAATTTGATAGCGTAGGTTTTTTTGAAGCGACAGCAGATCGCTTGAAATATATCTTTGGATTTGACATTATTAAGTGGTATATACCTGGAAAAATCTGTTATATAACAGATACTTTATTTATTAGAAGATACCACCATCAGATGTAGTGGATGCATTAGATTTTTTCCTTGTCCTTGCTGCAGCTGCTTTTAAAGGAATGGGTTTTGATTCTTCCTTTTTCTTTTGCTCATCAAAGTATTCAATTTGAGTTTTATAATCCTCTACACTCTGAGTTAATTCTGCAATTTTTTCATTCTGCTTTGTAATTATATCATTCTGCTGCTGAAATCTTGCTTCATACATCAAACTCTGATTGAAATATTCAGAGATTCTTTTCTGTAATACATTTACAAAATAATTTAGTTCATTGGTGTCCATAAAAAAAAAGGGGCATCTCTGCCCCTATTTATTGAATTGTATCTAATTATCAGGTGAATGTCCCTGCATCAATTGTGATGTTCTCAAGATTTCTTGTAGAACCAGTACAGGAGATAACTTGTGAAACACCCTGACAGTCGTTGATCCAAAGTCCTTTTGCTTCAATGTCTGCCCAAGCAGCAACAGAAGCAACAGAATCACCAGCACCAACAGTAGTGATAGTAACATCAGTTGCAAAACCAATTCTCATATCACCACCTTCTTTCACCTTCGCAAACATTGCAGCAATCTTTGCGTTAGTGGAGTTAATGCCTACATGGTTGTAGTACATTACAACACCACTATTATAAGTAGTTACATTTGATGGTGGTTGAAGTGAACCATCACCAAGTCTTTCAAGACCCAGTTCAACAACTGGAGAAACAATTCTCAAGTCTTCAACATCAATACTGGTGACAGAACCACCAACTGACAAATTACCTGAAATAGAAACATTGCCACCAAAGGTGCCACCACCAGTCATGGTGAGATTTGCACCCTTAAATTCATTAGCAGTAGCAATACCAGATAGATTTGCACTTACACCTTTCAGTTGTTGGATGTGACCTTCATCAAATGAAAGTGAAGTTGCACCCAAGTCACGAACACCATCAGTTGATGGAATAAGATCAGAATCAAATCTACCAGTTACTGTAACAGTATCAGAAGTTTGATTTCCAATATCAACATTGCCCTGAAGAACAGCAGCACCTGCAGCAGTGAAAGTTCCCTGAACTTCATGGTCAGTGGATGTTGTAACCTTACCTGTGCTATCAGCAATTGTTTGAGCAGCAGTTCCATCAGATGCTCTCAAAGCACCAACATCAACTGTAGGAACATTCAGTTCAGTTGTGATGGTGACAGTTGCTGGAAGACCAATAGTAACAACATTATTTGATACTGAAGTATCAACTTCATTTGCAGTACCATTGACTGTGAGTGTAGTTCCTGTAGTGACAATACCAGAACCAGAATCACCAGCAACTGCAAAGGTAACAGCAATTCCAGAAACTTCACTGTCTACATATGCCTTGACTGATTGTTGAGAAGGAATAGCAGTAGCACTGTTAGATGCCATGTTATCTTCATCCAAGAAGGCTGTTACACCATCAAGGACATTCAACTCAGTTGCAGTTGCTGTGACGTTTGTTCCACCAATATCAAGAGTAGTGACACTTACTTCACCAACAGTCATAATGTTGGTTGAAGGATTATAAGCAACACCAGCATCAGTTTTTATACTTTCCTGAGTAGGATTAGTGTTATTGTCAGGTACAAAAGTAAGATAGTGTGTTGAGTTAGTATCTGTAGCACCAACAGAAATTGTTGCTGCTTGTGCTCCACCACCACCAATAGATTCAACTTCTGTTTCGAGATCTTGAAGTGCTGACTTGATACCAACATTATCAGTAATAGTGGTTCCAGTAAAGGTTCCAAGATTAGTAGAATCTTTAGCAACACCAGTCAGTGTTACCATAAAATCAACGTGGGTTTCTACTGCATCAACATATGCCTTAACAGACTGTTGAGTAGGAAGATGAGTGGCGCTATCAGACGCCATGTTATCTTCATCTTTGGTGGAAACATGGATTTTACCACTATCAAATTCTAAGAATGGTTCTGGAGAAGCACTTGAGTAGGTTCCTTCTGACCAACTGCTAGCATCAGGACTGTTTTTACCACCAATAGTGGTTGAGTTGGCTGTTGGTAAAACATACGCCTGTGTACTAACAGTAAGTGTACTACCGTCAGATGGGTTGTAAGTGTTAGGAGTATAGACGATCATCCAACTGGATTCCGTCGTGTTATAGACAATTAACCTAGACCTAACACTATCACTATAGGTGTTATAGCTAGAGTTAGATGCAAACGTCATCGTAGATGATCCAGCACTTCCACTCATGGTTCCATAGAAACCAGTGTAGATCGTATATGTGGCGTTTACAAATGATTGTGGGGATGTATATCCACTAACTACTAAACTACTTGCCTCACCTGTTGTTAGGTCAACAGTAATAGTACTACCAGTAATGTCAATACCATTACCATCTGTAAGGGTAGCCTGTTTGGCATCCAGTTGTGTCTGAATAGAACTGGTAACACCATCAACATAACCCAGTTCAGTTGCTGTCAGTGTTCCTGGAATACCATCAAGAACATTTAGTTCAGCAGCAGTTGAGGTAATTTGAGCACCATTGATGAAATAAGTAACAAAATTAGCACTGGTACCACTTAATGTGTTAGAGCTAGGATTGTAATAAAGCCCATCGTCAGTATAAAGGTTCTCTGCAGTTGAAGATCCGTTATTTGAATCAACAAATGTGACGTAGTGATTAGCATTAGTTGCGGTACTGACTGTCTTTACAGTGTCAGCAGCAGTTGCAGTGTCTGCATTACCAGTTACATCACCTGTTAAATCACCTACAAAACCACCACCAGCAGTAACAATACCTGAAGCACCAGCATCAATACCAGTGCTATTAATTGTTACAGCAGAACCAACTGTAATATCACTAAAAGTACCACCAGATGAACCACCAAGAACATATGTCTTAAGTCTTGAAGCAGTTGTCTTTCTGTTTGTACCTGAAGCACCATCATCTACAAGGAAAAGGTCAGCATCAACAATGGCTGCACCAATATCAGTTGCCCCATCAAGGTCAATAGCGCTTACATTGACATCACCAAATGACAGAACACCAGCTGCATCTGATTGAAGAACTTGACCAGATGTAGATGCATCAGCAGATGGTAAAGTTAATTCAAGGTTTGAAGCAAGTGAATCAGGTGCTTGAAGTTCAACATAATTTGTACCATTGTTGGTTCCTTCATAGAGTTTTATACCACCACCTGCTGTGGTTGACTCTAGATTCCAGAAATTACCACCACCAATTAATTGGTTTCCTGCTGGAGAACCAACATATAGTTGATATCTATCAGTAGTAAAACCTGGTTCTCCAACTGCCAAAGTTGGAAGATCAGCGTATGCGCCTCTTTTAAACTTAAGGGTGGGAGATGCCATTGGTGCTCCTAATATATTTTAAAACTTGAGATTGTTGGGGTCTCCCCTTCATTATATTTATAATTTATGTTAAGGAGAGAATGAACCATAATCTTGATGCCCATCCTCAACACCATCTGAAAGATCAACAATAGTGAATGGTGAATCATATTCCCATTCACCAGTATCTGCATTGAAGGTGAGTACATTATTATTCTGTGGATTTGCACTTGTAATTGGATAACCACCAATATTTGTGGTAGCAGCACCTGCAATTGTTGTGGTGATGAATTGTCCAGTAGATGCATCAAATGATAATGTAGCACCTTGTTGAATGGATGTAGTAGATGCAGCAGCGATATTAGTGAGAGGTCCTAAATCAACTGTGCCAGCTGCATCAGCACCAACAAACTTTTTAGTTGATGCATCATATTTGATAAACTTGTTATTCTCTTTAACACTATCTCTGTCTATATCATCCAAGAATTCAAGTCTGACTTCTCCACCACCACCTTGGACTTCAACCTTCTGTATGGTTTGATAAAGCATCTTACGAAGTTGATCAACTTCACGCTTCATTCTAGCCATTTCAGTTTCAGACTCATTAAGTTGCTCTTCTTCTGGAATTAATTTTTCCAGAATCTCAAGAGATTTATCAATAGTGCTCTCTTCTTTAGATACTATTTCACTCCCAAGACCTTCTGTTGGTTTTAATGGTTCTGGCTCAACAATATTAACTGATTCAATCTCTGTTGGTTTGTAATCATCCTTCCAATCAGTGGTGTCTACTTTTTCTTCCTTGATTTTCTTGGATTTTTTGGTTTTTGGTGTGTCTGAAAAAAGGAAATTCTCAAAAACCTTTGCATTTTTTATGATTTCAGCAATTTCTGCATCTTTTTTTTGCTTCTCTTCTTCAATCTTCTTTTTTTCTTCACTCAAAGACGAAAAAAGATCTCCAAGGGACAAATCACCTACTAATTCTTGTCTTTTTTGTTGAGTTTTTTTCTTTTCTGCTCCAATTTGAGAAAAGAAATCAGACAAATTGTCCATTTTTTAAATTATTCGTTAACTACAGTACCACATTTTAAGTTTTTGCCAGTAATTTCATTGTTTGCTTCTGATTCTTCATTGAATATTTTTCTTAATTCAAATTTATCAGTCCAAGTTTTATCACCCTTGTAGTAAAGAGTTGTTTCAGTAAGTTTCAAATAGTTTTTAATGTATGAAGCCATCTTTTTTAACTATTTATATCTCTAGATGCATCTTTTAGCATCTTCTGTAAGTCAGCAGTTGAACCAACAAACAGAGCATTGTTGACTGTAGTTGGTCCTTTTTGCTCTTCTTCCTTGTTCACATCTTTTAATTTCTTTTGAAGGTCCATTAATTTATCAGTTGCATCTGAAACATTCTTGATTAATTGTCCAGCAACTTCATATGCTCTAGGCATTTCACTTTCTTGAGCAAGTTCAAGGATACCATTAATTGCTTCCTGTCCCTTTTCAATAATAGAATACAAGTTACCCCTTGTATATTCATAATCTTTTTTGATGTGCTCTGATGAAGATTTGAATTCATCAAGTTTCTTCTCAATAGCAGACTCCTCCACCTCAATTTCAGTAGGTGTTACATCAAAAGCATCATTAAGTTCTTTGAATTTGTCTGCCATAAGTCACCTCAACTAATGTCTCCATTGAAACCAAAGTCATCTCCAAACTCAATAAGTGCATCATCTGCAGCATTGATGGACATGACTTGAGCACCCTTCACATGATTTGCATGTGTAGTATTATCTTGTGCTCTTCTGACCTTAATCTTATTACCACTTACTGTCTCAACATACATTTCCTCTTGATCAACATAGATGTATGTGTTCTCTGTAAATGCAGTTCCATCTGAGACATCAATCACAGTCTCAACCATATCAACATCTTCATCAAGCAGTGCAATTACACTACCATTGTAATCTTTGACTGCTCTAGGTGTAACAGTGTAGGTGAGGTCTCTGACTGCAGTATCTCCAGCAGATCTTCCACCACCAATGTAACCAACACTGACCTTCTTGATGATCTCTCCAGAAACATCTGAAACAGGTCCAAAGACATAAGTCTTTGCTGTGAATCTGAGAGTGTAGATTAATGCTCTTCTTGTATCAAAATTACCTTCATAATCATCCTCCATTTGGATGTCATCAAGTTGAATTGGAATATCTCTCTTTTCTTTCAGATCAGCAAGAAACTTGACTGGTAGAATATAAGCAGGTTGGAAATAAGGTAGAATCTGTTCAATAATTTGAAGCATGTCATCATTCAACTTTGTCATAATGGACAAAGTGATAGTCATGTTATATGGAACAGGAAGAAATCCTTTATTTGCCTTTTCTCCATTCTCATCAGTAATCACAAAGTATTGAACTTGTGATGCCTTTCTTGTTGGGTCATATTGAAGATCAGTAAATTCAAAAGACATTCTTGGAAGAGTCATCTGAACTGGTTTGTTCAGATCTTTCTCTTGCTGCATTCTCGCAAGAAACTTTTGAGTTGGTCCATATGCAAGTGGAACCTTAATTACACTTTCAACACCACCTGATGAATTATTATGTCTTACCTGAACATCATTGAACAGTGAACCAAACCCAATGATTACAGATCTGAAGACCTCATTATAGAAATATTCAAACATTATTTTGTATAGTTCTTGTACTTCTATTTAACATTTTTATTATGGCATACCCCAAGGATTAGTTTCAGTAAAGTCAATGATAGCATCTGCTTCAGTTTCTATAGTATCATTATCTGCAAATGCTGTAACCTCATCAAATTCCTGAACAGATGAAATTACAAAGGATGCTCCAGAATCTTCTCCTACAACTCTTTCTCCTTTACTGAATGAACCATCAACAATTGATATCTCAAGTTTATTAGTAGTTGCATCCCATTCTTTGACTCTTGCTGTGGTTCCACTTGTTTGTCCAGTGATCACTTCATTGAAAATATATGACCCTGTTCCAGCATTTGCTGAATCAGCAGCAGGTGCAGTGATAGTTACACTTGGTGCTGATGTATATCCAATACCACCATATGTTACATATACAGCAGTCACAATACCTGTAGCACTTAATGTAGAAATACCAGTTGCTCTCTCACCTGAAGCAGGTGCTGCAATAGTGACTGTAGGAGGACTGATGTATCCAGAACCACCATCAGTAACAGTAACAAACTGAATAGAACCTGATGTGGTAATTCCTGCTGTCGCACCAGCACCTAATCCTCCACCACCAGTAATTGAAATTGCAGGTTCAACAGTATATCCACATCCTGCATTGATTAGATTGATTGTCTCAATCTTACCACCTTTCTCTCCACCACATCCAATGTAATCATATGTGATTGATGCAATACCAGAGGCAGTTGTACCACCTGCAGGAGCAGATGAGAATCCAATCACAGGTTGAGATTTATATGCATTACCCATGTCCTTAATATAGATTTTATTCACAGACCCAGAAGGACATACAGTTGCAGTTGCTGCTGCTCCACTTACATCTGTTGATCCAAGAAGTGTAAGTGTTTGAATATGTCCAATTTGCTCAATCTGTTCATCAATCTCCTCAACACCAGTATCAAGAACCTCATCTTCATATCTAAAGAGTTCACATCTCAACTCATAAACATAGGTCTTCTTGAGTTGATAGAATGGTTGCTCATGCTCTACAAATTTAATCTCAAACAATCTATCTCCCAATGGGAAGAAAATGATATCCCCCTCTTTAGGTCTTTCTGCTAACTCAATGTTAGGGACATTTTTGATGAGAGGTGTAATGTAATCCTCATATCTCTCTTTTGAAATGATGAGAGTCAAATCATCCTTATCTTCAATACCAAACTTTGAAAGCAATGTCCCTTGACCACCATATCCCTCATAACTATCAACATATGCTTCTATGGGATATGCACTATCAAACTTTGATTCAATTACCTCTCTAATAACAGTATTTGTGGTGATATATTTTCTTGGAATATAATATACCTCAACGCCATACATCCTCAACTGTTCGTTGACTAGACTCTGTAATAGATTTTGTTCGCCTTTAGCGCCATTGAGAAAGTATGAATTGAGCATATCTTACCCTATAAGGTCAAGAGGAGGTGTTTCATAAGTAGAGAGCATTTTCTCTTCAATCCTATCAAGTTCTGCTTGTGCATCATCATAAATCTGCCTTCCATTAAATTCAACTCCACCAGGAAGTTTAACACCCTGGAACTTGATAAGGTTCATACCCCACTGCTTCTTAATAAGTGAAGTCAGATACTTTTTAAGGAATGAATCATTATATACTCTTGAAAAATCATTTGGATCCATTGCTCTGTAGCATTCAATAACTAAAAACTCACCTGCTCTCAATTGACTATATGCAACATCAAGATAGAGTCTATCTTGCCTTTGATTGAATCTAATCTTCTTATGAGTGTTAAGCAAGAAGTCCATTGTTTCAATGTAACCTCTAGCCATTGTATATGATAAAAGATCAGTTGTTCCCCAATAGTAAACATCATTCAGGAACATCTGATAGTCAAGACTAAACATGTTCTGGGAACCAGAGGCAGCATTAGTTCCATTAAACTTGAAAACATGATTAATACCTATAATTTCAGGTGGAACCTGAATATAGTTACTGTTTTCATTGTAATTGAATGTGACTGCTGTTCCCACAATATTAGTGGTTGCACTAGTGGTGGTTATGCCTGCTTGTCCAGCACTGTTTGAGGGGGCACCAGAAGGTCTTGCAAGACCTCTATTTACATCATCCTGTGTAACCTGATACTTAAGATAAACTTGAGAGACTCCATCAAAATGCCTCTCATTGAACAATTGAAGTGCATCATCTACCAAGTCTTCAATTTGTTCTTCAGCGACATTAATTTCCAGCACAGGAGCACCCAATTGCCTCAAGCAATAATCAATTAATTCTTGTCTGGTTGAGGGTTGTGCCATTTATATAGAACATCCTTTACTGCTATTTATGGTGCTGAGGAGATTCCTCCCTGGACCATGATATTACCCTCAACAATTCTATAATATGTGGATCCAGAACTTACAAGAATATCATATACATATCTTCCTTGTCTGATTGTTCTTGTCTGTGTAGATCCAAGAGAAATCTCAAATTTACCCCCAATTGCTGAAGTAAATCCAACATTAAATGTTGCAGCAGGATATGAAGATGAACCAACAGAAATTGACTTCGCCATCTGTGATGAACCAGTATAACCAATGAAGTTATAGTTGGTATTATCATTGTTTACTACATGAAAGGTTGATTTGAAATCAGCACCTTTCATTATGGTGAGATTTACACCATAAGCAACACCTGAAGAGGGGTCAAAAGTAATCTTATTGTTAGCCATTTACTTATTTGCTATGATTTGAAGAAGATTTTTGATATCACCAATATCACTTTTAATTTCATCAACTTGATTTTCAAGAGATGCAATTCTCTCTTTATCAGAGTTCATTTTTTGTCTTGTAGCCATGTACTGAAGATATTCTTCTTTATTAGTATTTACTATAGCAGTGGACTCTTCATCTCTGAAGAGTCCTTTGTGGTCTTTGATAGGTGTAAGGTCCATATTATGCAGTTGCAATAACTCTCAAGTTTCTAAGGAATGGTGCAAAAGTTTGATCTTTTGAAGTCATTACTAATTTCACTCTGAACAAATCAAATGCATCTACATTGTTTATAGTGAATGAATATTCTCTATAGTATCTCAATCCTGGTTTTTCAGTTTTATGGTCAATTTTTTCAATTTTTTCATCAGACAAACCTGAGTTTAAGTCAGGATTGATTGGTCCACCACTAGAATTGATATTTCCATATCCAGGGAACAATGTGTAGATTGTCTTCTTTGGATGTACATCTTGATTCACTGCATACATTGCTCTTATATCACAAGCAAGAGGTACATATGCATCAAGTACAACTTTGATTGAGGTTGCAGGATTTTCAAGTCTTACATTTCTAGTAACATAGTAATAAGAATGTTGATCATAAAGACCATTCTTAATTCTTGGGCTATCCTCATATGTATCTTCATCTGCAATAGGATTATTAACCCTGTTGGAGATAAATCTTACAGATGTTTTTTGAAGATCAATGCAGGGTGTTAATCTATCATCTGCTGTTTGAAGATTCATCATCATATGGAAAGATTTATTTCCAGGAAGATCTTGAGTTGCAAGTTTATTTGTCTCATTAATATTTGAAGCAACAAGTCTTGTTGTTGTGAATCTAGTTGCCTTATCAAGAGGAACCTCTTGATATCCTTGATCAATAAATGCAACATCTGTTCCATCAACACTTGAACCAGATACAGTTCTCACAAATGCATTGACCTCTGTTAAAGTAGGAGTCATGATGTTCATTCTTGGTCTGATTCTGTTGAATGGGATGTTGTAAGTACACTTAGCATCAATTCCACCTCCTTTCTTTTTAGGTATCTTCAGACCACCAAATGAAAGTTCAGGGAAACCACCAGCATTTCCAGCACTTCTATCTACACCATTTTGAGACATATCAATCTTTAACCAGAAGAAATCCAATCCAAGTTTATCTATTTCTCTTCTATCACTAAGGAATGCAAGATTTTCTGCAGAAAGAAGTGAATGAGTTGCATTGATTCTTCTCAAAGAAACACCATTGTACTCATATTTTTGAACTTCAGTGTTTGCTGCATATGCACCAACCTGAGTATTATCAAATCCTCTTGTAACTGAGGTAAGACCAACAGTTGAAACACCAAGATATTCAATAATTTCATCTCTGATAATTGCATATCCAGGAGTGGTTCCAGATACTCCAACATTCTCAAATACACCAAATTCTGAAGTGTTTGCAATTGAAATGATTGATGTTGCAGTTGCATCAATTGCACCAGACAACTTAGTTGCTGGACGGTCAGAACTAAAATCACTTAATACTACATCATTGTTATATTGATGCATACCATGATTTCTCTGTCTGATCCTAATATCATTACCATTTCTTCCATATGGATTAGTTACAATAGTTGGAGCAACTGATCCAGCAATTCCAGCGCTCACACTTGAGCACAGGTTTGTGGTAACACCTGCTGTGTTTACATACTGAAGAATATCTGCAGCATTGGTTGTAAATTCACCTTGAACTGGTCCAAGTGTGAATGAGTTTGGTTCTTCAACAGTAGTAATACCAAGTCTTGCTCCAGATCCAACCTCTTCAGTTCCAAATGCAAGTGGTG
>Ga0099849_1000803_pt1 | contig 14620 bp, 15 predicted proteins | sample CB_VirMetaG_4_FD_78177 | JGI IMG/M metagenome (GOLD analysis project Ga0099849, IMG submission 78177) | Freshwater to marine saline gradient viral communities from Chesapeake Bay - CB_1508_1M Viral MetaG | ecosystem: Environmental > Aquatic > Marine > Coastal | place: USA: Chesapeake Bay... | reverse complement strand
ACGAGTTCACCATTTTCTACCTGCCCCTTGACAGACATAATTTTATCCTGAACAAGGAATTGATATTCTTTTCCTGACATCAGATGCTCGCCTAATGAATCAAAGACAGCGTTTCTGCCTTGAGCGTTCTTGTCGTTCACTCCATCATCTCCCAATCTTTTTCATGAGCAACCCACAGCGTATTGTATTCTGTTTCAGATACCCATACACAACGAGAGAACGAGAAGTGTTCAGCCGCTGGATAGCCCCATTCGTTTTTCAGTTCAGATGGTATGTCATTACTCCATACCTCATTTCTTTTTCTTCTGCTAATTATTTTTTCAGACATATTTTTTCACCTCCACTATTATTATAATAATGGAATAAGGAGGCGTTCCGAGGAATTGAACCTCGCCTTCTGCCAAACCAAAGACAGCGTATCTCCTTGATACTTGAACCCCTGTTAGGTGTCCCGACGGGTGAATTCTGCAAACCTGACATGAGAAAAAATACACAAATGAGGAAAAATTTGGGGTATTGGTCTGCATCATTATTCACCGTTTGCCGGAACATTTACAGTTATTTACTACTACTATATAAGTCTTTAGCGGGGGAGACCTGAATCTGTATTAGTGCTCGTGCGGTCTGCTAAAACTATAAATACTATTACTATTTAACTGATTCATGGCGACCCAAATATTAATCAGGAATAGTAAAGAATCTTTGCTCTTATTGGAGAAATGTAAAGAGCAACACGGTATTGAGCATGTCAGCATGTTTGTTAAAGCAGATACTACCCTTGCAGTTATTCTCAAGATAGATGATTTACTGGATAAACGCAAAAGTCAGTTATCAGATTTACATTACGGCAATGCCAGAGTCTGGCATTGGGAATTACATGCAGACCATAGAGGTATATCTTCTATTTGGCTTGATAACTGCTCATGGAATGAAGAGAAAGAAACAGATGAATCATCTAAAGCAGAAAAACATCTGGAAGCATTCTTAAAAGATGAGCAGCAGGAAGAAGAGTGATTTTGGTTTATAGTAAAAACCTGTAAAATATGGCGGCTCACAGATACCGCATATATCATGTATAATCAAAGACAGGGGGAGTGCTGTTAAAACCTTATATAGTAGTGCTAACATGCTGATAACATGGGAAAAGAAAATAGACCAGATTCCGAATACCACTTATACAGGTATGTGGAGTTAACAAATTTAGAAGCAGGAACAGTAGATGATGAATACGGCAGGTATGAATGGGCTATGTCTGGTATCTGGGGGTATAAGAACCCAGCAACTGAAGACATAATACAAATTCAGGAAGGAGAATTATCTGATAGACTATATCAGCATTGGCTGGATAGTTATAATTTGAAAGACAGGGACTTACAGATGGGTGCTGAAGTATGGCTCAGGGACACCCTCATGGCTCAGTTCTTTCAGGTAGAATGGTTCAAGGCATTCCAGCGTTCAACTGTTGGATTTATGCCTAAATCAGATTATGATTTTACAAGAGGCACAGGTAGTTATTATACTGTTCCAAAGGATTTATTACAGGCACTAAGAGGACACCAATTCTTAGACCAGCATGACGAGGAATTGGTGGGCTAAAACTGATGAAAAGATATACCTGCCCTTTCTGTAAGCAGGAATTTTGGTCTATCCTTCATGCAGAAGGACACAGATGCCTGTCAAAGTCTATTGATTGGGAGACCTCTTGGAATGACGAGCAGCAGGAATAGGCTCTTTTTTGGTTTTATAGCGCAGTCTCTACGAGGCGTCTCCTCGCAGAAATTGCATATATCATGTATCTGTAATCATGTGGGGAGACCTGTTAAAAATTTATATATTAGTGTGTATATCAGTTAATATGCGAAAAACATCAGCATTTGAATTGAAAGGGTGGATAGCAGCACTTGCTCATACCTTTTTTGAAGAAATACCAGAAGAAGAGCAAAGTCCAGAAATGGCCAGACGGTTCCTGACATTGAGCCTGGAAAACGGAAAAACCATTGCAGACATAATCAGGGAAAGCAACTACGAGCCTGAATGGGCTGATAAGATTGAAAGGCTTGCAGACCTTATCTGTTAAAAGTTTATATATGACTTATGTTTTGCTGAATATGATGGAAAATACACAAAAATCTGCTAAATTGTCGTGGATTAATCTATCTGAACTGGATATACCTGGCGAATTCCTTATAGAATCTCGTGTTATCTGTGGCCAGATTTCCCTGACAATAGCAACCGATAAAAGCCTGCATGACCTGATAACTGGTAAAGATATTAGGGAACGACCTGTAATACCTGACTTAGTCTGGTTCAATCTTTGGGGGGGGAGACCTGATGGTAATTGAAGATGAACCTTTGGAGGAATACCTGCAACATCTGGGAATAGAATATATCCCTGAATTGTATCGTCAAAAACTGATTGTTCTGATGAATCTCGATGAAGAAGGTTGCACCTCGTCATACCTCGAATGGCCTGATGTGCTGAAGATGGGTATATCTGAAATTGCTGAAATAATAGCATATCAAAAACTGCTTTGTCTGCGATTAAATCACCAAGAGGATTATGCTGTCCTGAATGACCTCAAATTCTTCATCGGCCTGCGAAATGCTATCCCGCACCCTGTTGGTGGCTCATCAACTGGATTTGGAAGATACAAAAGCAGGAAAGTCCTGAAGTGGGGTGATGCCTGATGGCTGCTGATTTCAAAATAGAAATAGAAAGTCTGGGACACACTCATGTGCAGCGTAGTCCTGATACTATGGAATCTGTTGAATGGTTTAGCCTGAAGATAGGAGGCGAACCTGTGATTACCGATGCTGGAGACGGCTTCTGCATACACGAAATTGCCTCAATATTGCTCAACAAACTCGGACACCCTATGTTTCCTCATTATGCTGAATGTAATTGTGGCGAGGTGAAGTCTGATGCCTGATGTATGCCCGACTTCCTGCATTATTTGTGCTACTACCTCCGATACCTGCATCTGCGGTGTTGAAGTTGATGGAACAGGATTTTGCAGAGAACGCTCTTGTATGCTGTATGTAGGTAATTTCTGTAAGACCTGCGGTGGGAACAATCAGGCTGCTGCTAAGAAATTTGTTCCGATTGCTGTATTTGCCTGCGAATGCGATATCTGATACTTAAAGTTATGGAGGAATGGTCTGATTGCTGAATCAAAGAAAGGTGCTGTTTTTGAGGTTATATGAGAATGTAGCAGCAGCATCTGTGGTATATTATTTTATATGGGAGGTCTGATATATAGTTTTCTACAGGAAATGAATCAATTTCTGTTTTTACTGCACCAAAATACCTACCAGCCATTCCAGCATTTTTTTTCCTGCCCTGAAAATCTGACCTCAATATAGGAGTGCTGCTTGAGAAAACGCTATTATGCCGCCAGCGGAGACCTCTTAAACACTTATATAGTAGAATGCAATAACTGATTCATGGCGGAAATAATGACAGGTAGCAAAGCACCGATACCATCAGGGGCATTCAGCCCACGCCAGGTCAATCTGACTAAAGAAGTCCACGACCAGCGGTGCAGGAGGTGCCTCGTATGACAAGTAAAACAGGAACTGCTTCCTCAAATACCTCATTTGATGAAGCCCAGCAAAAGACTATTACAGATACTGTAAACAAGCAACGACGACTGATTGAACTGTACCAGATGAAACACTATACATCTGGCGACATAACATCACAGCAATGTGCAGATTTGGTAGTAAGCAGCCAGGGAATCGTTGACCTGATAATGAATGACCAAGCAGCACACGCTCACAAGACTGTGCGTGCTGCAATGAATCTATCTGGATTCATCATGGCTATCCAGAAGATAGGCCAGGACATTACTGAAAAGGAAAACCTTTCAGCAAAGGCTGCCAAAGCAAAGAAACCTGCTTCTAAGAAAACAGCAAAGACTGTTGCAAAGAAGTAAGTTCTGGACATCCAGATGCTTTTATGAACTGATATAATCTGCGGATTATAACTGCCCCTCCAGGTCTTTCGGGGCCTGGGGGGGCCTCTTTTGTTTTTATCCCTGCGAAATGCAGCAGCAGGATTTGCAGATTTTTTTGTTTTTATCTCCCGCTGCGGAGACCTGGCTGCCAGCAGCACCTAACCTATACACCAGAGGAGGTCTGTTAAAAGTTTATATAGTAGTAAGATTATGCTGATTCATGGGGAAAAATACCATATCTGGAAATATCTTCCGCAATGTCATGGCCAGCCAATGCCTGACTTGTGGTGGATTTACTGGCCTGCATGTGAAAGACAACGAGGGATTGCTGATGCCTTGCCGATGCGGGGGTGCCTGAATATGCAGATTTGTGTAGACCTGTTCTGCGAATGCGGAATTAAAATGGTCGCCCTGATGGGTTCTCGATGGGTCTGTCCTTCCTGCAATAAGGCTTTCCAATCCCAGGTTCCTGTAAACAAGAACAATGGCCAGCTTCGCCCTGACCAAGTTGAATCCGTCCTGTGGTTCCTCGAAACACTACATCAGGAAAAGCCTGCCGACCACCGAAGACGAGGGCTTTGAGCAGCAGCCTGCGTGTTGTTTTAGTTTTGTTCTGCAAGGACAGGCGGCAGCAGCACCCAGGTTTTATTTCTTTTAATGGTGGAGACCTGCCCAGCAGCACCTGCAGGTTTTTTTGTTTTAATCCTCGGAGACCTGTGCTCCAGCAGGTCCCAGGATTTTTTTTGTTTTTTTTCAGATCTCATCTGCTGCTGCAGATCTGCAGTATAATTATGTAAATAAAAAAAAGGGAAGCCATAGGGGGCGAACCCCCCATGACTTCATTACGACCCCCTATCATGTCGGATTATGGGTTATGACTTAAGAACCGCCCGCACATACTACACAATTGTAGTATGGGTGTGTCATATCTTCCGGTTCGGGGTCGCCATTGATGCCCCCGCACCCTTCACATACATGACCATCGGGTATTCCCAAATGTTCGTTGTGGTTGATGTGATTGAATCCCGCTTGTAATTCATTCAACATGAATCGGTTATCAATATCTATTGCATGTTGATACAACCGTATCCATTCTTCTAACAACCATCGGCCACCAACACAAGTACCATAGAAACAATTATTCCCTAACATTTCCCAAATGTGTAAAGGTGTATGCTTTCCGCAACCTTCGCACCCTATGGTATTTCCGCATGATGAAGGGTCTTTAATCCACCATCGGTTATCTTGTGTTCGTTCTTCAATTGAACCGTATGCCTTGTTGTGTGCGTATCGTGCAAACAATACCAACACTAACAAAACACAAAGCCCAATCATTGCTTCACCTTCTATTACTATATCCTTCATAGCCTATGGTTGGGAAGGGGGCATAACCCCCGACCCAATCCACCCATTTAGGATTTGACCAATACGGCCACGACTTCATTAGAAGCCCTAAAGCCACCGTAGCAACGACGGCATAACTTTAGGTCAATGATTGACCCATCAATCATTTGTATATCTAACGAAACCAATTCCGATACAAAGGTTTCACAACCTATGCAATAATCATTTACGCTTACCATATATGGGGCGTAGGCACTTCATGAAGTGGCTACACCTATCCATTAGGTGGGGGGATTCACCCACCCCCCGTTGATAGTTGGTCTATCGGGTCATATTTGTGGCTATATGATGCCGTATTGGTGTCGTCAATACTTCGCCCATCTATTCTATCCGGCATGGGTCGCCTACTTGGTGCAATGTGTAGCCCCCGTTGCTTATGAACGGCTTAGGTCTATCGTAGCACCCGCCTTGTATTATACACAAGTCGTTAATGGGGTGTGTGCCTATTGTATTCAATCAAAAGTCTTTAAGCAATTCTTGAAGCATAGGAATGTAGCCCGTTGCGGTCATCTTTGACTTACTTGTCAATTCGTCAAGGTCGTTGTTATCCGACTTTGCAATTGCTTCGTAAGCATTAACCCAAACGATGGTTCCTTCAAGCATAGTAATCAACCCTTCAATTGCTTCCTTTGTATGGTAGCACTTACCCATTTGGTGGGCGGTGATGTAATCTTGAACGCATCGAATGACTTTGTTTAGACCGTTAGCGACACCCATAGCACAAAAACCACGCTTAGACACTTTACCGTTATAGTATTGTGTTTTTGGCGGTGTTTTCAAAACGCTTGTTTGACTTTCCGTTTTCTTTGTCATTGTAATACCCCTTTACATTTTTATTCGTTATCACCCGTATTTATTTCGGCTTAGGTTTATTCGCCTATCGTCTAACCTTCATCATCGGGAAGGTTTATGGGTATTGTTAGTGATTTTTCTATGGCTTCGCCCATAGGTCGGTTTCTTACCGATTTTGTAGCGTTCCTACACCTATACGAACCCAATCACCTTTTTAACGCTTTCGCCCCTTAACACCACCGTAGCATTCGCTATTATAGCCATACTTTTCACCGGACACCGGTAGGAAGTCGCCCCCCCGCCCCCACCCATTGGGGACAAACCACCCTATTCATTCGCATATATAAGCGATTTGCATATACACTTATATACTATGACAAAAAAATTGATTTTTTCTATCAACCTAACGCCCACCACTCCGCATTTTACACGAAAAAAATTTTCTCAAAAAAAATTTATAAACCGTTAAAAAATGGGAATTTTCCGCCAGGTTTTGACGAAACATTAGAATTTTGCCAGTTGTCGAGCGTGGTCGTAGCCATGCTAAATGACTCGTGTTTGCTCGGCATAATGAATTGGTCTATCGCATGAGCGAAGGCCATAACCATGTCATTGTGTTTTCCTAAGTCCACAATGTCGCCATTTTTCCAAGCATGACTTTCTAATTCTTCTAAGAATGGTCTGACAACCCTGCGAGTTGCTTCATCTCCAAAGGGTAAAATGATTCTGCCTTGTTCAAACCATGCTCTAAGTCTGTTCATCAGCCCTTGCTTTAGGGATTTATTGCTTGCTTTTGACGGTTTGTAGTCAATAGTAACTCCTTTTTGCATAAGTATTGCATTATACAACCTTTGAAACCCTACATCTTCAATTGCGATAGGAGGCATTTGATACCTTTCATTGTATTGTGCTATCACATCTACCTGTTTTTCAGGTGGAAAGTCATTTCTTCTCCAAATATCAACGAGGTAAATGTAGCCATCTGAGTCTTGCCTCAACACTACAAGTACTGAATAGTCTTTACCTAACCCATGTGAAGGGTCAAAGCCAATTACATACTTACCTTGATGAAACTTCTCCTTTTCTAAATACAACTCCATATCCATATTTTGACGAGTTATGTGTCTTGGGAATACTTGTGAATCTTCATCAATAACCCTACAAAGATATTCTTGAGTAAATTCTAATTCTTGCATTGCTTCTTTTTGTTCAAGGATAAATTCTATTGGTCTATGTTCAGGCCAAAGGCATTCTGGCTTAACATTATCGGGGTCTGCTTTGTATTCATCATAATTCTTTATTGCAGACCATACTCCAGATTTCCAAACCTTATTACCCAACATTTCAGTATGGTAAATATCAGTCATAGACATAGGAGTCCCTACACAATATAGGCTGGTTCCTGGAGAAAGCATAGGAGTAACAACCTTTCTAAGCCAACCTCTTACATTATCCATTGACATATCGCCCATATCCATAAGAACATCGTCAAGAGCAATACAGGCAGGGTGTTCACCACGAATAGCAGAACCAACAGATGTGGCTCTTATCCATGCGCCATTGGTAAAAAACAATTCATATTTACCACCACGCTTGGTATCAAGATACTTTGACAATTCTTTATGCTTAAGTATATCTTCTCTTATTTCTTGTAAACGCCTTGAAGCAGTATCTCTGCTTGCGGAAAACAACCAACAAGTAAAGGGTTTATTACGCCACTTTAGGAAAAGGGCATGATGTAGTAATACGATACGAAGTGTAGTGGATTTAGAGTGGTCTCTGGGTGCAATGATGCAAGTTCTGTGAACCTGTGCATCTTTTCTATCAGTATACAAATCAACCCATTCACCGATATGATTTCCCCATGTATAACCTAACCATTCATAAAAATACTTAATATCGTTTTTTGACCTCAAAAGGCTCATACGAGTGGTATCAATACGCAAGGGGCATCAATCCTCCTTCTTTATTACAGTGAGGACATAATCCAGCCATAGCCTTTTCAGAAGTCATAATGTTTGTAGCAAAACCACAAAACTTACAATATACCTTTTCACAAAACCTATGCGCTGTCATCTCTTACCACCCGTAAATACCCACAATAAATTGAAATTCCATTCTTTTTTGACCTGCATGCTGTTGTAGCATATATCCCTCGCTTACCACAATTCATACATTCACGCAAACAAGTCCTATTTCCCATCAATGTCCCTCCACCGGAGAGAACAAACTGCAAATCAGCCCTTCTTCTTTGTCAATCATGTAGCCAGATAAACCTGCTTTTGACATTGTATAGCCAGCCCTTGCATGGTATCTGTCATGACCTGCAAGAGAAGCCAATTGAATAATAAGAGTACCAGCACTTTCTTTGACAGTTTGATGGTGTAAGTGTCCGTGAAACCAATAATGGTTGTCGGTGTTGCCCCATTCTTGTCTTGCTTCATTAGCCATAAGTGCAGGTAATTTGTTCATTCCTTTATCGCCATGAGTCAAACCTATCAAATTGTTGCCGTAAGTCATGTATTGTCTTGGGTATGGCGAAACTACGATATTTACATCATCAACATTTCTGTAATATGCGTCAAGATACATAATAAGAGCCAAAGCAGACATTCTATCGTGGTTTCCAGCCATGTTGTATATTTCAACAGGTGCTACTTGTCTAAGCAATTCTATGTGTTCAACAGCCAATTCACAACCACTTTTAAGGATTTGGGCTGGTGTCCCGCACATATCTTGCGGAGTACCCTTTGTAGTTGTTCCTAAGTCGTTATCTACATGAAACCAATCGCTACCAGTACCTAAAATAATCTTTTCAGGTTGGTATGGTAGTCTTGAAACAAGGTCTTGAGTTCTATCCATTAATCTTCTTTTTGCTTCATCGAAGTTATATGTTTCTCCTACTTCATCTTCCCAACCGTATTTGCCCCAATGAAAGTCAGTTGCCGATACAACAAGAGCATAAGGCTTTTCGCCATCAGTTAATTCTAAGCGAATAGGTGAAGCAGGTGCTTCAGGTATAAGGTTTAGGAATTCTTCTATTAAGTGGTCGTTAAGATTTCGCCACTTTGCAGCATCTTTTTCAAGGTCTTTCCAGCGAGCCTGTTCAAACTTTTCAAACAATTCCTTCTTTCTCCAATGGATTAGGTCATTTACCATTTCATCGGTATCTTTCTCTGCAAATTCTTCATCTGTAAATGGAGACATATCGTGAGTCCAACCATGTCTTTTTCGGTATTCTTCCAGCCAGGGTCGAGGCATAGCATACTTTCTGCACATTTCATTGATTGTTAGTGCGTCAGTCGCCATGTTAGAATAGTCAGCCTTCATTTGTCGGTGAACATCACCTTCTATTTGCACCACTTGGTCAGCTGCACGAAGGAAGGTAAAGTAAATATCTTCATCTTTATTGTAGTAATATGCGTCAGTTGAATACATACGAGTGGTAGGTGCTGCTACAACTTGTGGATTTATTGCGCTATTACCCTTCTGCCACCTTGTAGTAGCCATTTCCCAGCCCTTAACGGACTTTATAGGGTAAAGATTGTGTAGGTGTCGTGCGAATGCAAGTCTTGACATTGTAGCCAATAAGTGTGATTCTTTTTCAATTAGGTCATAACCCGTTCCTGGAGATGGTCGCTTAGACTTCTTATTGTTCATTACTCCGAACAAACAGTCAATTACCTATAAATGCACCCCCTATTGAATAATTATTTTTATGCTTGGGTGAGAAAAATAAAGGCAACACAGCGCCAATCTTTATTTATTTTTATTAATTTTAAGGGGTTTGGGGTCTCCCATAGCCAAATTTATTTGTATTTGTCCGATTGTGTGAAGTATGGACTTTTCCCACATACCAATTCCGTATGAAGAGTTCGGCAAGTGGGCTATACTACTTATCACTTTAGAGATAATATTCTGGGTCTTTATTGGCTCTAAGAGTATTAAACTCTTCAACAACCTTATAGGAAAAAATAAAAAATAAACACTTATACCGAGCTGTCATGCGTTTATTTCTTTCCGTAAAACGAGTGAAAGAATAAAAAGAATTACGGAACACTTAAAGGTGCTGTGAGACTGAAAACGCACTATGGGTATTTTTGACAGGTTTCTTGGAAAATCCGACAAAAAAGTTGAAAAAACAGCAGAAATTGTTCAAATTCCCATAGATTCACAAATTCCTTCGCCATTTAGTGCTTCTATCAAAGATATTTTGACTGAAACCGAGGCAATGAGGACACAAGGCTACAAACAATACGGTTCAACCTATGATACTGAATTTGATTTGTATGACGATATGCTAAGACTTGACCCAGAATTGAATGGCGCAGTCAGGGCTGTCAGCCTTACAGGCAATAAATACAAAATTGACTATTCAAAAGCCAAGAATCAAAGGATTCGTATGTGCGTTGAAGAATTTGTTGATAACATTGACTTTGATGATTTTATCATAAACACAATGCGAAACCTTATTGTCTATGGTAATTCAATAGATAAAATTGTAGGAAGGGCAGGAACGGGTATTACTGACCTACAAAGCATACCTATCACACAAATTACTATTGTTGATTCAAGACCAAACTCTGCAAAAAGTCCAAGAGCATACGGTAAAGATGACCCAATAATGAAAGCAATAACATATCGCTTTAGAGAAATGCAACAAGGCGAATTAGAAATACCAGCAGATGAAATATCGCACATAAAAATTGACTACCGTTCTAATTGGTGGAGGGATAGATTAGACAGATGGACTTATGGTGTATGGGGTGCTTCCCGATTTAGCAGTTTGAAACAGGCAATTCGTGCTAAATACAACACCATGAACAACCGTATCGCTATTGAAGATAGCATGACAAAGCAGTTTATCAGCATTAATATGAAGGCTGTTGAACATATTACTGACCCAAGAGAGCAAAGGGAAAGGTTATCGCACATTATGACTGAAGTTGGTAAATTGTTGGAGAATCTTCGTGCTGACCAAATCCCAATTTTGCCTGATTATGTTCAAATAAACCAAATGGATATGAAAAATGTCCCAGATAATAGTAAATTCCTTGATATGATTAATAGCGATATTTCTGCTGTTCTTCAGGTGCCTCGTGTTGCTGCTGGTCAAGAATCGGGTTCAACTTTTGCTGCAACATTTAATGCTAATATGTGGTCTATGCAAGCAATAGCAAGATTACAAGAAGTTGTTGTTCAAGCAATACACAAACTTTGGTTGCATCATTGTGAAATGAAAGGTGTTGTAGCAACAAAGAAAGACTTACCTGAATTATACTTTGAACCTGTTGATGAAGAAAACAACTACCAAGAATACCAAAGGGTGTCTTTGGGCTACCGTGATGGTGTTATTACAAGAAATGAAGCAAGAGAAATTCTTGGATTTGCACCTGTCGCAGACGGGTCAGACTTTAAAGAAGGTAAGAAACTATCCGAAAGACCTTTAAGTCCTCGTCCTCAACAACAAATCAACGAAGGAGATAAAGGAGGCACTTCAGATGAGTAAAAAAGATACCTTTAACGACAGAATGGTAAAAAGAACTGTTATACCTTCTATTTATCTATGGCTTCTTGCTTGTGGCGCAGTAGTAGGTATGGGTATTCTACACCCAGATGTTGTCCTTGCTAACCTTGATGGATTTATTGCTCTTATTGCTATTATTGGGGGTACTGCTGCTCCTGCCCTACAAACCGTATTGCGTATGTGGGAATCAGAACAAAGTCAAGAAGTTGATAATATACCAACAGACTTAGACCACGATAGACAAAGAGATGCTGCTCAAAAAGAACACATGATACAATTAGAAAAGTTGGCTCAAAAACACAAGCATGAATTAGAAAAGTCTGCTCAGGCTCATGCACACGAATTGGCTTCTCTTAAGGCTGAATCTGCTGTCAAAAGACCAATAAAGAAGAAGGAGTGATACTATGACCCGATGCACACTTCTTGATGAATGGTTTGATGCAAAGTCAAAGAAAATAGAAGAAATAGAATCTGAAACAGGAATTTGCTTTGCGACAGGAAAAAAGAAGTGATATTATGCCAGAGCCAAAAAGCGGAGAATCCCAAGACGACTTTATGGATAGGTGCATGGGTGATGATAAAATGAATGATGAATTCGGTAATCCTAAGCAAAGAGCCGCTGTGTGCAATTCTTACTTTGAAAGAAAAGATGCTACCGCAAAAATGGAAGATTATATTTTTTCCACACCTGAAGGTGCAAGAAAGAAATCGCAAGAAATAGGATTTGACGGAGAGATACATGAATCAAAAATGGCTGATGGAAAGGTTATGTATTTTCCCGCAAAGACCGAAAAGAAGTTTATTGAATGGTATCGTAAGAATGACCCTGATGCTAAAGAAGAATTAACCGCTTTACAATATGGGAGGCCAAAAAAGAATGATGTTAGAAAAACTCCAGCCGAACCAAGCGAGCGCAGAAAAGGCTCAAAGAAAAACAAACCTGGTTCAGCCAAGAAACCTAACAAATCAATTTCATTTAGCAAGGAAACAAATGCAAGACTTCGTTCCCTTATGCAAGAACACAACAAAAAAGGTAAAGGTAGCAAGGCATCTATGGGAATGCTCAAAACCGTTTATCGTAGGGGTGCTGGTGCTTTCAGCCGTAGCCACGCACCAAATATGTCAAGAGGTGGTTGGGGAATCGCTCGTGTCAAAGCCTTCCTTTATCTCTTGCGAAACGGCAGACCTTCCAATCCAAATTACAAGCAAGACAATGACTTATTGCCTAAGTCTCACCCAAGAGCCAGCGAGGAAAACTTTGAAATGAATAATGAGGCTGGATATGAAGGTATGGATTGGATTGCAGCAGAATACAAAGGGCGAAAAGTTACTCTTAACAAACCATTCCGCACATCGGGAGGCCCAAAGAAGTTTGCAGTATATGTGCAAAACGAATCGGGCAATGTAGTCATTGTTCGCTTTGGCGACCCTAATATGGAAATAAAGCGAGATGACCCTGCAAGAAGAAAGAATTTCCGTAGCAGACATAATTGCGACACTCCAGGCCCAAAGACAAAGGCTCGTTATTGGTCTTGTAAAATGTGGGAACGCTCAAAGTCTGTAACTGACTATACCAGCGACGAAGATGAAGAAGTCAATGATGAAATTGACTTGGTATTTGCTGAATTGTGGGAACAACATGAAGAACAACCAATATGGCTTGACTTTGAAGAAGTTATTGAAGCCGATGAAGATTGTCATGATTGTGGCAGAGACTGTTGTGATGAAACAGTTGAAGCAAAGATGATTCGTAAAGATGTATTTGATAATCCAGGAGAGGCTCAAGGTCGAGCAAAAGAATTAGGTCTTGATGGTATTCATTCACATGAAGAAGATGGAAAGACTGTTTTCATGCCAGGTAAAACTCATGAAGAATACATTAAGAAGGTCGGTAAAGACATTCCTAACAAAGAAAAAGAAGTCGAAGGCTACCACCATGACGAAAAGAAAAAGAAAAAGGCTTCATATCATAAAGATACTTGTCCTCCAGGTAAAGAAATGCGAAACGGTAAGTGTGTTCGTGTTGCAGTAACTCTTGATGCTACTATGACTTACGCAGAATCAATTGTTGAGGCTAAAACAGGTAAGACTGTTGTAAAAATTAGTGGAGTTGCATTCCATGAAGGTATGAACAAAAACAATTGGTCTATTACAAGGGCTGGAGTTGATAAAATTTTACCACAAATGATTGATGCAGATGTTACTCTAAATCACCCAAAGGCTGAACAAGGTCGCTTTAAGAGAAATATGGCTGGTATTGACGAAGGCGTTGTTGGCCGAGTCACAAAAGCGTGGGTTGAAGGTAATGAAGATTCTTGGGAAGTCCACTTTGAAGCAACCGTTGAAAGAAGCGAATTGTTTGAAGTTTTGGAATCCGGACTCTGGTTTCGCTCAGAATACGGAGTTTCTATCGGTGGGACAGGAGTTCCCGACAGAATTGTTGAAGCAGAAGATGGAAAAACTCAAATGGTATTCGAGCAAGACTTCACTTTTGACCATCTCGCAATAGTCCATAAACCAGCATATCCTCGTGCAAGAATTGAAAATGCTGTTAAGACTCAAGAAGCGATAAGTGAGGAAATGCTTAAGTATAGTTCAGCACCTGAAGGGGGACATACGAAGAAGGCGAATACTATGTCTGAAGAAGTAATTGAAGAAGTTGTCGCATCTGAAACTGAAGAAGTTGATGCTGTGGCTGAAATGGAAAAAGCACTGATTCTCGCTAACTCCCGCATTGCTGAATTTGAAGCAAAAGCGGCTGAAGAAGCAGAGAATGCTCGATTGGCTCTTGTCAAGGAAGCAACTGAAATTGGACTCAAGGGTCATGAAGCACTACCAAGTGATACCATCAAAGAATTGATGGCTTCTTGGGAAGCATCTCGACCTGCTCACAAAGAAATGAAACCTGTTGAACCTGCTGCAAACGCAGTAGCAAGTGTTT
>Ga0099849_1000802_pt1 | contig 14627 bp, 20 predicted proteins | sample CB_VirMetaG_4_FD_78177 | JGI IMG/M metagenome (GOLD analysis project Ga0099849, IMG submission 78177) | Freshwater to marine saline gradient viral communities from Chesapeake Bay - CB_1508_1M Viral MetaG | ecosystem: Environmental > Aquatic > Marine > Coastal | place: USA: Chesapeake Bay... | reverse complement strand
TATGAAACATATGTTCAACCATCTTTAGAACAACAAACAAATGAAGCAGCAGGTGTACAAGATGAAACAACAGTAACTAATAATAATGTTAATGAAGATATAGAATTTGCAAGTAATCCTGTTGAAACAATTACTAGTGTAGAAGTTACAGGAGATGCAACAGTAGACCAAATATTAAGAGATAATACAGTCTCAAATCCAGTTGAAGTTATTGTTGAAATGCCAACACTTGAAATAGAACCTGTAGTTGAAGAACCAATACAGGAGAGCGTAGTGGTTACAGAAAATGAATCATCTACAGAAGAATCGGAAATAATTGAAATTGCCGAAATTGAAGAAAGCATAGATGAAGAATTCGGCACAGAAGTCGGTTCAGAAGAAAGCACTGATGAAGAACAAATAGAAGAAATTGCAGAAAACGAAGAAGTTGTAGAAGAAGTTGCACAAAATGAAGAAGTTGTAGAAGAAACTTCTGAAAATTCTGAGGAAGGGGCGAATGATAACGCTTCTGAAGAAAAGGGTTCAAAAGACAAAAAGAAATCAAAAAAGGATAAAATGAGAGCAATTGTTTTAAAAAAGGCATCTTCTCTTGCTGATGATATGAGTGCTGCAGCAACTTTAGATGCACAAAAGGCAGTTCAACAAACGCTTATGTCCTTAATAAATTACGTCCCCGATTTCATAAAATATGGTGGAGCAATACAAGGTGGATATTATGCAGATGCTTCAGGATATCCTGTTAAAGAATTTCCTCAAAATCCAGCAGGATTAAGAAATGGATTAGCACAACAAATTCTACATGAAAAGATGGTAGAGATGCAATATAACAATAAATAAGATATATCATAAAATAGGAGAAGAAAATATGATGGAATGGGTTTTAGAACAAATGATAACTTGGTGGCAATTCACAGTAGTTGGAGTATTAATTATCATTGGTTGGATTATTAATTTATTTGGCGTAGACCATGATGAAGAAGAAATACTTGTTGGTTTACATTATAAAGAAATGCCATGCATGCAACCAATCAAAATAGAAACTGCAAGTAAAGGTTTTTGGGGTGCAATTTGGATGTGGTTAATGGGAGTTCGTACATGGGAACTTTCAAGAGATTGGAATTTTGAATTGAATGGTGAGAAATATGTCATACCTAAAGGTTTTGTTTTTGATGGTGCATCTGTACCTAAATTTCTTGCTACATGGTTATCTCCAGTTGGAGTATTATTGATTGGTGGATTAGTTCACGACTTTGTTTATAAGTACACTGTCTTATTAAAGAAAGGTAAGAAACAAACATCAGTACCAATGAGTCAAAAAGATGCCGATGTATTATTTCGTGATATAAACATTGAACAAAATGGTTTTCATTTATTAAACTATCTTGCATATTGGGCACTACGAATAGGTGGGTTTGTTGCTTGGAATGGACATCGTAAAGCAAATAAAAAATTAACACTAAACAAATAGTAAAAAAGGAGAGGAATAATGTCAGACCAACAAACAGAATTTGAATTTGGAGGTATGAAATTCAAAGGTGGTAAAATCTTTGTATTGATGACTGCACTATCATCACTCGGTGCTGCAACATGGGGAGTGTTTGAATTCTATAAAGACTATACAGACATGAAAGCAGTCATTTCAAAAATTGATACTAAACAAATAGACAGTCAACAAAAACAAATGATGATTAAACTTGATGAAGCAATTGAATATACAAGAGACATTAAGAGTGGACTGAGAGATGATATATTAAGAATTGAACAACAATCTGATAGAACTGAAGATTTAGTAAGAGATACTATTGGTGATGTTCGAACAATGATTGATGATGCAGAACTAAGATTCGAAACAAAAAGAGAACAATTAAGAACTAGCAATAATGCTGATTTAAAGGCATTGGAAGATAGACTCAACAAACGTGTGCAGAGAGCATTGGATAATCCTCTTGCAAATTAACTGTTGACTTTTTATATTATTAGGGATATAATAAGAAATATAGTTATTACAGAGAGAGGTATCAACTATGCGTCCACTTATCGGATTTTTATTGTTTTTATGTATATGTGCAACAATACAAAAGAAATTAACTGAATCAGACTTTGACTTCAGAGTTGGAAATCATTATAATTACAGTACTGAATATACTGAAGAAGATATAACTTGGTTATCAAAGAACATATATTTTGAAGCAAGGAATCAAGAAATAGAGGGACAGTTCGCTGTCCTTTTTGTCACTTTAAATCGTGTTGCAGATAATCGATTTCCAAATACTGTAAAGGAAGTTGTATTACAGGCACAGTTAAATTCTAATCTAATTCCAGTTAGAGACAAATGTCAATTCTCATGGTATTGTGATGGTAAAAAAGATATCATTGATGATATGAAAACTTTTGCAGAAATACGAAAAATGGTGTTGACTTTTTTACAAAGTAATAGTATAATGTATGACATTACTAATGGAGCAACTCACTATCATGCAGATTATGTGCATCCTAAGTGGGCAAAAGATAAAACTAAAACAATAACGATTGGAAATCATATTTTTTATCGTTGGGAAAAAAGGAATTAAATATATGTTAGACATAATGACATCACAAAAATTTGCATTAATCATTGAAGGAGTTGTAAAAGATAAAAATATTAGTTACATGGACGCAATTGTCTGGTGGTGCGAAAAGAATGAAATGGAAATTGAAGTTGCAGCAAAACTATGTAACAAAGTTATCAAAGAAAAATTAAAATATGAAGCAGAAGAATCAAATTTATTAAAAGAAAAAACAGCGAGATTACCAATTTGAAAATATTGAATTTTATATTATGTACATTATTAATTACTTCATGTGCATCACACAGAATAGAATTAGATCCTATAGTTATCTATGGGAGTAATGAACAAGAAATACATCCACCTACTTTAGAAAAATAATCATTTATGACAACTGGTTTTGATTACTATACAATATGGAATGCAATTTCTTCACACTTTAATAAATCCTCTTATGATTATTTTAAATACAATGGGAATATTAAAGTTTCGAAGAATGCGTATGAATCAAGAAAAGACAGATACTTCTTTGAGAAAGCATCTAAGAAATATAATACAGAGGATTTCAAGATGTTCCTCGTTTCTAATCTGTCCGATCCTTACATAGAAAATAATTGGATTGGACAGTTACTCACAGCAAAGCATGAGATTATTTACAAGAAATGGAAAAAGAGAGTTGAATCATTATCTTATAATTTCAAAGAAGAAATACAAAGTTTACATGATAAAGAATCTAATTTTGATTCACTGTTTACATTCGTTGAGGGTAAACATCCTCTCTTATTTCGTTTGTATAGCAGACAAAAGGTTTCACTTGAGACTCTTGTGATATTAAACGAATTAGTCAAATATACATCACTATGGAAGAAGAATAATGATATTGTAATTAATGATATCATATACATGATTGAACGATACAGTCCTTTCTTTTGGCAGTTTACAAGGGCAGATGTACAGAAAATGAGAGACATAGTTTTAAAAGAATATGCATAAAAAAAGACTAAATAAAAGTGTTGACATTTATAACAAGATGTCATATAATACAAGGAATATATTATGAAATACGTGGACAAAACAACTATACAACTATACAAGGAGACATACAACTATGGCAAATTCATTTGCAACTCTAAAGAAGTCACGAACTGACTCTCTTTCTAAACTACTCTCAGAGTCGAAAAAACTAAATGAAGGTGGACAATCTGCCTCAACAGAAGATAATCGATTCTGGCAACCCCAAGTCGACAAAGCAGGAAATGGTTATGCAGTAATTCGTTTCATGCCTGAAGCACCTAACGAAGATCTTCCATATGTAAGAACTTTCAGTCATGGGTTTCAAGGAAATGGTGGTTGGTATATTGAAAACTGCCCAACAACTATTGGACAAGAATGTCCAGTCTGTAAACATAACAGTGAATTGTGGAACTCAGGTATTGAGGCAAACAAAGAAATTGTTCGTAAACAGAAACGTCGTCTAACTTACATCTCTAACATTCTTGTAGTTAAAGATCCAGCAAATCCTGAAAATGAGGGTAAGGTGTTTCTATACAAATATGGCAAGAAAATTTGGGACAAACTAAACGATATAATGAATCCTCAGTTTGAAGATGAGCAACCAGTGAACCCATTTGATTTTTGGGAAGGTGCTGACTTTAAATTGAAAATTCGTAAAGTCGAAGGATATCGTAACTATGACAAGTCAGAGTTTGATTCACCATCTGCTACTTTTGGTGGAGATGATGAGAAACTTGAAACTTTATATAATGGGTTACATTCACTTAGTGATTTTGTAGATCCTTCACAATTCAAGTCTTATGCAGATTTAGATGCTAAACTTGAAAGAGCACTTGGTAATGCCAAACCTACTCCACGTGCTGCAACACCATCAATCGAAGAAGAAGATAAAACTGTGGAAATGCCAAAGGCAAAAGAAGCACCTGCACCTGTGCAGAAATCTACTCCTGCTCCTGTAACAGCAGAAGAAGATGATGATTTATCTTTCTTTGAGAAGTTAGCAAACGAGGAGTAACACTCCTTTTTACTTACCAAGACGACTGAGGGAGCAATTCGTTGCTCCCTCTTTTTTTATGAATAAACTTCGTTTAATTTTTCAGAACGAATTGGACTTCCTCTAGATCTATCAGGAGATGCAGGAACGACAGTCGTATTGTTCATTTGTTGTTGATTATTGGTGTTTGTTGTCACTGGTGTTACATTAATAATATTACCCATCGAACTGTTTGTTCTAGATGCTCTATCAACTGCAGCACCTGTTAATCCACCAGAAGCACTTGCAGCACCTACTATTGATGTAGGACTAATACCAAATACACCCATTAATGCATTCTTAATCTTGTCACCAAAGTTCATATCAATTCCAAAGTTTTCACCAAAGTTCATTGCACTAAATGCAGTTGAGTTTTTTATCTTCTGACCAAATCCTTCAAATGGATTTGGGAAATCAGGTAATGTGAAATCTGGGAAATCAAATTCTGGTAATTTAAATTCTGGGAGTGAATCTTTAAGTTTTTGTAAATCTATATTTAAGAATCCACCAAATACATCTCCAGTGTCAGAGTTATAAAACCAATTGAGTATAGATTTAACTCTGTCACCTAAGTAACCAAGTGGGTCAAAATCATTAGGAATTAAACTCTTAAACCATGTTCCAATGTTTCTTACACCACCTACAATACCATCCCACAATTCATTAAGTGCTTGTTCTGGATTAGTAAATAATGTTCCAAACCATTCTATTGTTCTTCTTCCCATATTGAAAACAGTATTTAATAAATCACGGAATATGTCTTCAAAAGAGAATGAATCTAATAATCTTTCAAAACTTTCAAATCCAAATTTACTTCCAACCCAACTGATGATATTTTTAAATAAGTCTAATGGTGCACCAATAAAGTCTGAAATAGCAGTAGTAATAAATGCTTGTGCTTTATCTGCAAATGTTCCTTCAACATTAAATGCTGCAACTATTCCCTCAAATGTCGACATGAATGCTCCAACAATCGTACCAATGATTGGAAGTTTTCTTAAGAATGTGCCCACTCCTTGTACTCCACGAGATATGATTCCTGCTGGACCTTCTAAAAATGTTTTAACACTGCTAAATATATTTCTTACACCATTAATTATACTATCAATTGCTGAACCTGCAAAACCTTTCGTTGCATTAAATGCATCACGTGTTCTTTTTACCCATGCTGGTGTTGTAACGACTGCTCTTCCATCTGCCCCTAAACCAACTGCACTATACATGTTACCTCTAAGTGCATTAAATGTGTCTCCAATTGAAGCAAATACAGAAGCACGTCCAACTCTAAATTTATCTCTTACATCCTCTAATTTACCAAAAGCATTTAGTACACTGCTTCTTATAGATTCAAAAGTATTTGCAATGCTACCAGCAGGAGTAATTCTTCCACCAGTCGTACGAGTTGCATTTTTATAATCAGTATCAACCTGCATAAATGCATTACCCATATTCTTCATGACATTAGTTGCTCTAGCAACACCATTACCAACTAATTCTCTTGAAACCTTTGCACCTTTTGCAAGTGCCATTGGTTCCCATCCACGATAACCCTCTGCAACTACAGTTGCCAGACCTGCTGCTGCAGCAGCAAGTCCACCAATTTTTAATAGGTTTAAAAATCCTTTTGATTCACTTGCAGTGCCACCAGTCCCACTTTTTGCGACTCTGTCTTTTTGTCTAGCATCTTCACGCATTGTTTCAATAAGTTTAGTATTCTCAATACGTGCTTTCTCATACATCTTTTCTTGAATATTAAATACTTTATTCAAGACATTTGTCATTGATTCAAGTGAGGTGTTGAGTTCTGAAAATCCTTTTATAAAAGATTTGTCAAGAGTTTTCAGTCCATCTTTATTACTAGACTGTAATTCTTCTAATGCGTTTAATACTGGTAAATCTGCCATTATCTTCTAACCAAAGATCCACCAAAATACAAACCGATAATACTTGATACAACATGTGTATCCAATGGTGTGATAACTAAACCACTCATTGGTTTCCATTGTGTCATATCTATATCAGAACCAAATATCCAGAAACCTGTTTGTACTGTTTCTGTGTAACCAACATATATTGGTAAACTAGGATCTATAAATGGTGCAAGTTTAGGTATAACTAATATTGCAACAACAGATATTAACGCAATCCATCTCCTAGTATTCTTTGTGAATTGGTCTGTTACTTCTCGTGCTTTATCAAATTGTTGTGCTTGGAACTCTGCCCTTTGCATAAGCATCTTTTGTTCATCTGCTCTATCCTTTGACCTCTGTGCCATAAGGGATAAAACTCCACCAAGAACAGTGGATGCCAACATTGATAATAATTCCATTGGTATCATAAACGTCTCTCCTCTTTTTTTTCTTATCCTCTTTGTTTCGACTTTTCTTCTTGTTCTTCAAGATAATTCTTCAACAAAGTTACATATATGTCTCTTTCCCAAGGTATCATATTTTCTAATTCTGTCAGAGAGTATTTATGATGCTGTATAAGTGCAAAATTCAACTGGTACATATTTGCAAGGTTATCATGTACCATGCTTATGTAAAAAAACTTTGCAAACCCTCCAGTTTAATAGTCTCTTTTTTACCACATTTTTCACAAGTCCAAGTTATCTCATGTTGTAACTTAGGCATTGATTCAATAAATCCAACTATTTTTTGGAACTGTGATTGATTTAGATTATTAACCCAATCTTCAATTTCTTTTTCATTAAAATCGTTATAAACTTGTTCTTCATCAAAAATGTATTCAATGCATTTATTAATTACATTAAATAGTTTTTCATTGTCGTTACCTTTTGCATTTGCAACTTTAGTTACATCTGCCATGTTCAAGAATTTAAGTTTAACACCAACAGTGTCTGTTAACATAATTTTAGATTCAGGAATCTCACCAACAACTTTTATATCATCAATTTTAATTTCTATATCTGTTTTATGGTCACATTTTCCTTTTTGATGACCAACTTTTAAATTGAGAACTTCCCCAACTGATTTGCCACGTAACTGTAAGAACAGATACTCAATGTCAAACATTGCTAGTTTAGTCATGTCAATAGGTGTTAGAATACAACCTTCAAGTATTTTGACAATTGTATTTTGTATTTCATCTTGGTCTTCACCTTCAAGTGCCATTAAGAGAATTTTTTCTTCTCTTACTAAAAATGGTCTGAATTTAATTTCCTCACCTGTCGAGGGAATTTTTGTCGTAAATTCAGGCGTTGATATATTAGGTAATGCCATAATATTTTATCTCCATAATGTTAAAAGTTTCTTAATATAGTGAATGGTGAATTCTCACCAATCTTTGCTTGTACTGCTTTCAATCCACCACCAAGCGACGCTCCTGCGATACGACCAATTTCTGGAATACGAAGATTTCCAAGTACCCCATCTGGTCCAATTGAAACACCACCACCAAATCCTGCTGATGGTTGGTCTCTTTTATTAAACACTGCTTTATAATTTCTATAAGCAAATGTTACATTTATTTTCGCAACATCATCTTGAGACCAACTCATTGATATTGGCGAAATGATAATTGGATATGCTTCTTGTAAAGTATGTATCGCATGTAATTCACCATTAGATCCATACTGTCTTATTGTAACAACTCCAATATAATTATCAAAGTAATTCGTATTAAATTTAGATTGTGCATATACAAAGAAGTCTTGTTGAGTCGACCCCTCTTCAAATGCACCAGTGTCTGTAATTCTTTGTTGCCAAATTTCAAAATACTCTTTTTCTCTCATGTCTTGAGAAAGAGTGACTGTTAATGTGACATCACCATATACTTGTCCACCATATGGAACTTTATTAATTGGACCATAATTAGAAAATTTATGTTCTGCAGTCATGAGTGAACGTCCAGGAATCTCGACTGCATCAGTTCTTATCATAAGACTCTCTTCACTTGAAACTTCTCCTGGACCAGTTAATTGAACTTCAAAATGAGATGTTTTTGCAATACCACTCTTATTAATAGAGGAAAGCATATTTTGTATATTAAATGTCATCTTATCATTTTCCTACTGTCTGCAAAGACACGACTCTTACTTGCTTTCTCAAATCTTTCTGTTGGTAAGAATAAAGCAATATCCCATTCAACTGATTTAATTTCAACAAACTGAGAACGAACATGTTTATTTAAATATTTTTTAAATGTTGGTTTAAAGAATCTAAATCTTGATGCTCCTTTAAGAGTATCATAACTAAGTCTTAAACGTGTTGTCTCATCGTATCTTTTGTTATTTGATATTTTGTATAATGCATCCATTAAAACTGCACGAAGTTTTGGTGGAAGATAATGTAGATTAATTCCATAAAAACCATCCTTTGCAGATTCAACCATAAAGATAAGTGGAAATCTATCATAATATGGTAATTCTTTTTTCATCTTTGGATCGTATAGAAAATGATACATGCTTCCTGGAGAAACACTTCTTTGTTTTTTACTATCATCTAATATATTGTTTGGATATGCATTCGAACTTCTGGTAGAACGTGCTTTGTTACGAAACCAATCTCTTGCATCTTGTGTGCGTGCAGGTATCTGTCCTTGTCGAACACCTTTTACTAATATATCGTCGAATACAACTGCCATTAGATTCCTAACTCTTTTTCAGTAATTATTTTAAATTTCCAATTTCGGTCTGCACAATATTCTTTTGCTGACTTCCACTTAGCACTATTTATACCCCATGTCTTAACTTCATATAGGTATTGCTTAGTTATTCTACTTCTTTTTTTCGGTTGAATAGTCTCTTTAAAAGGTTTAATTTCAATTAAATACACATCTCCATTCTTAGTTTTCATCCATACATCTGGGAAATACCTGTGTCTCTTTCCGTCAATAGGCGATCTATAAGGTATAACAATCTCTTCACTAGACCATTTAACGACTTCTGGATTCCTGTCCATATAATTGAATACACGGAGTTCCCAAGAACTTCTATAATAGATGTTCCTATAATCTCCCTTGTATTTCTGAGGATTCTTTATTTTATATTTTCCTTGATGGGGTGCTGACATGTTTATAAATAATAACTAGAACTCACAATAAGGATTATTTAGGATGCCCAAACTAACAAATATAAAGTCTGTTATTAATGCAGGCAAGTCAGCAGTTGCTGGGGCAACTGGAACAATAGAAGAAATTGCAGGTGCAGCAGGTCGAGGTGCATTTGGTGTTAATGTTGGTGAGAATGGTATTTCAATATCAGCAAACTTTAATGAATTACTTAAAAAGAAAGCAGTTGGAAACTTAATCAAGTCTCCAATAAAAGATTTATATCAAAACGATAAAATTAAAGATCCTATTATATTCCCTGCAGACTTAGATAATGAACATTATATAATGTTTAAAATCATGAAACAAAGAAGAAAATCAAGAAAGGATACGAGAGAAATAGGAACTTTTCAAAACATTGTATTGCCTATTCCTTCAAATCTAACATTACAGTCTGGTGCAAGTTATAGTGACATGTCACTTGGTATGTTTGGTGCTGCAGCAGCAGGTAGGATAGGTGCAACAGATATCAATAACGCAGTATCTTCACTTGGTGATGTTATAACCTCAAAAGTTAATGCAGCAACTGAAGCATTTAAAACCTTTGATACTGATGCTGGAACAAGAGGGGCAGGAGTGGTTGCTCCTGGAGTCGCTGCAGCAATTGGTGGTAAGATTGCTGGACCACTTGGTGGTTTGCTTGCACTTGGTGGAACACAAGAGGGTGTTGTGGCAGGTATTGGTATTTCCGAAGGACTTGCATTAAACCCACATCTTGCAGTTGTATTTCAAAACGTAAACTTTAGATCCCATCAATTCACTTATAAATTTATTGCAAGGAATCAAGAAGAATCTGATTCGATTAAAAGAATTATTAATGCATTTCAATATCACATGCATCCATCATATGAAGCAGGATCTCTTGCTTTTAAATATCCAGATGAATTCGAAATTGAATTTGCTACTGCAGTTTCGCCATATCTTTATGACATAGGAACATGTGTATTAAAAGATGTGAGTGTTAACTATAATGGTGAAGGAACACCAATCTTTTTTGAAGGAAGTGGTGCACCTGTTTCGATTGAAATACAATTATCGTTCCAAGAAACATTTATTTACACTAAAGAAAGACTAGAAGATAGGTACGAATAATGTCTGAATTTTTTTCATACTTTCCAAAAACGTTGAATGACCTCACACAAGTTGGTCAACAAACACTTGTTACGAATATCTTAAAAAGATTTCAAGTACGTTCTGATGTTAAAAATCGTACTGATGTATTCTATGAATATAATATACAAGAGGGTGACAGACCAGATACTGTCGCTGAAAAATATTATGGTAACGCTGACTTGGCATGGATAGTTTTATATTTTAATGATATAGTCGATCCTATTTTTGGTTGGTATTTGACAACACATCAATTTAATAAAATGATTAAAGGTAAATATGGCAGTATACCTGCAGCACAAGCAGAGGTGCATGAATATAGGCAAGTGCTTGATACAGCAAGAATATTAAATGATGGAACACAAATACCTAAAAGATATGTTGTTGTCGATTTAACAACTTATAATACTCTCACAGAAAGTCAAAAAGAATTAGTATCAAAATATGATTATGAAATCGAAGAAAATGAAAAGAGACAAAAAATTAAAATCCTTGATAAAAGGTATGTTGATAAATTGAAAGATGAAGTGAGGTCTATACTCAAGGATAATATTTAATGACACAGGAATTGAAACAGGGGATGGTCTCTCCTAATGATATAGACGTTAGGTCTATTCTACTCATTAGTCCATCAGGACAAATCATTGATATCTCTCAAATTACATTAGAGATTAATATCTATCAAAATGTATTTGAACATTACATGCAATGTGATTTAGTTATTGGCGATGCGTTAGCATTACTTAATTCATTAGAGGGAAATGAACAAAACAATACACAAGGTGGTTTCACTGGTGGTGAAGTTTTGGCAGTTTCCTATAAAACAAATAGTGATGACTTAGATTACAAAACTCATTTATTCGGTCTTTACACTCTTACCGATCGTCAAAGAATTAACGAAAAATCAGAAACATATAATATCAGTGGAATTAGTCTTGAAGCATATATCTCTGCAACACGAAGAATATCTCGTGCATATGGAAGTGGTGCAGGAAATCTCATATCAAATATGGTCAAGAGTATTATTGATGAATTTATTTACAATGCAGAGGCAAAAGGAATCTATCAAAAATTCAAAGGTATACTCAATCAAATTATAGAAAAAGAAATTTATATAAGTCCAACAAATGGACAACAAGTGTTTGTTGTTCCGAATGCAACAGTAGACGATGCAATTGATATGCTTGCAGTAGAATCTGATTGTGATAATCATGTTCCTTTGTATACCTTTTATGAAGACACAAAAGGATTTAAATTTATTGACTTTAATCAATTAATTCTTTCTGAACCTGTAGAGACATATAAGTATTTGACTGCGAATCTTGAAGATGAAAGAAATGAAAAAGAAACAGATACTAGTCCTTATCAAAAAATAATATCATATACTGTTAATAAACAAACTGATATTTTATTTAATGCAAATCGTGGTTTGTTCAAATCAAGAACGATTAATCTTGATTTACTAAGGAAGAAAAAAACAGAATATGTTTTTGATTATACAAAAGAACAAGAAAAATTTAATAAGATGCAGAATCTAACGATTCCAGGATCTTCTGAGGGTGAGTCATTAGTTTATATGATGCAATCAAGAAGAGGACATGATTCAGATTCTGTGTTTAGTAAAGAAACACCTTTACCAAAAAGATATAATGATATTGCTTCAAGAAGACAATCATTTAAAAGACAGATATTTAATAGTGTGGTTGAATTGACAGTTAATGGTAATAGTGAATTAAATGTGGGTGAATGTATTAATGTACACATTCCAAGAGCAACCACTTTAGATAACGATGATAGACAACAGGATAAATATATTAGTGGTAAATATATTATCACTAAATTGAGACATAAATTTGGAGGAAACTCTGGTGCAGAATTTATGACTTTTATTGAATGCACAAAAGACTCAGGAATAGAAATTTAAATTATAGGAGAAATTATTATGCCAATTCCAGGAAGTGCAAGACACAAAGCAATGGTTAAAAGTAAAAAAGTATCATTGCAAGAAATCAACAACGACAATGAACAGGAATTTTTACAAGAAGTAAATATCCCACAACATGAAGAAGAAGAAGTTGTTGTACCTAAAAAGAAAAAAGTAAAAAAAACAAAAAAAAGTAGTAGTAAGTAAATATGCGAAAATTTTTTGGGGCAGAGGATAACGTATGGTTCATTGGCGTCGTAGAAGATCGCCACGATCCTGCAGAACTAGGGCGAGTCAGAGTCAGGTGCTATGGATGGCACACTGAAGATAAGGGGGCAATTCCGACTGATTCTCTGCCTTGGGCAATCGTACTCAATGGTACTAACTCAGCATCGGTCTCGGGTGTAGGAGACACTCTCCATGGTCTATTAGAGGGGGCATGGGTATTTGGATTCTTTATCGATGGGAGTCGAGCACAGGAACCCATGATTGTCGGTTCACTTCCAGGAGCACCCTCATCACTCGCTGATACTCAACTTGGATTTAACGATCCAAATGGAGTTTACCCAAAATACATCGATGAGTCTGATGTCAATAAATTGGCAAGAGGAACGAACACAAAAACGCATACACCTGATTCAGTTATTAGTGAACCAAGTGAACCCTACAATGCAAAGTATCCATATAATAAAGTATATGAAACAGAATCTGGTCATTACAAAGAATGGGACGATACTACAAATGCTGAAAGAATTCGTGAAGGTCATAAGACTGGAACATTTTATGAAATACATCCAGACGGAACTAAAGTTACTCATATTGTCGCTGATAACTATACAGTCATTGCAAGTAATGATAACGTTCATGTAAAAGGAAATGTAAATATTCACATTGATGCAAATGCAACAATGAATGTGAAAGGTAATTGGGACGTGAATGTTGATGGTGATGTTACTATAGATGGTAAAACTATCAATCTAAACAGTGGTTCAAAAGGTGCAGCACGTGTAGACGACACAGCAGACACTGGGGATCCTGCAGGTGAGATTGGTACTAACAAAATAGAAACTGGTTCTAAAACAGTATTCATCGGAGATTAACGATATAAATAGTTCTCTAAAGAGGGGACATTTTATTATAACTGACAATTTATTATTAGTCAAGGAAGAAATTATGGAAATACATGACACATTAACAAGTTTATTTGAGGTGTATACCTCTGAAAATGAAAAATTTGAAAAGGGAAATAAATCAGCAGGAACAAGGGCAAGAAAAGCACTAACTGAAATTACAAAACTGTGTAAAGAAAGACGTGCTGAAATACAAACAATCAAGAACGCAGAATAAATAAGGATTATAAATGCCAGCAACAAAAACAACAATTTTTAGTGATATCGATTTAGGATTCGTTGCACATCCAATTACAGGACAAGTGTCTCGAAAAACAAATCGTGAAGCAGTAAAACAAGCAGTCAAATCATTAATATTAACAGACTTTTATGAAAGACCATTTAAGTCTAATATTGGTTGTGGCATAAGAAATTACCTATTTGAATTGTTTAGTCCTGCAATTAAACAATCAATGGAGAATACCATAAAAGAGGTTATTGAAAACTTTGAACCAAGAGCAGATTTGATTGAAGTTTTAGTTGAAGATAGACCAGATTTAAATGCTATGACTGTCTCTGTTGCATTCCTAGTAAATAACGATCCAGATCCAGTAGTACTGGATGTAATTTTAGAGAGAGTACGATAATGTCACACGGAGCAAATAACTATTTACAAATCACTGAATTAGACTTCAATGATATAAGAGATAATTTAAAAACATTTTTATCTTCACAACAACAATTTAGAGACTATGATTTTGAAGGTTCAGCAATGTCAACATTACTGGATGTTTTAGCATATAATACACATTATAATTCAT
>Ga0099849_1000801_pt1 | contig 14629 bp, 26 predicted proteins | sample CB_VirMetaG_4_FD_78177 | JGI IMG/M metagenome (GOLD analysis project Ga0099849, IMG submission 78177) | Freshwater to marine saline gradient viral communities from Chesapeake Bay - CB_1508_1M Viral MetaG | ecosystem: Environmental > Aquatic > Marine > Coastal | place: USA: Chesapeake Bay... | reverse complement strand
TGTTATGCAAATGGGGTTAGCTCCTGCTCAGACATTAGGTCAAGTAGGTTTAGCTGAACAAGCAAGACAACAACAAGCTATAGATGAAGCACGTGCTAGGTTTGAGTTTGGGCAACAAGCACCTTTACAAGCATTAAGAGATTACTCTGGTATAACTCTTGGAAATATATTACCTGGAACAACAACATCATCTATGTCAGGTGGAGACCCATCATTTGGACAAAGAGCAATAGGAGCAGGTTTGTTAGGAATGGGAACTTATAGTGCAGTTGGTTCAGGAATGTTGGGAGGAACAGCAGCAGTGGCAGCAGCTCCTGGTGTAGTAGCAGCTCCTGCAACAGGAATGGCAGCATATGCTCCACAAGTAGCAGCAGCAGTAGCATTAGCTAGTTTATTTGATTAGGAGATAATATGGCTTTAGGATTATTTAATGAAATAGCAAACTGGAAACTCTTTAAATCGGAAGAAGAAAAAGAAAAAGAAAGAAGACAACAATTAATGTCACAAGGTTTGTTAGATGCAAGACCATCTGTTTTTATGTCAGCACAAGATAGAGAAATAATGAGTAATGCAGAAAAACCATTGCCACCAATTTACCCTGGAGGTCCATCTTTTACTCGTGTTGAAAAACCTGTAGAGTATCCTGGATTATTGGAAGAAGCTAGGAAAGAATATCTTTCTATGGCAGCTCAACCTTTTACTGAAGAAAATTTACAACAACAAATAGAAGCAGAACAAAAACTAAAAGAACTTTCTATGGCTACAAATCCAATAGATAGTGGAGCTAAAGCTAGGTTAGCAGAAGTATATAATATACCTACAAAAGAAATAGCTGAAACACCTGCTAATTCAACAATGAGTCCATTAAGTTTAATAACTTTATTAAGTGCATTTCAACAGGATAAACCTAAAGCTCCAACTATAACTGACACTCCAACAGCAACTAGAGGATTAATGTTTGATGACGAAGACTTATATAAAAGATATAAAAGACAAGGAGGAATGTTTTAATGGCTATAGATAAAGAAGAAAAAGATTTAGTATCAGGCATTGGAGAATTTCTTGCTCCTACTACAGCAGGAGATACTGCATCTATGTTAAAAGCTATACAAAATGCTGCTCTTATTAGAGCAGGTATAGGACTTATGGGACAAAGACAAATGGGCGAATCAGGATATGATGTAGCTAGTAGAGTATTAAAAGATGTATCTACAGATGCTGCAGAACAAATAGCTGCTGTACAAAAATTAGCTGCTACACAAGCTAAAACTGAAAGAGATACAAAAAGCGCAAAGCTAACAGATTTTGGTAAAGTTCAATCAATACATGATAAATTATTTTTTGTAAAAGATTCTTTAACTGGAGATAAAACAGGATTGAGATTAGACTTTCAAGGAGTTAAAAACCTAGAGCCACCATCACAAGAGTGGTTTAAAAACAATATGTTAACAGATGAAATGTTATTAGGAGATACAGGAGAAGCTGAAGCATATATTAGGTTTCATAAAGATATGCAAGAAGCAGCTAACGAGGGAAGATTATCAGGAATTGAACCAGGAACTTCCTTAAGTTGGGATATAACAAAACAAGAATACGATAAAAGAATTTTAACTCAAAGAATATAATGCCTACAATAGAAGAAGAAATTTTTAATAGAGCAAGAGGAACAGTAAGTATTGGTCCTGCTTTAAAAACAGAACAAACTATAGATGAAATTTTTGAAAAATCTCGTACAACAGGGTACGAAGCATTAGATAATGGGAATATAGAAGTAGATGATAATGAAATTCCTGGCATAGAAAACGAAGCTGATGCTATGCAATTTGCAGCAACTATGGGATTTGCAGATACATATAGAGGATTAAAACAATTAGCAGGTTTTGATGAAAACCAAATGAGGTTAGACCAAAAAAAATTAAATGCTATATTTAGAAACAAAGATTATGGTGGTAAAGCATTTGCTGCTTACGCAGGTGGAGTGGTTGCAGACCCAGTTGGTTGGGTAATGCCTATAGCTAAAGCTAAATCAGTATCATCATTAGTTAAACAAGGGATAGCATATGGCACAGGTTTTGGTGCAGCAGGATACGTAGATGAAGATGGAGGTTTAAGTAGATTAGAACAAGCAGGTTTAGGAGCTGTTACTGGAGGAGTTCTTACAGGTGCATTAGGTTTAGCAGGAAAAAAATATTTAGGATTTGATAATTTAGAACAAGATTCTATTACAAAAATTGCAGATGAACCTGAAAAAATAAGACAACAAGATAGAGCAAAAGCTAAAAGAAGAAAACTATTAAGAGAAATAAACGAAAAAACATTACCTGAAAAAATTGGGGGATATAAAAGACCTACCTTTTATCAAAACATACAAGGAGAAGTTCTTTATCCTGAATGGGAAAGATGGGTAAACAATCCTTTAAGAGGAATTGGAGCAGGTATAGGTGGTGGAGCAGGTTTATATTTAATTGATGAAATGGCAGAACCTGAAACTGCTGTTGGTTTTTTAGGACAAGTAGTTACTGGAATAGCAGGTGTTTATGCAGGAGCAAGAGGAGGAACTGCATTAAATAAAACAGAATATGTTTCAGATAAAATGTATAAATGGTTTCCAAAAACAAGAATCAATCCTAAAATATATCAACTTGAAAGACAGATAGATTCTGATGTAAGACCACACTATAGCGCTATTATGGAGTTGTTAGAAGAAACTCAAAAGATGAGTGCTAATGACCAAAAGGTTGCATATAATCTTTTTGGTGGCGACTTAGGAAAAGATGAACTTCTTGATTTAGTTAAAGGAAATAAGGTTACAAGGATAGATAAGGATGGGAAAGAAGTTCCTGTTGAAGAATTTTTAGATATTAGTTTACCTGCTGATGTAGATGCAATAATTAAATTAAGCGACAAACAAACAGATGTATTTAAAAAAATAGGAGAAGATTTAAGATTAGCAGGACTATTAGATGATGATTTATTTCGTACTAATATAGACAGCTATATATCAAGAGTAAGTGGTAAAGTAGAAGAAAAATATGGAACAAATGCTGCGAAAAAATTTGTTAGAAACTTAGAAAAAGTAAAAGGAAGTACATTAAAATCAAGGGGTTATGTTTATAGAGATGGTAAAAAAACAGAATTTACTGTAGAAGAATTAAAAAAAGTATTACCTAAACTAAGAGAAGAAAGGGCAAGAGACTATAGAATATCTCAAACCTTTGGCAAGGTTACAGATGACAGTGGTTATTTATTAAATAGAATAGATAACGAAGTAGACCCACAATATAATAAAAACATTTTACCTGAAGAACAAGCATCTAACATGGGTGTTGTTATATCAAAACAAGATAATGGTAAATATAAAATTATATCCCAACTAACCAAAGAAGAAAGAAAACAACTTGGTGAGCTAGATGATGTAGCTTTATCATTAGCTAAGTCTGCTATTGAGTTAAGAACTACAGTAGGATTAGGTAAATATTATGACTCTTTATTAAAAGAGGGTATTCAAAAAGGTTTTGTTATTAATCCTGTATCAAGAAATATAAAAAATTATAAAGGAGCTACAGAAAATAATCCTATAAAAATTGACGGGGAAGATTATGTTTATGTTCCTACTACAAGTAAAACACAAGAGGGTATTAACGTAAGTCCTACAATAAAAGGGGATACAATTAAAACAGAAATTCCTGAGTTTGGTAATCTTGGTGGCAACCTTATGAAACTTAACGAATGGAAAGATATTAAGTTGTTAGATAAACTTGCAACAGACGACAAGTATATGAAGTTGTTTCAAGGTAATTATAGAAGCATGTTACAGCTTTGGAAAAAATCTAAAACTATATATAATCCTGCCGTTCATGTTAATAACTATTTTTCTAACTATCTTCTTACTCATATGGCAAATGGTAAATGGAGTGAAGTAGCTAAAGCACATAAACAATTTAAATTTATATTAGATTATGAATCAGGGAAAATAAAAAAATCTGATTTACCTGAAGACATAAGAGTTTTATATGATAAAAATGTTTTTGGTTCTGATTATATAGATGCTGATGTAAACTTTTATAAGATGTTTAGTGGAGTAAAGCTAGACGTTGATGCAGCACAAAAAGATGGCAACTTTATCCAATCGGCAATAAACTCTCTTAAAAATTCTTTTTTATATAAAGGCGCTAAGATAGTAGATAAAAAAGCAGGAGACTTTTACCAGTTATGGGATAGAATATTTAGGTTAGCATTATATAGAAGTAGACTTCAACAAATTAATCCTAGAACTGGTGTAAAATATACACAAGATGAAGCAGTAGAAGATGCTATCAAATGGTTTGTTGATTATAATATTAAAGACCCATTAGTAAATAGATTAAGAAATAGTGTAGTACCTTTTCTTTCTTTTCCATATAGAGTAATGCCTTTGTTGGCAGAAACTGCAATAACAAATCCTCATAAGTTAGCTACAGCATCTGCATTAATGTATGGGTTAAATGAAGCAGGGCGATTAGCAGCAGGAGATACAAAAGCAGAAGAAGCTAAACAAAGAAAGTTAATGCAAGACTATAGGAAAAAAGAATTATTTGGTTCTCTTGGTGGTGTAGATTTAAATATAAGACTTCCTTATGATAGCAAATATGGAGATGCTAAATACTTAGATGTATCAAGAGCCGTACCTATTGCAGATTTATTATATTTTGGTGGAGATTTTCCAGGAACTGGAGAAGCGCCATTACCTAGGTCTTTAATATTTGGTGGTCCTGCTGTTACAGGAATGAGAGTTGCTATGGGGCAAGACCCAAGAACAGGAGTATCAAAAGAAATTGAAAACGCAGGTAAAGGAAATACAGAAAAAATATTAAGTGGGCTAGGAGACTTTGCTTTTGATTTTCTTCCTAATTTACCTGTTATTCCCGGAACTTTTGCTTTTGACAAAGTAATACAATCTATAGAAAGAGCAAGAAAAATAAATCAACAATATAGAACTAATGCTGACCCATTAACAATTACAGAAGCAGTTTTAAATACTGTAGGATTTAAAATAAATACAGCAGATTTAGCTAGATTATCTAAGTTAAAAACTACACAAGCTCAATCTATTATTTCTAAATACAGAAAAAAACAAGGTTCTTTAAACAATAAGAGAATGAAAAATCTTATAACCCTAGAAGAATACAAAGAAGAATTACAAGAAATAAGACAACAGCTAAGACAGGAATTAAATGATATGAGAGTGGAAGAATGATACCGTTTGAAATCATTACCATGTTAGGTTCATCATTGCTTACTGGTGTACTATCTATATGGTCACAAAAATCTAAGGATAACGCAGACCAACAACGATATCTCATGCAAAGAGCAGAGATAGAAAGAGCATCGGTTGATGACGCAAGAAAAGATAACAACCAATATCAATCTACAACAAGAAGATGGATGGCATTGTTATCAGTTATATTTATTATATGTCTACCTAAGATAGCAGTATTCTTAGACCCATCAGTACAAGTACATCTTATGTATCTTGAGCAAGTCAAAGAGGGTTGGTGGATATTTGGTAGCACAGAAGAAGTTACAACATTTAAAGGTATCAGTGGTATTGTAATTACTACAGCAGACACACATTTTTTAGCAGCGATATCAGGATTTTATTTTGGAAGCGCAGCAACAAGGAGATAGCATGGCAATAACAAGAGCAGGTGAAACATTCTCAGGATATAACAAACCAAAGAACTCACGTAAAGGTGGGAAGAAGTTTGCTGTATTAGCTAAAGAGGGAGATAAGATTAAACTTATCAGATTCGGTGATGCTAATATGAAGATTAAAAAGAACATACCGTCAAGACGTAAATCATTTAGAGCAAGACACAAGTGTGATACTGCTAAATCTAAACTAACAGCTAGGTATTGGTCATGCAAAAAGTGGTAAAGAAAGAAACAAAGAAACAGAAACAAATAAAGAAATGGATTAAGTTTCAAGAAGAATTAAAGAGAACTCACAAGACTACGGTGGGTGTTTTGAAACCTAATTAAAGCTAGAAATAGCAGAGGTTTCATGCCATGATAAACTTAATTAAGTTCTTACTAAGTAAGGTAAGAACGAAATATCTAAGACCTGAGATATCAGTCTTAGAATTTATACTAATATTAGTTATGTCATATTACATCACTAGATGGCTATATGCTTAAACTAATAGGAGATAACTATGAGCGCAAACATCCCTTATACAAAGAGGGAAATGCAAATCATCAGGGCTATCCATGCCATAGAACCTAATGCTAGGTTCAGTATCAAAGACAGAATAAGAGGGAGACTTGACTATCAGTACGGTGGTGTAGTATTCTTTAATTGTCTACCAATAACTTGGGACGAGATAATGGATAAGATTGATGAGCAAGAAGAAAGAAGACCTTATTAGTAATCCACCCCACTACACAAAGGGGATAGAAACTACTAAGTATATACGGTCATGGGATATGGACTATGTTCGAGGTAACATCATCAAGTATGTTACAAGATTTCCGTATAAGGGTACACCTGTGCAAGATTTAAAGAAAGCAAGATGGTACTTAGATTATTTAATAAATGAGGAAGAAAATAAATGACATACCAAATCAATAATAATGGTGGGAACTTCAGTAGAGTAGGTATCATACAAAGAGATGAGGATGGTAATGCGCTACAATGTCCTCATTGTGGCTCAAGTCATCTGATTAAAGCAGGTACATGTGGAACTCACAAGCAAAAGAAAAGATGGAAATGTCAATGCTGTAAAAAGAAAACAGTAAGTCCTGCGATTTCAAAGAATTACGAATTAGAAGAAGCTCAGAATCTTGATTGGTCTACAGAAGAACTAATCAATGCAAGAACAGAAGTATTCAAAAGAAAAGAAGCTAGAGAGAAATCTGAAAAGTTTATCAACATAAAGATAGATGATAAGAAACCTATCGGATTATATATACAAGGAGACCCACACGTTGATGATGATGGTTGTGATTGGGTATCACTTAGAAAGCACATAGATATAGTCAATGCTACAGATGGTATGTATGCTTGTTCTGTTGGTGACTTGTCTAATAACTGGGCTAGACGTGGTAAGTTAGCAGGATTATGGGCAGACCAAACGACCAATGGGGAGCAACAGTGGGCGCTTGTAGAATGGTTAGTTAATGCAACACCTTATATATTTATTGTTGCAGGAAACCATGATATGTGGGCTATGGAGGGTGACCCAATTAAATGGATGTGTAAACCTCTAAAGACTGTATACTCAGAACATAACGCAAGACTTAAAATCAAATTACCTAAACACGAAATCAAAGTAAACTGTTCTCATAACTTTAGAGGACATTCAATGTACAATACAGCACACGGTATTGTTAAATATGCATTGTTCAATGCAAGAGACCACTTACTTATAGCAGGTCATACTCATGTATCAGGTTATAGTCCTATCAAGGATGCTAACTCAGATAAAATTATGCACTGTGTACAGGTAGGTTCATACAAGAAATACGATAACTTTGCTAAGCAACTTAATCTTCCATGCAAAATGATGTCTGCTTGTGCTGTTGCTGTATTTAATACCGAACTGACAGAAGACCACCCCGACTTCATTAAGATATTTTGGGAAGTTGAGGAGGGCGCTGACTATCTTAATTATCTAAGGAACAAATAATGCAACCAATAATTACTTTCTTAAATTGGGAGGACGCAGTCACCCCAACACACGGGTGGACTGACATTAAAGAATTAAAACCTGAACTAGCTGACTGTGTATCACTCGGTTTAATAGTTGAGGAAAATGATAAAACTATAACTATAGTTTCTCACATATCAGGTGATAAAGAGGGAACAGATATAGATGGGAGTTTAGTATTGGACAAGTCATGGATTAAATTCAGACTTGATATCCCAGTACCTGAACATCAAACGAACAAGCTCAGAGAGTGGCTATTAAAAAAGGTGGAAGAATGAGAGTAGCAGATGAGAAGAAAGAAAAACTATTTGTAGAATATTTTACAAGTGGAGATACACTGGCTAATGCAACCAAGTCAGCACAGAAAGCAGGATATAATAAGAACCCATCTCAAATGGGATACTATCTAAAAAGAAAATACGAAAAAGAAATCAGAAAGATTAACGAAGAAAGAATTACATCTGTATCAGGCAAGGCAATCAATGTACTTGAAGACCTATTACATTCAGACCAAGACTCAGTTCGTCTTAACTGCGCTAAATTAATATTAGAATTGGGTAACTACTCATCACAAAATATTAATATCAACATGGAAGATAACAAACATAAGTCAGATGCTGAGTTGATTGAGGAATTACAAGGACTTGTTGCTAAGATTCCTGCACTTGCACCCAAGTTATCAGCAATTCAAGAAGCTACATCAGAGGAAAACATTGAGACCTCAGATAAGGGTTCTACAGAGGACGAGAATAGAGTTACTCACTAGTCGGTACTGTTGATATAGGGAACTGAAATAAACGTGATAACGTCCATTCTAGCCCCCTATATTCTTCCAAGAGTAGTACATACCTGACACAAGAACAACAAAACCTATTGAATTAATAAATATGAGTGGATTATCTCTCGTCAGGATACCCGTTAACAACCAACCGAGTACCCCGACTACCTGAACATAGAGATTAGCAGGGTAAATATTATACGAGGTGAGTATAATTCCTATAACTAAAACAACTGAACTGAACCACTTAAGTTTCTCTATCAATGTCATGCCACATATCCTCTGCATCATTTATAGTATCACAAAGATATTCACATGGGGTAGCATTATCATAACGCTGTCCCTCGTTTATTTCTCTGTCAGTCATTTCACTTAATCCTTTTATATAATCTACTTTATCAAACCAGTAGAACCCACCGTAATAAATCTCTATATATTCACATTCATTAGGATTCATACATTGGTCTACTAAATTAAATAATTCTCCAACATCTTCTGTTTGGTAAGTAAATATACCAACCAACTGTTTATCATCTTTAATTCTTACTAATGCCGTTGTCATTACTCATCCCCTATCTTACTTAGCGCACTTAATTCTATATCTCTAATCATGTTTAACATTTCCATATATGATTTCTTAAACTTCATAAACTTTTCTTTTTCTATTCCCATGAACTCAGGTCTATTATCATCGTCATATATAAATTGTCCCGTACCATCACAATGCATACACTTCTCTATCCTATCTCCGTTTGATATTGTTCCTCTGCCTTGACATACAAAACAAGATTCATAAAATATTTCACGAAACGCTAGATAGATAAACATCCTCATAAAGTATTTATGTTCTCTTAATTCTTTAGCTTTATGGTTTTTCATAAAGATATCAAAACATTCTATAAAGATGTCATCATATAAAGATGTTCTTGACTCATGACTATCTACATACTTAGCCATGAGTATGTCGTATTCTCTGTTCTTAAGTTTACAAGTACCCAAGAAGTGTGCTATATCTTCTGTTGTTACTGCGTCATGGTTACGTGAACTCACTTCTAGGTTCATTGACTTAGCGCATAACATAGATAGCATTTCAGCTTTCAAATATTTTCCACACCCTGTACTCGTTAGAGGACATTTGTTTAGTTACAATCTTAGCATCTTTATTTTTCAAACGAAACCTATTTGTGTAAGAATATTCTCTCATAGCTTGTGCAGTCCTCATACTATCTACAGCAAAAGAATCCCCATGTTCCATAATATCTACAGTATCATAGTATTCTTCATACTTTTTTAGTATAGGTCTACCTGGTTCTCTAATAGGTATGTCTTTATCTATCTTGACTGTCATTGCTTTTCCTAGAATAATAATATTCCCTCATCTTTTGTAGTCTAGCTTGTCTTTGTTCATCTGATTCATTAGACAACCTATCTTTTTTTCTATTTAAGATATCATCTCTCTTTTTATAATACCTTTCCTTTGCATATTGTTTTTTTCTTTCCCTGTTTTCAGGACGTGAATACCATGTGTCCCAATACGTTTGTTTTTTTTCTTCCATTATTTTCTCCTTTGTTTATATGCCATAGATAAATACTGCCGATTAAGAGTTCACCTTTAGAATCCAAACAAAGCAAATTAAGTAACCAACAGCCGTCTGTTTAAACTAGTATGTAATTCTAAAATCACCTCTGCAGTATCTACCTATGAAGAAACACTAGGTTTGTTGTGTTTCCTTTGCATCGTCATGCAATTCTAAAACGGTGTACCACTCCCATCGAATACTTCTTTTATTTCATCTATCTTTTTCTTAGTTTCATAATCATCTTCTTTTAACCAACCCGAGAACTCATATGTATCTTTGGTATTGATAGTAAAATCCTTACCATCTTTGTTTAAGTTCTTGTACTTACTGTTACCCATAAATGATTGAGCATTTCTGTTTTCAGTCTCACTTATTATCTTTACTTTCTTGAATAACACTTCATTGATTTCACCATACTCTTTATCGTTAGTGAATAACTTAATGTATATTCTCTCTCCTGTGTCTGCATTTTTAATTGCAAGGTTTATATACTTTGCCATATTAATCTCCTAGTCTTTGGTAAAATCCTTTCTCTCTGCGTTCATTAGCACTTAGAGTTTGAAACAATCTTAACCTATGTTCTTGTGCTGATATCTTACTGGTAAGTTCAGTTACTAATTTCTTAGCATCTGCTATCTTATCTATGTACATAACAACACCCTCATCTGTCATAGCAATAGCTTCCTTGTGCGCCTGTGTTCCTTTAACATCAGCGCAGTTAAGTAATGCTACTGCCATAGCAACCTTTTTATTTTCAGTTAGCTTATGTAGTTCTCTCTCAGCTTCAGCTTTCTGTAGTCCAAGTTTCTCTACATAATCTACTAATTGTTCTAGCTCAATACTTGGTAGCTTAAATGCACTCACTGTATTTTACCTCCCCGTTATATATAAATGATTCCTTGCTATTTCTTTTTGTCTTGAAGTCTTTGTCGAGACTACCTTTCAATAAGTATCTAGCGAACTCATCTATCTTTGGTAGCATGTAGTTATCAATATAGTCCTCATTGTAAGGTATATAATATAACTTTGTGTTACCCATTTGATATATACAAAAGTATGTACCGTCAGCATTATTCTTCCTACTGTTTCTTCTTACAAGATACTGTTGGAAATATATCTGTGGTAAATATCTATTAATATATTTATCAAAATCTTCCTGCTTAAAATACGGTGATTTGATTTCAACCACTGCGTTTCTCTCATCAATAAACCCGTCAGCTGTACAAGATAACTGTACTATTGTGTCATCTGTACTCATGTAATCTTCTGTTATCGTAACCTGTGACCCCAATAAATCAGAGCCACAGTCAACAACGAGAGATTGGGTAGCAATCATGACATGCGCTACTCCATATTTTTCACACTCATGCCCGTGTGATGTAAATATTTCATTAACAGGGTTGTCTTTTTTATCACCAATCAGAATAGCAAAGTGATTCTGCCTTGAACAATAATCATCATTCCCTATGACTCTTGCTATCTGACTGGCTCTTAAATTATATAGACTGCCCAAGTTTCTCTACTCCATCTTTGATATCTTTAACTTTATCAAGGTTAGCTTTTAATTTTTCTAAGTCACCTTTGATAATATCCTTTACCTCATTGGTTTGATGTTTAGGTGGTACTTGGTTTTCATTTGATTCTTTCTTTACCTGTTTCTCAGAAGTCTTTTCTTTATCTGCTGACGGTATGTCCTCACCTGCATATATGTAATGACCAAGTCCAAACATAGCTATACATTTAACTAAGCATCTCATCTTGGCATCACTAATCTGTCTAGCATCAGGATTAACTGTAGCTTTAAACATGTGATTCATAACAGGCAACCACATCTTCCTTATGATTCCATTAACATTAACAATACAATGTACTGTAACTGTCCCGTCTGCATGTGTTTCGTTAGGCGCAAACTCATAGAAAGATTTAGGAAAGTTCTCCATTAAGATTCCCCATGCCCAAGTCCAAGATAGATAGGTAGCTACAAAGTTACCACTACCTTTCTTTTCTACATGTTTACTGCAATCAATAGGACTAAGTGTGTCCCATATCTGTTTTGATACTGTCTCTGTGTTCATTTTTTTCTCCATTTGTTTCGGTTATTATATTCTACTCGGTTATGTTTTGCAAGTACCAATCAAGTAAATCTTCTTGTGTACCAAATCGTTCCTCAAATAGTTTAGTATTGTGATGCACTCCTTGATTACCTTGATGATGCTCGGGACATAACGGAATAAATCTTTTACTTTTTAATCCCATACCTGCACCTGTCAAGTGATGTATGGTTGGCTCGGTGCGTAGTCCATAATGTTTCTTACAAACCACACACCCGAACTCAACTGCCCTATTGTATTCTTCCTTAGTCTTCTTACTAGGTGGTTTAGCCACTATAAGATTACTTCCCAAAACAATACGATAGCTGACACTATTATGAATACCTGTACTGAATCAGGTAAATCACAAAAGAAGTTAACTAGCTTATCAATCATACTGCGTCCTCCCTTTTCTCATGTAATATATATTCAACGAACCTACAACCATCACCATCTTTCTTAACACTCTCAATATTATATCCTTTCTCTTTAAGATTAAATATAATAGCTGATAGTCTTGTTGCTTTGTACTGTGTGATTGCGTCCCATGTAGTTATACTTCCATAGTGTTGCAAGTGCGCCAATACCATTTGACTTTTATTCTTAGCATCAGTTAATAGTTTCATCAGATAGGTCTCCATTTATTTTATTCTTTTTAAATGATTCATACATGCTTTCCATAGCACCATCTACAGTTTCCTGTAACTGCTCAATCATCCTGTCGCAGAATCTAATAATACTATCAATCTCTACACTGTGTTGTATCTTATTCATATCTTCACACAAATCTTTTATCTCTTTGTATGCGTCAATCTCTCCGTTCATTTTGTCTATCATTTATTTCTCCCGTGTTTTTTTATATTATCTATATGATACTGATAATCATTATCATTATCACCCTTATGATTCGCAACGTAGAACTCAGAGAATCTTACGTTGTGGTCATCCGTCTTTAACTTTAATGTTTTACTTTTTATATTCTGCTCTATGTTCTTCGATATGTCAAGGCACATCTGCATAATCTCTCTTAAATCAGGACACCATTCCTTGCTCTGAAAGATTGCGCTATCAGGTAAGAATAATTTATCTATCACCTGTCTGATATGTGGTACACCATTGAGTGTACGTTGCCACACCTTACCTGTAACAGATAACTTATTCCCCTGCATACCTGTACCAAATCCACTCTTGAACTTATGCCCAAACAAAGTAGTCATCATAGTAAACAGATTCTTTATATCATTATCATCAAGCATTACACCTCCTTATATTTTAAATACTTCTTATGTATCCCTCTACCGTCATCATGTACGTCAGGGTATGCCTTGACTAGCAACTTAGAAATACTGCCCGTCTCGTACATCTCACGCACTGCTATCATGGTATCTACATCAGGTCTATGCCAATCACGTGGCAAGTATAGACACTTATGTTTATTCCTCATCCTCATCCTCTATTATTCTTTCTTTATCTACACTCATTATCTTACCTCCTCTATATCTATAATAGTATTGTTATGTCTTGTATTGTTATGTATTGTATTGTTATGTAATGTAGTACGTACATTGTTCGTATTCTTCTTGGTATAATTGTCTTGTGTTTCCTCAATCTCAGGCATAAGTATTGATACAGTTTTGTCTGACTTTGACACAAGTATCAGTCCACTTTCACTCAAGTTTGATAGAAGTTTGTCCAATGTTCGCATACTTTTTATGCCCAACACAGTCTTTAAATATCCAAACTCAAACTCAACTTCAGGTCTACCACCCTCATAGTTATCAGCTATCATTTGTTTTAAAGTTACATAGAATCCCATGCCCTCTAAAAAGTTAGAGCCACATGCCAACCTAATCTTACTGTCTCGGTATTGATTACTATATTGCTGATACCATTTCACTTGATACCTCCTTGAGTATTGCGCCTGAATTTTTTATTTAACTTTTTCTTCAGCACCTTACGTTTAGGATTAACTTTCTTGCTACTTCTATAAGATGTCTTATGACGATTTCTTTTTATCATTTTGTTTATCCTCCTTTTTTTTATTACCCCATATCCTATCCCAGTTCTCATTAAATGTTTTATCATCTATAACTCTAGGTCTACGGGTACTACCCTTACTAAGTTCAAGTAATATATCTTCTGTCTTCATTTATTATCCTCCCGTTGTTATCAGGTGAGCATGTCGTACCCACCTGACATAACATCTCAGTTTATTCAGCTACCCCATGTAGCATGAATTCGTTTTACTCTCCTAATATTTGTTGTCTTTTTGTACCCTCAATCTCACACATGTCACAAACCTCTGACATCTGCTCGTCTGAAACGTAACCTATTTCTCGCAATGTATCTATAATCATTCCGAATTCATATTCCATACTATCTCTTTGCATTTTATTTATCTCCTGTTGTTGTTAAATTATACTAGTTATTTATATCTCCTCGTTACTGATTGTTATATCTCTCACTATCTTTGCTTTGATATCAGAATACACA
>Ga0099849_1000800_pt1 | contig 14631 bp, 8 predicted proteins | sample CB_VirMetaG_4_FD_78177 | JGI IMG/M metagenome (GOLD analysis project Ga0099849, IMG submission 78177) | Freshwater to marine saline gradient viral communities from Chesapeake Bay - CB_1508_1M Viral MetaG | ecosystem: Environmental > Aquatic > Marine > Coastal | place: USA: Chesapeake Bay... | reverse complement strand
GGTGCTACTACTGGAATAAAAGTTTATAGCACACAAGGATCATCTAACGGTATTAATCAATTATTTACAGATGTTGATTGTACTAATAAATATCAAATATCTGGAACTGATGGTTCATCTGATTTATTTAAATTATATAATCAATTTGATAATGCTGCAAATCCTGCTTTTATAGATTATCAACCTACAATAGCTCCTGGATATCAAACCAATAATTCAAATGGTATGCCACCGCTTACAGATAAACCTTTAGCTAGTGCTAAAATAGATGGAGATGGATATATAACTAGTTCAGGTACAACATCAGGTGATAGAGGTAATAGTCCAATGTCTCAATCAACAACACCTTAAATTAAATAAAAAACAAGTAATAATATAGTATGGCAGCAACACTCGAGCTTAAATATTTTAACTCTTTTTGGATAAAGAAGCTAGATACAATTGTTGATGTTGAAGATGGGTTTGGAGCTTATGTTAGTGGTACAACAAGTATAACTTTAACTGGTGTAAATGGACAACCCGCTGTAGGTCAAGTCTTACAAAATACAGCTTCTGGATCTGCTTTTACAAACGATGTATATATAACAGGTGTTTCTGGTGCTGTTATTACAGTAAACGTAGCACCAACTCCACTACCATCAGCTGGTGATAGTCTTACTTTTGGACCTATAGAAGATTTTACTTTTATACCAGGAGCGTACAATACTACACAAGCTAGTGATTGGTATGTAGAAGAGTCTAGAATACGTGGTGGTTATAATAATACAGATGTTGATTTAGGTGTTAAAGCTTATATAGTAGAAGATGATAATAAGCAAAATCATAGATTTAATTCAATGATATATTCTGGAATATTTAATTCTAGAACTGGTATTAATAATACAAATCAATTTTCTGTAGGCGAAGAAATAACTAGAAGTTTAGATCCAGTAAATGGTTCTATACAAAAATTATACGCTGAAGATACTAATTTAATTATATTCCAAGAAGCAAAAGTTAGTAATGCTTTAATAGATAAAGATGCTATTTACTCTGCAGAAGGTCAACCACTTACTACATCAGGTAATTTAGTTATTGGACAAGTTAGAGCTTATGCTGGTAATTACGGTATTAGTACAAACCCTGAAAGTTTTGCTGTATATGGATATAGAAAATATTTTACAGATAGAGTACAAAATGTAGTTTTAAGATTATCTGGAAATGGTTTAGAAGAAATATCTAATTATGGCATGGTAGATTATTTTAGAGATAATTTAGCTTTAGTACGTGATAATGGTAAAATAATTGGTGGCTGGGATCAGCATAATAAACAATATACTATTTCTTTACAACCAGGTGAAGTTACAGGTAAAACACCTCCTTCAGATACATTAGTTTTTGATGATAAAATTAATGGCTGGGTTAGTAGATACTCATACATACCAGATTTAATATTTAGTTTAAGAAATAATTTTTATTCTTATAAAGGTATAGTAAGTGTTAGTAGTAGTAATAATGCTAAATTATGGCAGCATTATAAAGGAACAAGAGGTTATTTTTACGAAAAGTATTTTGAATCACAAATAACTACTATACTTAATCAAGACCCTGCAACAACCAAAAGCTTTAAAACTATAGATTACGAAGGTGATTCTGGTTGGGAAGCTAGAGCTAGTACAAATACAGATACAGCCGCTAAAGTTACTGCAGCTACAGATTTTTATGCAAACTTATCTAACATGGAAACTGGTTTGTTTACAAACAATTTTAAATTAAAAGAAGATACTTATACTGCAAATTTATTAAATATATCTGCAGCTGGAAGTGCAGAAATATTATTTGGACAAGAATTAAGCGGTATTAAAGGTTATTATTTAGAATCTGTTTTAACATTAGATAACGCCGCATATTCAAATACTGAAAAGAAAATATTTATGGTTGGATCGTCAACCTCAAGAACTAATGGATATCAATAATAAAAATATAATAATATGCCTATAGGATCAATAATAGGAATGGGACTTTCCTTAGCAGGTGGTTTATTTGGCGCTAGTTCGGCTAAAAAAGCAGCTAGAGCAGCTGCAAGAGAAAAGGCTAGAATTCAAGCTAAATTAAATAGACTTGAAAACAATAGACAACAAATAATAAATCCTTATGAAGGAGTAACAGATCTATCTAGTTTAGTTTCTGATTTATCTACACAAATGTCTAATCCTTTTGCAAGACTAGGTGTAGCGACTAGAGCAGCTGAAATGCAAATAGAAGAAGCTGATTTATCATTAGCTAATACTTTAGATACTTTAAGAGCTACTGGAGCAGGTGCAGGTGGCGCTACTGCTTTAGCGCAAGCCGCTTTAAGAAGCAAAAAAGGTGTTGCTGCTAGTATAGAACAACAAGAAGCTGCAAATGACAAACTAAGAGCACAAGGGGAACAAGCTTTAGAAAGTGCTAAAATAGCAGAGCAAAGAAGATTACAAGGCATAGGCCTCTCAGAAGCTCAAAGAGTACAACAAGCTGAAGTTGCTGGAGAGCAATTTGTATTTAGCATGAGAGAACAAAGAGAAATGCAACAACTAGATAGAACCGCAGCTTTGTTAGGACAAGCAAATCAAGCAACTGCACAGGCTAGAGCAGACCAAACTCAAGCTATAACAGGTATGTTTGGAAGTTTAGCACAATTAGCACCAGGAGCTTTTGCATCAGATTAATAAATTATAATAAATGGAAAACAAGAATATAACTACAAATTTACTTCTTAAGCAAATAAATCAAAGTAATGCTATAGCATATAATAATGATTATTTAGCTGAAAGTTCTGATTATAATTTTAAGATTTTAGAAGTTGCTTATGCTAATACAGCTAAAATGTATGCTGCTATTAAAATGGATATAAAAAATAATAACTGTACAACTGGTAATTGTTATTATGAAAATCAAAAAATAAAACAATTAGAAGAAGCTCCTCAGGTTTCTATTAATTTTATTCAAAACATTTTAGGTGAACTAGCTGTTACAGATACACCTAATTACGATGTAAATAATGACTATAGATATTTAGTTGCAAACTCTATATTTACATCTAAACCTGGCTTTTCTAAAACAGATGGTTATCAATTATATTTAATTTTAAACGATGATGGTACACAAACTATGATTTTTAATGGACCTATGTTTGAAAAAGAATTAGTTATAAACAGTGCTGCGTTAGAATCTATTTTAGAAGCAGATACGTTTTTAGTTACACCTACACCAGATATTCAATCAGAAATGGTACAATTGCTAAGTAAAGTTGGAATATTTAACTTAGAAGATGTTTTAGAAAATGGTCAATTAGCACCTAACGCTAGAATATCAGAAGAATTTATAATGAAAAATTCAGATGGTTCTTTTGATTATGAAATAATAGATATAGGTGGTGGTAAAGGTAGAAATATACTTAAATTTGATATGGATAAAATCGAAAGAAAAGTATCTCCATTTATCAATGCTGAAGTAGCTGGTTTATTAAGTTCTGAACAACAAGCAGTTGCAGCATGGAACGTTTATATTGCTAAAGGATCTACACCTGAAGAAGACGATCAAATGGTTCAAAATGCTAATGCAGCTTCAGAAAGTTGGAGTTATGAAAAAGATTTACCATTGTCACAAGATAAAAAAGTTTTATTTGAAAGTAAATATAAAGAGTATTTCATGGAAAACTACATAAAACAATTTATTACAAACAAATTACCTACAGTTACAGAAGACGCTGCTGTATTTGATTTAGAAGAAGCTAAAAAAGCTAAAGCACAAAAGTTCATTGAAGCTAATAAACTTTAAATTTAATTAAATGACATTACTAGAATATATTACATCTTTGCAAGATCAAGGTTTAGGTCGAGAAGAAATATTTGCTAAAGCCCAAGCTTGGAAAAAAGAAAACCAACCTGAAGAAACTGAAGTTGCTGAAGAAACAACTGAAGTAGTAGAAGAGGGAAAGCCACCTGCTGTTGCGGAGACGGATACAACTGTAACAGCGGAGACAAACGAAGTATCCGATCCTTCAGATTCTGGAGATGGGACATCACAATTAAGTCCTTACGATTTAAGAAACCTTGATATAATAGATCAAAGAGCAGAAAGAGCTATTGCTATGGACGCCGCGGTAGATGTAAGAAAGTCAAAAAGATCTTTAGAAAAATCTGCTGGTTTTGTTGCTGACTTTAAATCTTCATCTAATGTTATTAATGAAGTTGGCGTTTTTAAAGACAAAGACGGTAACGTTATAGATACAAGCGAAGTTGAAGAAGAAAAAGAAAATCGTACTAAAAAAGATATTTATGACGAGCGAAATCTAAAGTATGATGAAAAAGTTGTTGGCCCAGAGCAAAAAGCTGTAATAACCGATCAAGAAAAAATAGATAAAGCAGTAAAAGATTATACAGAGGCTACTGGTAAAAACACAATACGACTAAGTACTAAAGAAGCTTTTGAATACGGTTTAATACCGGAAGATACTAGAGGTGTTGATGCTGAATATTCTTTTGAAAAATTTTTATTATCTCCAAAAACAAAAAAAGAGTCATTAGAGCTTTTAAATAAAATAAAGCAACCTGATTTTTTTGCTTTTGATGAACAACAAATACAACAACAGGGTATAGATGATTATTTTAAATTAAAAGAGTTAAAAACTCCTTTTAAAGATAATTTAGTTTCTCTTACTTATAATGATCAAAAAGAATTAGGATTAAGTCCAAAAGCTGGTGATCTATCTAAAACAGTAACATATGATGAGTATTTAAAGCTTGCATTAGGAGATGATAAATACAAAGATTATACAGATTATAAGCAAGGTAATTTTAAACTTAATGAAAAAAATATAAACGACGCTGTTACAAAACTACAACAAGAAAAAATAAATCAATTCATGTATGGTAGTCGTAATGATGATTTAAGATTTGCATACGCTTTTTATGATGAAGATATATCTAAAAGACGTGTTGAAGATAAAGAAATAACTCAAATAGAAAAAAGTCTTGAAAAAGAAGGCCAAAGACTTGAGACTATAGCACAAGAAAATGAAAAAGAAATAACTGTTGCAGTAAATGAAGTAAATAGTTTATTAGATAAAACAAGAAATTTAAAAGGTAAAGTTAAAGAACTTGAAGAATCAAGGTTTTTTAGTGCTGAAAACCCTGCATATAAACAAGCTATTGAAGATTATAACTTATCTATAAAAAATTATAATGAAGCTTACACTGAATATGTAAACAGTGAAATAGGTCAAAAAGCAAAAATGCTAAGTCAAGACAGTAAAGTTTATGAATATAGACTAAACAGACTTAAGCAAAGAGCAGAAGCATACAATGAAGATCCTACAGGAATAATAGAAAAAGCATTAGGTTTAGATTACACAGCTACAGCTAAATTAACAAATTCTTTACATAATACTTTTATAAAAGATACTAAAAACTTTTTAAACTTAGCTGCGGCTACTGTATTAGATACTCTTAATACTGGTCTTACTTTAAAAGGCTTTGGATATAATGTTGAATTAGCACAAACTGTTAATAATATAGAAAAAAGTATATATGATTATAACTCTAAACTAGCAGCATGGACAGATGCTAATATAGCACCATCTTTAAAATTAGATGACATAGGAAAAGAAGGTGTTGGCTTTTTTGATTACGCTGTAAATTCTTTAGCAGATCAAAGCGGTACAATACTTCTTGGTTTGTCATATTTAGGAACAGGAGGATTATCTGCATCAGCTAGATTAGCAGCTAATAGAATAGTTGCTAATACATTTTTTGCTGTAGAAGCCGGTAGTTCAATAGGTGAAAGCGTTGTTGAAAAATATGATGCTATAAAACAAATGGAGTTTTATAATAACGCTATTGAGTCTGGACAATATACTGATGTACAATTAGAAGAAATGGGCTTAGATATTGATGAGCTTAAAAGAAAGTCTAATTATGTTTGGAACCAAATGTCATTTAATGCTTTACTAGCAGGCACTACAGCTAGATACGCTGAAAAACTAGGTACACTCAGAATGCCAGGTATATTAAAAAATGCAGCTACAAATAGAGGTATTAAAAATGTATTAAAAACTAAAATATATAAAACACCATTAGGTTTAAAATATTTGTACGCTAAAGGATTTGGTAAAAATGTGTATCAAGGGTTAAGACCACTTGCTACAAAAGCCGTACCAGGAGAACTTCTAGAAGAAACATTAACTGAAATAAGTCATAATGTTTTAGATTATTATATTTTAGGAGAAAACAAAAGTTTTTTAGAAGGTGTAGATGCTGATTTTTTTACTTCAGTAGGGTTAAGTTCTCTTGCAATGATGGGTCCTGGATCTATGCAGAACATTTTTAGTTCTATAAAAAACGATTTTAGATCTTTAGATGATTTAAGTGCTAATACAAAATTAAGAAACAGACTTTATCAATTAGATCTTTTAATACCAAAGCTAGAAGGATCTAGACGTTTACAAGCTAAAAAAGAAAAAAGAGACATATTAAGAAAATTTGCTTTTAATGAAGTTAGTACGCTACAAAAACTTAATAAACTAACTCCTGATCAAATATTTGAAATAGCTGAAGCTAGTAGAATGCAAAGAGAACTTGCTGAGCAAGCAAGATTAATAGGTCAAGAAGGTAAAACAGATACAGAAAGTAGAAATGAAATTAATAAATTAAACACTGAATATAAAAATCTTCAAAATATTAAAGATAATTTATTAAATACTAAAAAGCGTCAAATGGCTCTTGCTGCTAAAAACATGAGAGAGCAAATGGGTGCTCCAAGCGCTATAGATCTAGAATACAATTTAGGTATTTATGATATGGCTTTAAATAGCGCAGAAGTTTTAATGAACAAAGATGGTAATTTTATTCAAATACCTGCTACAGAAAATGGTTTTCCAACAAAACAAGAAATAGTTGAAACATTAAAGCAAAACGGTTATAACAACGCTAAAGCTAATTCATTAGCAGATCAATTAACAGGTGATGCACCTGTAAATGCTTTACAAGATGGCAATAATATCATAATAAACGATTATGCTATTAAGGCTAGAATATATGGCTCTTTAAACAACGCAGACGCAGAGTATGCTGCTGTAGCTCCAATAGAAGAAATATTCCATGCTAATGTTAAATCTAAAAATTTAAGAGACGCTGAAGGTAATTTAAGTGACGAAGCAACAACAGCTATAAATGATACTATTAAAATTTTAAAACAAAACAAAGATAATGGTGTTATATCAGAAAAAGATTATAATGATTTATTAGATCGTTTTGAACTTTATAAAGACAGTAGCGGAAAAGTTGTTTTAAAATCTGGAGAAAGAGGTGCTGCAAAAGTAGATATAGAAGAGGTAATGGCACAAATGAATAATGCTAATGTTTTAGGTAAAATAGATGCTAGCGCTTTAAAAGGTGCTCCTTCTATTAGAATGTTTTTAAATAGTGTTATTTCTAATATAATGGGTGATTCTGCGTGGCTTATGGATCTTAAGGATTCTAACGACGTATTAAACTTTTTAGATACTTTCAAGAAAAGATACGAGGCTAGAAACATACTGGTAGATACAGAAGAAGAAACTGACACAACACCTGTTGTAGAATTACAAACAGACGTTGAAGTTGAAACACAAGTTGATCAACCTTTGGATGTTGCAGCTAGTAGAGGTCAACAAATAAATCCAGCAGAAAAAGCAGCCGGTTATCAAGTAGCTCCATTAGCGGCGTTCCTTGCTGAAGATGTAAAATCTGGTGAAAAAACTAACGAACAACTAATTGTAGATGCTGCTCCAAAAAATGAAGCAACACCAGAAGTTAGAATAGCATCACAGGATGCATTATTAGAAGCTAATTGGCCTGTTATAAGCAAAGCATTAAAGATTGATCCTAGTGGCAAGATTCCATTGCCTTTTATAAAACTAGCTGTTCAAGAAATGTTTAGAGATACATTTCCAGGTAGAGGTGTTGAAGCTAAGTTTTTTGATAAGTTTGATCCTAAACGTAAAAACAAAGTTACTACGTTTCTTGAAAGTCAGTTAAACATGAGAACTGGAGATATATTAGAAAGAGCTAAAGCTATACAGGCGGGTAAACAAGATTTAGGAATTGAAAAAGCTGGTGGTGTTATAGATACAACGGTAACTGAAACTGTAACAACTAAGCCGTCTAGAACGCCTAAATCACCAACTGAAACAGTTAAGTATTCTGACACAATTATAGAAAAAGCAGGTGTTAAAAACAAAGGTGAGCTTGAAACTAAAATAACTGAAGCAACTACAGAAAGTTTTAAAGATGTAGAAGTAGATAGGTTTGGTCAAACAAAAGATGTACCACCAGCTGTAGCTAAAATATATGGTGATATGCTTGGTTTAAACCCAGAGACTATTACTGATAAAACTAGAACGTATCAAAATTATGACGAAGCAGGTTTAAATGCTGCTCAAAGATTTTTGTTAGCTAACGCGGCTAGTGATTATGCAAGGCTACCTAAAACTAAAGACGAGACTACTACACGTGGTAGAGGTACTTTCATACCTAAAAATATGAAAGATGCTTTATATACTGATGGTAAACTTACAGGTACACTAAAAGATTATATGGATCTTCTTAGAAGTAAACCCACTGGTCCATTATATAGAGATAGTAAATATGCGCAATTAATACGAGGTTTATTAAATACTCACATTAGAAATCGTATGTTTGAAACTCTAGTGCCTACAACACCTCAAAGATTACGTGGTGGTGCAAAGTTTAGTAAAGGACAAAAAATTACAAATATATTTCAAGAAACAACTAGTGGTGCTGCCACTGATGGATTTAATGCTTATAATTTTAATTATAAAAATATATTAAATCAAATACTAAAAGACACAGGAGTTAGCAAAATAGATATGTCTACTGAAGCTGGTAGAAAAAGATTTTTAAAATTTGCTGTAGACAGTGGAGCTATTAAAAGACTTCCACCTAGTTTTTGGATAAGTTTAGGTTATGTAAGTCAAACTGCTTTAACCAACGAAACAAAAGAAGAATTAAAAGCTGAAGGAGTAGATTTAAGAACAGTTACCGCAAAAGACGATACATTAGGTACATTAAGAGAATATAAAGGAAATTTACCTTTTAAAAACTCTACAGAAGCTAGACAATGGATTGCTGGAATAGGTAAAGAAAATTTTGCTAAAGAAACTGAGGCTTTTAAAGATATGTTAAAACAAGAAGATGTTTTTACTAAAAAAGGTAATTTAGCTGTAGCTTTAAATAACAGTGAATTTAAAAAACGTCAAGAAAACTCTATAAATGAACTTAAAAAAGTTTTTGAAGTATTTCAAAATGAAATAATGAGAAATCCTGATGGAACTATGAATTTTGAAGGTGTTGCTTTTATTGGTGCTTTATTATCTTCTAGTTCAGCAGGCAGAGGTCATTTTTTAAGAAAAGCTGCTCCATTTAAATTTTATCAAAAAGGATATATAAAAGCTGGAACTGCTAAAACTACTTTAGAACACACTATGCCTGCTACTATTGTTGGTAAATATTTATTTATGCAAGCTTTAAACGGTAGTGTTTCAGAAAACTTTAATAACATAAAGAAAAACTATTTTCAAGGAGCTTTATTAAAAGTTGATGATAATAAATTAAAAGGAAAAAAACCTAATAAAGAAGCTTTTAATTATATTGCTACTATGCCAGAGGGCTGGAAAGTTACAGATAATGTTTGGGCTAGATATTTTAATATAAATGTAGCAAAAACAAAAGGAGGTATAAATCCTTCGACAATAATATTAGCTGGAAATAAATCTATTTTTGATACTTTTAATATTACATCTAGTGGTTTAATTATTAATAATGAAACTAAAAAACAAACACCTAAAGTTGAAGCTTTAAACGCTTCTTCACAACCTACAGCTTTAATAGACCCTCAAGCTTCTACTCAACAGCAAGTTTATAATCAAGGTGTTTTGGACAATGCTTTAAACGAAGGTAGAAAATTAGATAAACCAGCTAAAAAGTTTGAAGTTAAACAAGAAACTTTAAATGAACTAGGTTTATCTACACCTCAGCAAATAGCTATTTATGTTGCAGAACAAGCATCAAAAGGATTTAATAGCTTTAGTTTTGATAAAGCTTCTTTAGGTAAATCAAAAGCTGTAAAAGATATATTAAGTCAAATAGATATTAATTCTAAAACTCAAAAAGTAAAAGCTAATAAAGGTAAAGCTTTTAATACTATTATTAATGATATGATTGAATCATCATCTGGTATTGAATCATATAAAAAGTTTTCTGCTGCTAAAGCTAGAACAATAGGTAGAGATAAAGGTAGATTTGATTGGCTTACAATGGCTTCATCTGCTGAAGACTTTAAAGGTTTATTATATAGATTATTAGGTGATGGTAAAAAAGGTGAAGCTCAATATGAATTTTTAAAGACAAACCTTATTGATCCATATAATAGAGCTGAAGATGCTATAGTACAAGCCAAAATATCTGCTGCTAATGATTTTATGGCTTTAAAAGAACAGTTTCCAGGTTTGCCTAAAACATTAGAAACCGAAACTGGTGTTGGTAAATTTACATATCAACATGCGCTTCGTACCTATATGTGGACTCAACAAGACATGTCAATACCTGGTCTTTCAAAAGCAGACGCTAGAAAGCTTAACAAGTTTATAACCGATGATGCTCAACTTAAAGCTTTTGCAGATCAATTAATATCAATACAAAAAGGTAAACCATATCCTGAGCCTGGCAAAGACTGGTTAGGTGGTAATTTAACTACAGATATTATTGGTGGTATAAACAAAGTAAACAGAGCAGAATATCAGCAAGAGTGGAGAGAAAATGTAGAAATTATATTTTCACCAGAGAACTTAAATAAAATGGAAGCCGCTTACGGTACTCGTTGGCGTAAAGCTTTAGAGAACAGTTTAAAACGTATGAAAGCTGGCACAAACAGGCTTGGTTATAATGACGCGACCAGTGCTGTACTTGACTGGGTTAATAATTCTGTTGGTGCTGTAATGTTCTTAAATACAAGATCTGCGGTGCTTCAAACAATATCTGCTGTAAACTTTATAAATTGGGGTGATAATAATATTATAAAGGCAGGTGCGGCGTTTGCTAATCAAAAACAGTTTTGGTCAGACTTTATGACACTTATGAACTCTGATTACTTAACACAAAGACGTAAAGGTCTTAAAATTAATGTAAGTGAGTCTGAAATAGCAGATGCTGTAAAAGATTCTAAGAATAAAGTAAAAGCAGCTATAGCTTATTTACTTAGTAAAGGTTTTGTATTTACAAGATATGCTGATAGTTTTGCTATTGCTTCAGGTGGTGCTACTTTTTATAGAAATAGAATTAAAAAGTATTTAAAAGAAGGTATGAGTCAAGAATTAGCTCAAGAAAAAGCTTTTAATGATTTTAAAGACGTAGCAGAAGAAAGCCAACAGTCAAGTGATCCTTCTAAAATTAGTATGCAACAAGCATCAGCAGCTGGTCGTGTTATACTTAACTGGGCTAACACACCGATGCAGTATGTAAGAATACAAAAAAGAGATTTACAAGATTTAATAGCAGGTAGAGGTGATCCAAAAGTTAAAATTGCTAGAATAGCTTATTACGGTGTTATGCAAAACTTAATATTTAATGCTTTACAACAAGCATTATTTGCTATAGGTTTTGGTGATGATGATGAAGAAGAAGATGAAAAGAAAAAGAAAGCTAAAGATAAAAAAATAGCTAGAGTTGCAAATGGTATGATTGACTCTCAATTAAAAGGTTTAGGTATTGCAGGTGCAGCTATGGTTGCTGCTAAGAATACTCTAATGAAGATATATGAAGAGTCTCAAAAGAAAACACCTGAGTTTGAAAAAGCCGCAATAGAAGCATTAAGTTTTTCACCAGCTATTAGTTCTAAATATAGAAAAATAGTAGGTGGTTTAAAAAGCTTTAGCTGGAATAGAAAAGAAATAAAAGAAAAAGGTTTTAGTCTTGACAACCCAGCTTATTTAGCAGGTGCGCAAATAGTAACTGCGTTTACAAATATACCTTTAGATCGTGTTGTTAAAAAAATAAATAACATTAGAGGTATAATGAGTGAGCAGTCACAAGCTTGGCAAAAAGTTTCTATGTCACTTGGTTGGTCTGCTTATGATGTTGGTCTTCCATATTATGGTGGTTGGGATAAACCAAAAGAACCTACAGAAGCAGAACGTAAAAAACAAGAAATTGATGTAATGAAGCGTGATACTAATACAGCTGAGCAAACGCAAATGCTTCTTGATTTAGGTCTTACTAAAAAACAAATAAAAGCATTACGCTACGAAGACAATAGGGTTAAAAAAATAATTGAATTACAAAAAAAGAAAAAAGATGAGTAGTCCTTTATATGGTAAAATAAGTTCAGCTTGTAAAGCTGCTGCAAAAAGAAAATTTAAAGTTTGGCCTAGTGCTTATGCTTCAGGTTGGGGTGTAAGATGTACTAAAGCTGGTGGACCTAGTAACTTTGGAGGTAAAAAGAAAAAATAATGGCGTATAAACAAAAAACTCCAATGATGCATTGTGCTGCTACGGTTATGCACTCAAAGACGTGGAATAAAATGCGTAATAGAACTGCTGCTGTGTCTGGTAGAGGTGACGGTAATAAAGTCGGTTTAGCACATGCAGAAAAACTAAGAACTAGCCCTTTAGAAAAACAAAAAGGTGGTGGTACAACTAAAACATGTTTGCCTGCTTCTAAGATACGTAGCATGAGTAAAGAAGAAAGACAGAAGCTTGTTAACTCTAAAAAAGCTGCTGGTGCTAAAGGTAAATATAAAAGATCTTCTAAAACAAATGTAAAAGGTGCTCGTAAAAAAGGAGCTACATTACGTGACTGGTTTGAAAAAGAAGACTGGAGAAGAGTAGATGATCCATCAAAAAAATGCGGAGAATAAAATGGCAAATATACCTCAAATAGGCGAAAATACTAAATTAACTTTAGATATAAAAACAATAGGTCTTATAATAAGTTTTACTGTAGGTTTAGCTACAACTTATTTCACACTTAAATCAGAAATAGCTTTAGCTATGGAAATGCCTAAACCTGAAATATCTAGTGTAGAGTTTAAGTATAAAGATGAGCTTATAAGATCTAATGTGGAAAAAGTTATTGAGCAAGTTGACAACATAGAAAAAGATGTTGAAGAAATTAAAGCTATGATGAAAACTTTAGATGCAAGATTATATGAAATACAGAGTAGAAGATGAGATTAATTATAGCTTTATTATTTTCTACATTTGCTTTTAGTCAGAACTATAAAGATGATATTAGTATAGTTCAATACAGTGCAAGGTTTTTAGTAGATAAAGAAATATCGTTAAAAAAGTTAAAAAGATTTAATACTTATACATTGTATATGAGTGATAAAAAAGACTTTTTTACTGAAGAAAACATAGAATATTTACCAACTATTTGCGTATATAGCAATGGTGAAGAAATATTAAGAATACACGGAGGTATGTCATTAAAACTTCCTGAAGATACATTAAAAAAAATAATTAAAAAAGTAGACGAATTACAAGCAAATAAATTTTAGATGAAAAAATTATTATTATTATTTCTACTGATTAGTTTTACTAGTCAAGCTCAATTGAAAAATATATTTAAATACAGTACTACTTATATAAGTTATGATCAGAATAATTCAATACAGCCTATGAAATCATTTGCTGTATCTGCTAACAATGAACTTATAGACACAACACCTAATACACCTGCTGACGAAACATTTACATTTGGTATTAGAAAACTAGCTTTCTTTGATTATGAAAACAGAGATCAGTTTTATAATGGTAGTGAAACTAATATAGGTAAATCTGCTAATGTAGGTAATGCAAAAGGTTTAGAATATTTATTTGAAATATCAAAAGGTAGACAACAAAGAAGAGAGTTTGAAAACCAACAAATATTTGTTAGATATTTAGCTAAATATTGGGTTGCTAAAGTAGAGCAAACTAAAAACGAATTAGTTGATCTAGATTATAAGTTAGCTGATCTTAGACTTAAATTACCTATTGGTAAAAAAATTAATTTAAGTATTGGTGCTGCATATAGAACTTATGAAAAAGCTTATGGTGTAAATCCTATAGAATCATATCTTGAAGAAAACTATTGGTGGAATTTAAGTAGAGACTACTATGGTCATAATGATGTACCATACTCTTGGGAAAACTTTGTAACAGGTGAAACAGGTATTGATTATTTTTGGTATGATCAAAATGAACAATTGATATCTAACTCTGATTTAGATTATAGAGAAAATATATTTGGTAGTTTAGTAAATAGATATAATGCAGAGCAATTAGCTTTAGTATCTGGTGGATATGCAAACTTATCAGGTGTTATTGGTTTAGACTTTTATCACTACAGAAAAAGCCACTGGATACATGCTTATGGTAATATACTACCAATACATAAAACTTATACTGAAAGTGGTAAAGAAGAATATTCTTACGAAGCTTTTGTAGGTAACAACGACTGGGTTGATTATTCTTTTGGTGGACAGTTTGGAATAAATATAAATAAAAAGTTTGGTTTATTTAGTGAAATAGCTGTACAAAAATATTGGGATAGAGAAATAAAAGTAATTAAAGC
>Ga0099849_1000793_pt1 | contig 14670 bp, 7 predicted proteins | sample CB_VirMetaG_4_FD_78177 | JGI IMG/M metagenome (GOLD analysis project Ga0099849, IMG submission 78177) | Freshwater to marine saline gradient viral communities from Chesapeake Bay - CB_1508_1M Viral MetaG | ecosystem: Environmental > Aquatic > Marine > Coastal | place: USA: Chesapeake Bay... | reverse complement strand
TGGATTGATGATTGCTTCCGCTTGGAAGAAAAGAAGTGGGGAACTTGGGAATCATTTGACAAGAATGGTAAGGGTATCGTTACTGCTTTGACAAAGGAGGCATGTCTCAGTGGAACAAGATTTCATCTAAAAGGTCTTCAAGATGGATGGGGAAAAAGTAACAGTCGGGTTATGAACGATGGTAAAGTCGGTGGAAAGTTATAAATATCCTTCGTTAGATCCAACTACACCCTGGTTTGAGTTTCTCTCTTATCAGGAATGTTGTTGGTCTCTCAACGTTCCCGTGTCCCTGCAGAGGTTTATGAGATATAATGCATTCCTGAATTCTAGAGGTATAAAATGATGTATGAATCACTAAACTGTTTTGAAGAAGCACTGAAACATTTCGGTACTAGAGTTGAAATGATCACTGCCATGGAAGTGGCAAAGAAAATTAGTGCAGAGGACGCATACCAAAAGATCAAAGATGAACTTAAAGAACTCAAAAAAACCAGAAAACAATTCAACCGAGGAGATTGTGGAAACGACTGCTGATTCTCTCGTTATCGAAGAACGTGCAGACGGTTCGTTTTCTATAGATTGGGATCCTAACGACCCTAAATGGTGCTGGATGAATGGATTGTCAGAGGAAGAAGTCGGACAGTTTGTACATGATGCCATTGAAAAGTTCCTCGATTCCGAAAACGTATAAATAACATCGTATGCAGCACAGCGGAGTCTAGTAGTGCCTTCAGTAAGAATTACACAATTACCAGAACTATTGAGTGCGGACATTAGTGGAGACGTTATTCTTCCTGGTGTAAACACAAACGATGCTCTGAAACCAAATAGAAAGATCAAGGTCAGTTCTTTCTTCCAAGCAACTCCAAAGGGAACTATTCAGCAACCTGGAGTTGCTTTTGATGCTGACCGAGGTGTTGGTGTGTATTCAAGTGCATCACAAAGATTGGGTTTTGTGATTGGTTCACAAACTTCTGGTGCTGGTGGTGCTGTTATTAGTAACTATGCATCATCACTTGAGATTAGTAGGGTTGATAATGGTAGTAATAATATTACCATGCAACTATCAGCACAAGATAGTAATTCCTCAAACAGTGTGAATGTTGAGATTGTACCTCGTGGTAGTGGTTTCTTCACAGTTGGTGGTCAGGGTGCTGTCTTTACTGATAACATTACTCAGTTTGCTGCTACTAACGGTAGGAGAGCAAGATTCAACTGTGATACTTTGAATTCTGGTGGTGATGCTACTAAGGTGTTTAACTTCCCTGGTGGTGTTACTGCATCTGATACTCTTGTGACAGAGAATGCTGCTCAGACATTCACAAACAAGACTGGTTTGTTTGTGGGTGATTCCGATGCTGCATCTACTCCTTCCTCTATCTCTGCTGGTCTACGAGTTGTAAACTCACAGAGCAATAGAACTGCACAGTTCGTTGTTGGTCATTGGACTTATACTGGTACTATTACATATAGACTGCCTCAGGCAAGTGATACTACACAAAGCACAGAGATTGTTGATACTCTGACTGCACAAGACGTTAGAGATAAGAATCTAGTCACACCTACTATTAGTGGTACTAACCTTGCCTTCAAGGTTGGTTTCTCTGCTAACAGTCTTTCCAACTCTAGAACTTATACCTTTGCTGATGCTAACCTAACCATTCTTGGTGAAGAGAACACAGCAACGGTTACCAACAAAACATATGCTGATCCCCTATTTGCATACAAAGGTTCCAATGTTCAGGTTACCACACAAAGAGTTTCACTAGATCTTGCAAATATTTCTTCTGCATCAACTAGAATCTTTAAGTTCCCCGATCAACAACCTCAAGTCAATCTAGTTGATCAAAATGTTATTCTAGTTGGTGCTGCAACTCAAGATGTCTATAACAAGACAAACATCAATGCCCAGTTTAAGACTGGTTATGTTGCATGGACCAGCAATGAGTCGGTAAACACAGGTGATATTCGTTTCTATTTTGATGCTGGCACAAGTGTTTCACGCATTTATCAAGCACAAACCAGCGGCACTACTGGTTTAACAGCACCTGTTCATACAACTGGAACAGTAACTGATGATAATATTGACTGGTTGTATCTAAGGGATCTAAATAGTTTCACAACGACAATCAAAGCAGACGTATTGTCTGTAAATCGCACGGTTCAACTACCTGACCGTGATGGTACTATCATCACCGAAGACACTAATGGTGCTGCTGTTACTGATTTGATTGCTTCTCGTAAAGTTTCTGGTGATCAGTTCGCAGGTAGACTCAGACAAAAACTCTATTTCCTAGCATTCTCGTAAGAACAAATCATGGCACAAGGCAGACTAGCATCTTCAGCACCAGGGAATACCCTGACCAATTTGTACCAGACATCAGGATCTGAGGTTGCATCAGTGACACTGAATGCTGCTGAGACTGCTGGTGCTGCAGCAACCATCAATGTTGGACTGAGAAACTACTCTCAGGTGCTCACTCTCGACGCAAACAGTTACACCTTCTCACCTGGAGATAACATTTCACTCTATCAGGTTGTCATTGACGGTGTGGTTGACTTTGGAGCACTAACCTTCGGCAATAGTGGTTCAACACTCGCTAATACCACTGGTGTTGCATCTGGCAAAATGCTATCACAAACATCTACTGGTACAGTAACTACAACTTATTATCAAAAAGTTTTCTCTACACAGAGATTGGATCTAAGCAACGTCCAAAACTCTGGTAGTATTGCTGTTGGTGATTCTGTCTATGGTGACTTCCAAGTCGGTATTATTGCAACCACTACTGAGTCTGGTGGTGCTACAACTAATGGTGCACTGACTGCATCACAAACTTTTACAAACGTTTCTTACACCTACAACGGTGCTAACGGTATTAACGCAGTGTTTGACGTTACTACTGATGGTTCAGGTAACGTTACTAGTGTTGTGATTCAAGATGGTGGTGAGGACTATATTGGTACTGAAACCTTCACTGTTGATGGTGGTGCATTGGGTGGCACATCAGTCACTGATGATTTGACAATTACAGTTGCTACTGTCTCATCAACTACACCTACTGCTGAAGGTGTTGTTACTAAAGTTGGTGGTACATATATTGAAGTCATCAAAGACGCTGGTGCAACTTCCGATTTTGACTCTGGTGAGAAAGTCTGGGATAGTGTTACTAAGAACACTGCTGGTTTTTATGCAGATATCCAATCAAACACTGGGGATCGTGCTAGACCTTACTTGTCACTAGCATCAGGTTCAACGGCATATGCAGCAGATCCTTCTGGTTCTGCCTATGCAATTCATCCCAACCTAACAGTACAGAGAAGTAATACGATCATCATCAATCTAGATGATGCATCAAATGATGACTATAATACTCAGATTCATGATACTCAGAACGGCACAAACGTTGGTTCAGGTAATATAATTACCGCAGGTGTTGTTTATAAAGGTGATGCTGCAACCATAACTCAAGCAGATTACGAAAACACCACTACATTTAACGCATACACCACCAGACAGATTGAGTTCACTCCCTCTAACACCGAGACTACTCCTCTGTTCCTCTATGTTGCAAACCAATCAGAGTTCTTCAGTGCTGATTCTGATGACGACTTTGGTCAACTTACTTTGACTGCTAATACAACTGCCACAACTACCGTCACACTCTTTGATGTGAGTGGCACATGGTTGAATACTATGTCAGTTCAGTTGCTTGCAACGGATGGTGTTACTAACGTGACTTATACTCTAGACTCTGTTACGATTGATGCTCAGGGTAAAGTTATTGAATGGGATACTGCAAACAGCAAACTATACATTTCACTGTATAATGTTTCAGTTCCTTTCGGTGGAACTGATGTTGTGAAAGATTTTGCTGGTACTCCTGCTAACGCAACCGTCAACTCAGTGGCAGACATTGATGACTCTGACTGGTTGATGAAAGGTAAAGCACTAAGTGCGAACACCTATGAAAAACTTGGTGGTCTTGTTCTTGGTCCTGACCAGAACATTGCAGTTCAAGCAGCAACTGGTGCGGTGGCATTCTCACTCTTCGGTTTCACAGAGACAGTCTAAATACAACTAGGAAGCATCTAGGAAATGGCACTATCAAGACTCAAGAATATTATCACGTCCAAAACTGGGCGTATCATTTATGTATCGTCTGATGACTTTGATGCATCAGACTCTATTGACAACAGAGGTAACTCATCACTTAGACCCTTCAAAACAATTCAGAGGGCACTTCTTGAGGTCTCTAGATTCTCTTATCGAGCAGGTCTGAATAACGACTCTTTCGATGCATTCACCATTCTACTGATGCCTGGTGATTATATCGTTGATAACCGTCCTGGTCTTGCTGACTATAATACAGTAACAGCACTAACAGACTCTTCTAACTTTGATATTACATCAGTTAACAATGAATTTTATAAGTTCAACTCTGTTGATGGTGGTGCTATTGTTCCTAGAGGTTGTTCCATTGTTGGTCTTGACCTGAGAAGAACTAGAGTTTTCCCCAAGTACGTTCCTTATCCTTCTTATAACGAACCCTCTGGTGCTTTTGCTAATACTGATACTCTAGCAGCACAATTGGGTGTTTCTTATAACAACGAACCTGGACTATCTGCTGTTTTCCGTATCACTGGTGGATGTTATTTCTGGCAGTTCACTTTCCGTGATGGTGATAACAACGGTGTTTACTATAGAGAAGATGACTTCTCTCAGTTGACTGCACCTAACTTCTCACACCACAAACTGTCTTGCTTTGAGTATGCATCTAAGACTGACCTAGATCTATACTATCAGAAAGTTTCTAAGGCATTCATTCAAATTCCTGACACCTCTGGTGTTATCTCTAACGACCAGATTCAGACTCGTGTTGAGGAGAATCGTATCGTTGGTCCTATTTCCGACGTGTTTGCAATCGGTTCTATTGTTCGTAACGGTACGACTGCTATTGCATCAACTGTTGACTCTGCTGGACAACCTACTAACCACGGTTTCTCTGTGGGTGTGTCGGTTAACATTGCTGGTGCTGACGTTGATGCTAATGGTAACCTCTACAATGGTTCGTTCATCGTTACTTCTGCATCTGGTAACCAGTTTACCTATCAGATGGCAAATGCTCCTGCTGCAAACGCATCAGGTACAAACATTGAAGTCCGAGTTGAGATTGATACTGTAGACTCGGCATCACCATATATGTTTAACCTATCCCTACGTTCTGTGTGGGGTATGAATGGTATGCACGCTGATGGTTCTCGTGCAACTGGTTTCAAATCGATGGTTGTGGCACAGTTCACGGGTATCTCCCTACAGAAAGATGACCGTGCATTTGTGAGATGGAATGGTTCTACCTATGTGCCTGCAAGTTATGGTGATGGTGCACACCTAGATGGTGATGCTAAGTATCGAAAGGGATGGGGTCACGTTCATGTCAAGTGTAGTAACGACGCATTCATTCAGGCAGTGTCTGTGTTTGCTGTGGGTTACGAAAGACACTTTGAAGCAGTTAATGGTGGTGACATGTCCATCACCAACTCCAACTCAAACTTTGGTAATACATCGTTGAGATCTGTTGGTTTTAAAGCAACAGCATTCAACAAAGATAACTCAGGTAGAATTACTCACATCCTGCCACCCAAGTCAATCTCCCATGGTACTTTGACTCTGACTAGTGTCAGTGGCACGTTTATTCCTGGTCAGATTGCATATCAGGAGAACAACGCTGGTATTACTGGTGAGATTGTTTCTTGGGATGCATCAACTGGCACTTTGATTGTTGACCAAATCAACGGTGAATTTGTTGGTTCTGGTGGTACTTATAGAATCTATTCTGGTGCATCACCTGCAAATGGTGGTACAAACTATGGTACACCTACGACATGGGTGAGAGCAGTTAAGGAAGTGAACATCAACTGGGTTTCACTTGATGTTCAGAAGACACTTCTATATGGTCAGACAACTGTTGCTGGTGTGACTGAAAACAGACTGTATCTGTATGGTTACACTACTGCTAATGGTTATTCTGCAACAGCAGGTCCATCAACTAAACTACAAGGTTTTAATATCGGTGGTAGAGACAACGATAGAATCTATGTTCCTCTCTACGTTGATCCTAACATCATTCCTAATACTGGTCTTTCAGCTGCAGGTTTCAAGGTCTATTCTTCCGAGATTTATACAACAGGTGGATACAATCCTGTTCAGTGGGACTCACAGAATGGTCAGTGGTATATCCGCACCAATGATACAGGAATTTATGGTGTTGTTCAGGGACAATCTCAACAAGGACAATACTATAGTGGAATTCAGTTTACTGGTATCTCCTATGTGAGACGTATTCCTGACACTAGAACTCTTTCTGAAAGAACTTATCGTGTTAGATATGTTATCCCATCTACCAGAACAAATCCTCTGCCTCGTACACCTATCACTGGTTTTGTTATCCAACCAGTTTCAACAGGAACTACCAATCCAGTGTACGACAATACTTTCTACGTTTATGACGTAGAAGAGCATCAGACATATGAACCAGGGGTATCGGATGGTATCTATTATATGACCCTTCTCAAGGGTAATGTAACACCATCTACACCCAACTTTAATGATCGTAAGTTCTCTCAGCAGGTGACAGAAGTCTATCCTGCATTTGACAGAGACAATCCTCAAGACGATCCTGATGCTGCTGTTTCTATTGCAGATAACCAGACTATTGGTCTTGTGTATGCAACAGATGGTCAAGGCAATAAAGATAATAAACTATCAATCACTAAAGAAGGTATTCTTGATTTCTTGGGTGAGTCAAAGAATAACCTCAACTGGGATTCTGTCAACCAAAAACTTACTTTTGGTGGAGTTGATTATTTCCTTAAGTCTAAGATTGGTGATACACCAGAGAACCGTGCAATTCCTTTGAATGCACTATCTCCCTATCCTGGTTTCGACGTTGAACTTCGTCGTCACTCAATTCTGAGATCTGGTAACCATACCTTTGAATATCTTGGTTTTGGTCCTGGTAACTATTCAACAGCATTCCCCTCTACTCAGAACAGAGTTCTGACTCAAGATGAGGTCAGACTATCACAGTCAGTTAAAGAGAATGGTGGTGTTGCTTTCTATTCAGGTCTGAACTCTAACGGTGAACTGTACATTGGTAACAACGTTGTTAACCCAATTACAGGTCAGGTCACATCCGAAGATATTGCAACCCTGAACATTGTTGGTGAAGAAGGTACTCAGGTGGATACATTCACTGAGGTTACTATCTCCGACCGTTTGACAGTTCTGGGTGGTGATGGTAATAACCTGGATTCTACATTCTCTGGTCCTGTTAACTTCCAGAACACTATCAACGTGCAGGAAGGTGTGTTTAACAACCTGCTGCTGAATGATACTCTAGGTCAGAACGTTCGTAAGTTCTTCCTAGCACAGGAAGATGCACTGAATCCTGGTTTCCCTGATGTTGATACTACACTAGCATATAACCAGGGTGATATTTGCTATAACATCTCTGTGGGTCCTGGTGGTAACCTAGGTTGGGTTTATATTAACGGCAACTGGGTGCAGTGGGGTATCACTGACATCGGATTGTTTAATGTTCTTGGTAACCAACTAGGTCTAGGTAGAGTTCCTACGGCAGGTTATACACTAGACGTTCTTGGTAATGTTCTAGTTGATGGTAATCTGAATGTCACAGGTCAGGTTGGTTTTGCTGGTAAGTATGGTAGTAGATCCTACGTTGGTAATGGTACAGTTGGACCTTTTGATATTCGTGATCCAGCAACACCTCTTCCTGCAGGATTTAACCATAATGTGAATACTATTCTTGTATTCCTGAATGGTGTTTGTGCTAAACCACAGACCAATGCAGTGAGTGATCCTGGTGACTACACAGTGGTTAATAATCAGGTGGTATTTACTTCGGCAATCCCTGCTACCACCCGCATCGTTATTAGAGAATTCCCCATCTAAATAACTCTAGTAAATAAAAGAAAATGCCAGCACCTACCTCTCCACAGGCAACTCCTATCCTGTCGGTTATCAACCAGTCGAACATTCAGGACGACGGTGTTACACCGAATAAACTACAGGATGATGGTGAATATACCATGGGGTCTCTGACCCTGGGGACTGCTGCTGGCAATTTCTTCAAACTACCTGTTCTCACAGCAGCACCTACAGGCATTACACCAACCTCAGGTATTACATATTATGATTCTAATGAAGAACGACTAAAGATCTACTCAACCACAGATGGCAACTATCTAAATATTGCAAAGGGTAGAGATATTGATACTGTCACAACTTTCAAAATCCTACCTAATGGTGATTTTGAAATGAAAAAATACTATCCTCAGTCTGCAGATGGTGAGACTCTAGATTTTGATGACGGTGATTTTGATGTTGTATCACTCGTTGGACTAGAAGCAAAAGCAGAACTGTCCACAACAAACGGAAACCTAGTATTTAACCTACCATAATGGCAATTCTCGGGAAACTACATTTCAATAAGACTGGTGCTTGGAAGATTGGTCAGGCATACAAAAGGGACGATATGGTTAGATACCATGAGTCCACTTGGTTGTGTAAAGTATCTCATACATCATCCAGTGCAAATCATCCTGAGACAGCAGGTCAGGCAGTCTGGCAGGAATGGTCTCCTGGTTTTGGTCAGTATGATAGATCTGCTCCTATTAGATGGCAGATGCAAACTGTTGAGGGTAGCACTACAATCAATTCTTGGCAGGGTAATGCATCAACACCAGCACCCGATACAATTAGAATTTTTGCACATAGATTCCAAACAGGTCAAAAGGTTGTCTTTGATTACAATCCACTCTTTCTAGCAGAGTATGACATGAACGGTGGTAAAGAAACCATCGACAACTATAGTAGAAAAACTGTAAGACCTACCTATGAGGTAGATAACTACGAGAGCATTGGTATCTTCCGTAAGAGAGAATACTATGTAATCAAGGTTGATGCTAATAGCATTAAACTGGCACTGACAAAGACAGACGCAAATAACGGCACTGCCATTACAATGACAGATGCTAGTATGTCAAGTGGTGCAGATAAAGAACTCCCCATGTATCTGTATCCTGAGGAGTATGTGCACTGGAATAAAGAGGAAACGTATCATGCAGGTGATATTGTAAAATATCATGATACAGTCTTCATCGCAAAGAGCACTCATTCTGCTCAAGTTCCTATTCATACCGACTATGAGTATGTTTATCAGGTGAGATCATCTGGTGGTGTATATCAGATTTCTAAAGACAATGGTACTACCTGGGTTACTCAGGCAGAATTGAATTTGGTTAGAGGTAATACTTATTACTTCGATTTGTCTGATGCTTCACTGTCAACTCACGAGTTCTTGCTATCAACTCTACCTGATGGTGCAGTTACTCCTGGTCTGAAGATTACTAACATTTCATATGCAGTTCCTTGGAATGTTAAGCAACCTTCTATTCTGAGTGGTACACCTTCCTATTATACTGGTCCTCCTACTCAAACTGATTCGGTTGAGTATGGTCTAGCATCACAAGGTACTGCTGGTGCATATCTAAGACTCTTCGTTACTGAAGGTTTCCACTACGATACGATTTACTACTATTGTGATAACCACCCAAATATGGGCGGTAAGATGAATATTGAAGATCTCCGTGAGGATATCGAAAGAATGAACATGGGTATTAACTTTACCCGTCCTATCACAGATAGATATCTTCAAAACTACTACAGTGCAACTGATACACTGTACAAGTATAAAGTGAGATGGATCTTTGAATCTCCTGATGCTCGTTCAGTAAGACAACAATATAACGAGAGTCAGTCAGAACCTAGATCACAACAAGGTTATCGTGATGTTGCGTCTAGAGGTAGATTTCAAATTGACATCGGTGATGGTCAAGGTTGGCAAAGATGGGAAGAATTGAAGTGGATTCCTGGTAAAGCATATAACTTTGACTTGAGTGATCCTTCCATGGAAAGATTCACACTCAAGTTCTCCACTACTGCTGATGGAACTTGGGGTGGTGGTGTTGAATATACTAGTAATGTTTCCTCAGGTGGTACACCTGGACAGAAGGATGCATTCATTCAAATCAATACCTCTGCTAATGTTCCTGGTACAAATATTGATCTGTATATCTATTCACCTGAACAGAAGGGTGCAGGTATCAAATTTAAACAGATTCGTGTTGGTATGATTGACCGCATGAATCGCACCTATTGGGATATTGTTGCCCGTGGTGAGAATGACTACAGATATGCACATAAGTGGTTTGCAAACTATGGCATGGCACCTGACACTCAAAGAGAGGGTGCGTTTAGACAGGAAGATTCACCTTGGGGTGATCCTGATGCACCCATCTATGTCAGATCTCTAGTGTTTGATGCAACAACTGCTGCTGCTGTGGTTGCTGGTAACTCTATTACTATTCCTAATCACGGTTTGCAAACGGGTCAACCTGTTAGATATGTGTTCCCCTCTGGTGGTTCAGGTATCATGACTGGTGGTACTGGTGCTATTAAATATGTGATCAAGGTTAATAATGATACTATTCAGATTGCAACGAACGAAACTAATGCAATCAATGGCACTAATGAAGGTCTATACCCTCAAGGTACAGCAGGTACTAATAATGTTAACCTGTATCATGCTATCGTTGAGGAAAGACTGCCCTGCTCTCCTGGTGATAAACTAGGATATGCATCTGCTGCTAGTAATGGTTCTGGTCAAAACCACTCTGTTAAGTATATCACTAGAAATGGTGGTATTGCTCAGTGGGGTCGTGACTATATGAACAACCTCAGAGGACTTGAATCTGCGGACTGGGGTAATAGAATGGTTTCACTTTCTGTGGTGAATCACCATGATTGGGAGCAAGGTCTACTACCCACTCCTGATGGTCATCCTCCCAAGTGCACCATGCTGCTGACTGGTTGGAGATCAATGCTGGCACTGTTCAATAACGGTGAAGTTCATCACGTTGGTTATCCTGGTCATGGTCAGAATGGTATCGGTGATGATTCTTGGCCTGAGGGATTTGTGCGTGTTGGTTATGATGGAGCACGTAGAAATCGTGGTCTAGAGATGGTCTTCAAAGGTAAGAAGTGTGTTAGAATTGCTTCTTCCATGGAGAGTGGTGATAATACACACCACAACTGTGCACTGATTGAGAATGAGAGAGGAACCCTAGATCTTTACACCTGGGGTTACAATGCATATGGTCAACTAGGTCATGCTTCAACTACTCATATTAGTTCTCCTCGTAGAGTTGAGTGGGATGAAGGTCGTCGTGGTAGAATCATTGATGTTTGGGCAAAAGGTGGTCCATACGGTAGAACCTATGTGTTGACAGACTACGGTAGAATGTACACCTGTGGTTATAATGGTCACGGTGAACTTGGTCTTGGTGATACTACTAATAGAAATACATTTGAAACTGCAACAGCACTGAACTGGGGTATTTCTGACACTCAGAATGACTGGTCTAAGAGACCTCGTAAGTTTGTGATGTATGGATATCATAATGTCACAACTTGTGCAATGCTTCAGGCAAATAATCAGGTTGTTACCTGGGGTAGAAATGATTATGGTCAGTGTGGAGATGGTAGTACAACCAATAGAAACACTCCTGGTGCAGTTACTGACTATCTAAACCAAACTCCTTCTGATGTTGTGAATATCTGGGGTATGGGTGGTGATAGATATAGTGCACTGTATATGTCTCGTGGCACTAGCAAAGATGATAACTATCTCTGGGCAACAGGATATAACAGTTATCAGTACCTGATGAACAGTAATAGGGGTAATAATACCACCTATACATTTACTGACTTCAACGGTAACAGTGCAACTAGAGATACCAGAAAGTTCTCTCCTTGTCAGAAGACTGCTGAATCTGATACAGATCGTCTAAATTCTAGTATCACTGACCCTAACACAGATGCATCCAGAAACATTACTGGTTACGGTACTGGTTCTCATGGTAATAGATTTGTGAGAAACGTCCACTTTATTAGAGGTTGTGGATACACAAGCACTAATGGTCAGTATTGGGGTGGTGCTATCTATTCTAATGATCCCCTACATAACCCTGGTTACTGGTTGTTCTTCGGTAGAAACTCTGGTGGTTGGGCATCTAATGGTTACTCATCTGGTGACTTTGATAGACAACGTTGCGATCCCTATGCTTCTTCCGATAACAATATCAGAAGAAATGCTAACGCATCAATTCAAACTGCTGGTGTTTATTCACCCGAAGAGTTTGATCTTCAGTTGGTTCATGATGCTAGTTCCAGTATTAGCACAATGTGGGTACACAGACCTACAGGAACTTGGTGGTGTAATGGTCCTGCAGGTTACCACTTCCCTAACTTGTGGAACCAGGCACAATATATCATGAGTTACAACCCCTACTGGTGATAAATACACCAGGGATAACGACAAACTAATAAGATTCAAACGAAATGGTAGCAATCAACGTCGGCAAAATCAAACTATTCCATCGTGGTGCTTACTCCGACTCAACAGTGGGTGGGTATAAGAAGGACGATGTTGTGTACTATGAAGGGGGGACCTACGTTTGCGTTAGGGATACCAGTAGCACAATTCAGGATGACGAAAAACTAGTCAGAGATGACTGGGATGAACCAGATCGTAAGATCATTAACATCGAATACTGGGACCAGATCTCTAATGGTTTCCGTTGGAGAAATGAGTGGGAGAAAGATACTCAGTATTACTGGGGTGATGTTGTCCGTCGTAACAATTCATCTTACTATTGCATTAAGATGAACACTGAGGTTGATCCTGAGTTTGATTATGAAGGTGCTTGGGATGATTTTGTAAAGGGTGATACTATCCCTAAGGATAAGAAGACTTTGATGTTGCTTGGTCAGAGTCCTATTGATTGGTTTGGACATCCTAATATCAAGGGTCGTGTTGTTGCTGTTGAACTTACTCTAGACAATGTTCAGAACGAAGATGAGTGGAGATTCTTGAACAATGGTTGGGAGTATGGTGGTGGTAATGGTACAGATTCAACTGTAGATATTGAAACTTCTACAGGTGATGCTACTGCACGTTTCATTTATTATTCTGCTGGTTCTGAGACTGGTAAGAAGAAAGTCTTTATTCGTTACGAAGAACGTAATAGTGTCACTGGTGTGATGCAGACTAATGCCACACTAGGAAACTTTGACATTGGGGACACTATTCGTGTCAAAGTAGAGGCACAGTGGACAACTGCAACATCATATTCTATTGGTGATATTGTCAAGAATGGCAACTATAAGTATGTTGCTCTAACTGCTGGTACTTCTGGTGCTACAGCACCCACACATATTGGTAATACTGCACAGAGTGATGGTGGTGTTACCTGGGATTATTATGGTCGTTCCTCACACCTTGGTGCCGCAGCAGTTAATCTGACAGCAGAAATCGTATCTATCAAATTTAGAAGATACGAAGCTAATATGCCCTGGAATCTTCCTGAGCATACCAGAGTTCCTTGGTTCTCATATGCTGCTTCTACACAAACAGCAGCATATAGAGGTGGTATTAGATATATTGATGGTCACGGTGACTATCGTGCATCTGGTGAACCATCTAATTACAACACAGATTCCAACAACAACCGTAATGGATCTAACCGCAGATATGCGGAACACATGAAGCAGTTCTACGAAGGTAAAAACGTAGACATTCGTGGCAACATTCGTCCCATTGATAAGGATTCAAAGAAGTTTGCATTTTCTCATGAAATCCAAAGACTCGATAACAGAGATAAGGATAACAATGGTGAAATGTACAAACAGTTGGAGTCATCCACTCTAGCACATAAGAATCATAGTGCTTGGGATGAGATGCCTACAAGACATCCTAAGATCAAACAGTTGATTAGTGCAACTTATTGGACTGGTCTACTTTATACGGATGGTTCGGTTGGTTGTATTGGTGCTGGTTCAAATTATAAGTCTGGTGTTGGTCATAGCAGTGATTCTTATGCTGGTTCGTTCCATCTAGGACGTGAGCATTTTGATGGTCGTCGTATTGTCAAGATGGCACATACGGGTGCTTGTAGTGATGAGAATGCAATCACTATTGCATGTCTAGATGAAGAGGGTGAACTTTGGTTGTGGGGTTATGGTGGTAAAGGTGAGATGGCACAAGGTCGTGAACCTTGGATGATCTCATCTCCTCATAACGTTAACATTTCTAATAATGATGCAACTTATGGTGATGCTAGAAATAATGATGGTAGATATCCTCATAAACTAGCAAGAGAGATCTTCTTCCGTCCTAATGTTGTCCTGTATGACACTGATTCACCTGTTACTGCTGGGGAAGAGGGTGGATCAGCAGACATCGGTGTGGGTGATCCTTCATTCGATCTAGATGTTCAGGGTAGAAATCCTGGTAAGAGAATTGTTGACATCTGGGGTGCAGGTGGTGACTATGGTTTCTGGTGTGCAATCGACGAAGATGGTGAGATTTGGACCTGGGGTGATAATACTGGTGGACAACTAGGATATAACTCTCGTGGTTACACTGTACTGTCTCCAAACAGTGCACTAGCATTGAATATGGCAATGCCATATTCACAGTGGGGTGATAATAATGATGACCAAGATTATGGTAATATGCCCCGTAG
>Ga0099849_1000791_pt1 | contig 14685 bp, 23 predicted proteins | sample CB_VirMetaG_4_FD_78177 | JGI IMG/M metagenome (GOLD analysis project Ga0099849, IMG submission 78177) | Freshwater to marine saline gradient viral communities from Chesapeake Bay - CB_1508_1M Viral MetaG | ecosystem: Environmental > Aquatic > Marine > Coastal | place: USA: Chesapeake Bay... | reverse complement strand
GGTACTAACTTAGTTCATATTCACGACCATGAAGGTAATCATGTTATGACATTTGAACATAGACCTACACATGGATCATTTATTTCAACCCAAGTAAATGCAAAGTATGGTACAGGAAAAGCAAAGGCTAAGTAATGGCAACGACAAGATATTTTTCCAATACATTTTATGCTGAGGGGGTAGACATTGCCAAAGGTGTGGTAATGGACGCGTCTCAGCGTAATATATTTGGAACTACTGGAGCAACGGCAAATATTGTTACCACTGAATTTAGAACACCCTGGGAAAATGCAAGTAACTATACTTTTCCAACAGCAGCTGCTCAGATGAGTTTAGTAAGCACCAGTGCTTCAGATACAGCAGTAACTGTTTTAATTCTTGGATTGGATTCCGACTATAATATTATTCGAGAAACCCAAACTTTAACTGGGACAACACCAATCACAACAACTAATAGTTATTTCAGAATTAATGACATTGTTTGCATAGAAGGTAATGCGGTTGGTGATATAACATTAAGTGTTGGCGCTAATGTATATGCAAAGATATTGGCTGGAACTGGAAGAGACCAAAAAGCTGTTTATACTGTACCTAAAGGATACTGCTTTTTTCTTCAACGTATTGATGCTTTCTGTACTGATGCAAATGGTGGTAAAGCAGCGAGATTTAGAAACTTTTTAAGATCATCTAATGGTAGAGAACTCAGAGTAGCTGATACAACATTTTTTGAGAATATGCAGATTCTTAGACAAACACCATTTAAGTATAATGAAAAGACAGATATTGAAATGCAGCTAAGATCGTTATCCGGTTCAACATTTGGATCAATATTTGCAGAAGGAATATTAGTAAAACTTTAAAAAATGTTGTTGACAATTGAAATTAAATCAAATATAATAAGATATGGAAAATTTTAGAACACATATAACAGAACAAAAAAATACTCATATGACTCACATCGAAGATAAGGTTATCTACGGTGGCGTCAAAGGTACACGTCAAGCCATACTTGCTTTGCGAGAGCTTCGTGATATGTTAAGAGGAGTACATGATGGTAATGTCTCTGTTAAGTGGGATGGTGCTCCTGCTATTTTTGCTGGCACTGATCCTCGTGATGGTAAATTCTTTGTCGCCAAAAAAGGAATCTTTAATAAGAATCCTAAAGTCTATAAGTCTAGTGCTGACGTGGATGCTGATACTTCTGGTGATCTGGCTGCTAAGCTTAAACTCGCACTAAAGCATTTACCTGCTTTGGGCATTAAAGGCGTTGTACAAGGCGACTTTTTATTTGGTCCTGGTGATATTAAGACTAAGAAAATAAAGGGATCGTCGTATGTTACATTTCATCCAAACACTATCGTATATGCGTTGCCTAGCGAGTCGGCTGGAGCTAAGGCTGTTAAGTCAGCAAAGATTGGAATTGTGTGGCACACTACCTACACGGGTAACTCCTTTGAAACTATGCGAGCTTCATATGGAGTTGACGTATCCAAATTTAACACAACCAGAGCTGTGTGGTCGCAAGATGCAATGCTCCGGGATCTAAGCAAAGTTACTATGAGTAAAAAGGACACAGAGTATGTTAATGAACTTCTTTCAGAAGCTGGGTTTCTCTTCAACAAAATCGCTGGATCGACTCTTAGGCAGCTCGAGAATGAGGAAGAGCTACCGCGCCTCATTGAGCAATTCTATAATAAACATGTCAGAAAAGGAACGCTTATCGGAGATTCAGAACGACATGTATCCAAGCTCATTCGTTGGATTAGATTACGTTACGCAAAAGAGATTGCCAAGCGCAAAACAGAAAAAGGAAAATCCGGACAAAGAACTAAGCTAGATAATATATTATCTTTCTTTTCAGAAGAAAATAAAAAATCTTTGAAATATATGTTTGACCTTCAAAAAACTATTGTACTTGCAAAACTTAAACTTATAAATACACTTAATAAACTAGGTAATGTAGATACATTTGTGAAAACAAGCCGAGGTTACAAAGTAACTGGAGCAGAAGGTTATGTAGCAATTGATAAACTTGGTGGTGACGCGGTGAAGATTGTTGATCGTATGGAGTTTTCATACAACAACTTTTCACCAGATATATTAAAAGGATGGGATAAGCCAACGAGGAATTAAATGGCCAAAGCAGATTTTAAAACGTTTCTGAACGTAGACTATACACAAACGGGTGATCCACAGCTGGCATATAATGCTAAGAAAAGAAAAATGGACACACCTACTGGCAATACAGGTGAATCTGTAGAACCTGCAGACGAAGCTCTTTCTATGACTCAACGCAGAGCGCGTTCACGTCAGATGAAAAAGTATCAGGCTCGTCTAAAGGTTGGTCGTAAAAAAGCCTCTATGAAAGTTGCTGATGCAAAAAGATTAGCCAAGAGAGCACAGCGTACAGCACGTCTTGCATTGGCCAAAAAGATTACTAAAGGTATTCCTAAATCTGAACTTACTCCCGCCCGTAAACAAGAGATTGAGAAGAAGCTTGATAAGATGAAGCCTCGTATTAATCGATTGGCCAAGAAGATGCTACCAAAGATTAGACAAGCAGAATTAGGCAAACGGCGCGGATAAAATATGATTAACAGATTTAGTCAGTTTCTCGTTGAGGAGGAAAAAACCGTTTTCTTCGGCTTCGGTCGAATGAACCCTCCCACTATTGGTCATGGAAAGTTACTAGACGTATTATCTCAAAAGTCTGGACGTAATCCATATAGAATGTTCTTATCACAATCACAGGATAAGAACAAAAATCCCCTTGTATATAAAGACAAAGTAAAACATGCTAGGAAAATGTTTCCTAAGCATGCTCGTTCTATTATGCTTAATAATAAAGTAAGAACTGCTTTAGATGCTTTAGTAATTTTATATAATGAAGGTTTTGTAAACGTTGTGATGGTTGTTGGATCTGATCGTATTAATGAGTTTAATGTATTGTTAAACAAATATAACGGCAAAGATTCACGTCATGGTTTTTACAATTTTAAATCAATCAAAATAATTTCTGCTGGTGAAAGAGATCCCGATTCAGAAGGTACAGAGGGTGCATCTGCTACTAAACAAAGACAATATGCTAAGGATAATAACTTTACATCCTTTGCACAAGGTCTACCAGCTGCTATGACTAATCCTGATGCTAAGAAATTATTTAATGCTGTGCGTAAGGGAATGGGTCTTAAAGAAGCAAAAGAATTTAAAAATCACATTCAACTAGAACCTGTTTCAGACATCCGAGAATCATATCTTAGAGATAATATCTTTAAGGAAGGTGAACAAGTTGTAATGACTAAACATGGTATTGTAGGTAATATTAAATACCTTGGCACAAACTATTTGATTGTTGAATCAAAAGGTGAGACTTGGAGATGTTGGTTAGATGATGTATCTAAAGTTGATCCTAATGATATTCCCCCAGGACATATAGAAGCTGATTATGGTGCTGATCCTGAACAAGGACCATATAGAAATTTATCGGAAGCAAATCAACCTGAGTGGGGTACACCAGAGTCTACCGCAAAAGCAAAGAAAATGACTCCTGGCCAATTAAAGAAAAGAGAGAAGATTGCAAAGGATCTTCCAGATGCTGATTTTAAAAAACGTTATGGTAAAGACTGGATGTCAGTCAAGATGGCAACAGCTACAAAAATGGCCAAGAACGAAGGCACTGCACAAGACAAAGACATAGGTGATCGCAAAGGTACACAACCCGCTCGTTACCATAAGGGTCTTTCTAAAGCAACCAAAATCGCTAGAGATAGACATTTCAAAAAAGGTTCAAAGATGGATGATAATGATCCGAGAGCCTATAGGCAAGCTCCTGGTGATAAAACTGCAAAGACTAAACCATCTAAATATACTAAATTCGTTAATAAAATGATGAATCGTGAACATAATTATGCAAGTCCTGAAGATCGTATTGATGCTCATAAAAAACTTAAATCAAAACATGCAGCTGATGGTAACACTAGACTAGCCAAGATGTATGACGCAAAAATAAAAAGAGACCAGAAATGATTGGATTAAAACAATTTCTAGAAGAAGGTGCGATGGCAGACAAAGCTAAAGCTTCTGGTATATCTGTTGGTACATTACGCAAAGTATACAACAGGGGTGTCGCCGCTTGGCGTACTGGTCATCGTCCGGGAACAACTCCTCAACAATGGGGCCATGCAAGAGTAAATGCATTTATTGCTAAAAAGAAAAAGGGCACCCTTAACCATGATAAGGATCTAGCATAATGAAAGATTTTAAAAACATAAGAGAAGATGCAAGAGACCCCAGAAGTATGTCATCACAAACACTTTCACGATATGCTAGCACTCCTGGTCATCCAATGTCATCAGTTGCAAAGGACGAACTTGCTCGTCGTAAAACTCAAGAAGACACCAAAGAAGGTGCTATGAAGCGTATTGCGACAACCCAATCTAATAAAGCAGATCGTATGGCTTCTACTGACAAGAAAGGTCTTGAGACATTTAAGAAAAAGGTTGATGAGATTTCAGTTAAAAAGATTTCTGATTATATTCCCAAGGCTGCCAGACAGGCCGGTTCAACAGGTGTTGATGTTAAAACAAAAGATAAACGTATTGCTGGTATTTCAAGAGCGGATGATAAAGTTCGTAAGACATATGGATATGGTAATCAATCTAAAGTTGCTGCGACTGAAGATGTAAATGAAATGGGTCCACGACATACATCTTCTCCAATGAAAGACAAATTTGGTGGAGCAGTAGATTCTAAGAAGTTTGGTACATATAAAGCTCATATGAAAAAACATAATTTAGATGAACCAACTGTACGCATGATTCATAAGAATCCTGATGAGGCAGAATCGAAGCGTATGATGAAAAATCCAAAGTATGCTCAGGCTGTTTCTCTGTATAAAGATGCTCAAAGAAAAGAATCAGTAGACCTTACTAAGATTCGTACTATGTTAGATAAGGAATAGAAGATATGAAAAGTTTAGTTACCTATTCAGTTGAAATGGACGAACAAGAGGTCAAAGAAGCCGTAGACTTTATGGCCGAAAAAGATATTGTGTTTACAGAGAATGTCTTTAGACCAGGTTCAGAAAAGTATTTTCTTTTCTTTAATGAAGCAAGACGCCTAATGGATATGGATATGCTTCAGGTAGAAGGTGTCAATAAAGAGATTCTGGAAACAGACATTGGTAAATTTGATATGTATGAAAATGTGAGAGTACCACTTGATTGTCCAATGCCCTATCTAGGTGAAGAGAATCTTGGTGAAGAAGAGAAAAAAGAAATTGGTAAAGTAAAACGTGGAGGTTCTAAGAAGTTCTATGTTTATGTAAAAAATGGAGATTCAGTAAAGAAGATTTCCTTTGGTGATAAAGGTGGAGCTGCAGATGGATCTACTCTTAAAACAAAAATTAATGATCCAGAAGCTCGTAAATCATTTGCTGCCAGACACCAATGTTCAACACAAACGGATAGAACATCTGCTGCCTACTGGTCTTGCAGACTGCCAAGATATGCTAAGTCTTTGGGCATGCAGGTCAACAATCCAGGAGCGTTCTGGTGACAATTGGTAAACCATATGTTGATATGGTATTAGGAAATAAAAAGATAAGAACCTTTGATATGAATGCCGATCAAGAAGAATATGAATGGCATCGAGATAAAACAGATAGGAATATTAAAGTATTAGAGGGTGACAATTGGCTACTACAGTTTGATAATAAAATGCCAATGCCCCTAAAGGTTGATGATGAAGTGTTTATACCCCATGGAGTATTTCATAGAGTATATAAAGGCACCACACCCTTAAAAATAGAGATAAGAGAATAAAATGGATACAGATACACGTTTAAATCGTATAGAGGAAAAGCTTGATAAGCTTAGTGATGTAATAGTATCTATTGCTCGCTTTGAAGAGAAGATGGATGCTTATAATGAGTATCGTGATAGATCATGGGAACGTATGAACAAGTTTTCTGAAAAACTTGATGGCATCGAACATAAGGTAGACGATAATTGTCGAACAGTTCATACCATAAATAAATTATTCTGGATAGCTTTAGTTGCTATAGCAGGATCAATCGCAGCTCAACTTTGGATGTAAGGAGAACAATCATGAGCGAATGGATCAAAAGGTTGGCTGAGAGATTTGCTGAAGTCAACGAATCAAAATTTTTAATTCCGGAAGAAATTCCAACAGCAGAACGTACTGCGTTTATGGGTGCTGCAGCAGCTGCTCATAAAGCCGGACAAACGCATTTTAACTTTGGTGGTAAGAAACATAAAGTTACTATGAAATCAGATACAGCAAGAGCAATTGCTGATGAAAAAGAACCTACTAAAGAAGCAGTAGACCTAGATAAGGATAATGCTGATAAGGCTATTCGTCATGATTGTGCTACACATGTTAAGAGTGAATCATGGGGATATGGTGAATGCATTAGTGGTCAACACACTATTGTAGAAACCACTGACGGTGAAGGTTATGTTACACATTATGACGTAATGTTTGAACATGGCATCGAACGTAATGTACCAGTAGAAGATTTAGAAATTCTACAAGAGATGTCACATTCACATTCTAAAAAGAAAAAAGAGAACGTAGAAGTTGAAATGAATCCTAAAAAAGAAAAGAAAAAGGATGATAAAACATCTTCTGAAACCGATATGGCAGCCGAAGCAAAGGTTGATGAAATTTCTGTTGGTAAACTCCAACGCTATTCAAAGGCTGCGGCTAAAGACGCGGATCAAAAACGTAACAAAGTCAAGGCCGCATTAGACCAGCCTGCAAGTGTTAAGCACGCAAAAGCAGGATTGAAAGCTATGCAAGGTCTAACTAAAAGATCTAAAGGTTCTGATATGTATGTTGACAAGATGACTGGGCGTTCTAAAGTTAAACCAACAGCAGAAGAAACGGAAGCTGAGGTATGGCCAATCTATAAACGCATTCAAGAAAAGGCTGATGCGGATCGTGCAAAGCATTATAAAGGTGCTGCCAAGCCCGAGGATTGGGATGAAAAGGAAAAAAATAACAAAGGCGCCATGGATATGAAAAAAGACATGAAAGCCGATGCTCCTGATGAATCTCCATACAAAGAAAAGGATGGTCATGATGATGCGTCTAAAGCAGGCCGTGTAGGACCTAATGCAAAGACAAGATCAGGTGATAATAAACAAGGTGACAAAAAAGTTATTAATCCTGTAGCAGGTGTCGTAACCAAAGAAAAATAGGAGAAGATTATGGCTATAAAACCACCCGGATGGTGTACAAACGCAGTACCAGGTAAAAATGGATGGACTGATCCAGTATCAGGTGAAGTGTATGTATCTGCAAGATTTACACAGGCAGAAATTGATGAGTATAATGGTGTTCAGATTGATCAAGCTATTCATGATGATATTCAGAATGGAAAGATTGAGGCTGCCATGGCAAATTCTGATTATGCTGAACCCGTTATTGTAGACGAAGATGATGTAATTCAAGATCTTAACGAAGATGGTGTTATTGATGATTTAGAATCAATGACCAAAAAAGAACTAGAAGATCTTGGCAGAGAGCATGGTGTTGAACTTGATCGTCGTAAAAACAAAAAGAGTTTAGTTTCTACTATGAGAAATCTTTTGTCTAAATAAAGTAAACACTTTATTTGGATGTGACATGAAACTCTTTGAAACTTTAGACGATAAAAATATTTTGATCTTCGCTGCTAAGCATTATTACAAACCAAATGTAATTGATGCAGAAGAATTTTATGATGACCTTAAACGGTTTATGTATATTAAAAGATTATTTAATAGGTATTCTAAATCGGGAGAGATATCCGAAAGACTTATTTTAAATCATCTTATTGTGATATTTAATGTATTTGGTATTCAGCCCAGTCTACAAATGCTTGAATACCATATTGAAGAAAAATATTGGACATCACTTAAACCGTTTTTGGTCTTTTTAAAATATATTAAAAATGATGAGTATACAAACATACCATTAGATCAACACGTGGTAGATAAGTTAAGGAAAATCTAAACTATGGGCATTATTAAAAGAGCCGGTGATTTAGTATATACATTTAGATTTTTGCGTCTTCTTACTACTAGGTTTGAAGATACCAAAGCTTATGAATTGGGTATTATTGATGCTGATGGAAAAAGACTAAAGTCATATAATATGGATAGTATGCAATCTCGTGATGATTATAAAAACTACTATACACCTTTTCATAGACTTGTTTTTAATATTAAAAAGATTATGGCAAAGGCACCTGGTGGTGGAAGTAGAATTGCAAGTTATGCCGCGGCTCTTTATCTACTTAAAGAAAAGTTTTCTATTTCGGATAAAGCAATCAAAGACGCGCTACAAGAACACGATATTGATCCATTAGACTTTATGGCTGAATCAACACAATGGTTTGTATTAGATGATAAAAGATTATCTCCAGGTGTTTATAAAATTGGATCTGATAAACTAATTAATAACACTCTTGATGAATTAGCACATCAAAAAGACAATGTAAAAGTTGATGATAATTGTTATCCTGTTGGTGAGATATTTGGCTTAGACATTTATGAAGCCACACATATCAAGACAAGACAAAAGGTATATATTACTATAGGGGAATTATCAAGATGAAAGTACGTTGGAAAAAAGGAAAATATCCAGGGGAAATCGAGGCTACTATTGGTGGCAAAAAATATAAAATTGAAAAAGCCCTAGACCATAATGATCGCCACAAAGGCGAATGGAAAGTAATGGTATGGGATAAACGAGATTGGGAATGGGAAACCACTGAGTATGGTAAAGCAGCCGCTAAGTCTTGGATTTATAACAAACATGGCATGAAAGAAGAAGCCATGACAACCGCAGATGCAGGTATTCCGGCTGATACTAAGGATATGGGTCCTAGATTAAAAATGGTGAATATGACTGACCGCAGACGAAGAAAGGATAAACTTCCTGTTCTGTTAAAAAGGTTCCGGAAGTATATGGAAGATAATGGCTAAAATATATTTATTTTTTATCATTGTTTCTTTATTGGGTGGTGTAGGATATGGTGGCTATAGTTACTATCTTTGGTCACAAGAAACTATTGGCACTCTTAGAGAAAATAATGTAAAATTAAAAACAGCGGCTGAGACTCTACAAAACACTGTTGAGAAGATGGCAGCCGATGCAAAGAAAAACGAACAACTAAATAAAGATTTAACAAAGAGACTACAGCAGTCTCAAGAGCACCTTGATAAACTTAGAGGCGTGTTCGCTAAAATTGATTTGACTATGGAGGCATTAACAAATGCACAAGGACTTGAAGACAGAGTTAACAATGCCGTTAACAAACTCATTGGACGTATCAAAGATGAAACTACCCCTCCTTCTGATGAGCCCACTCCTACTGATGGGGTGTCTGGGCAGGACACCGGAGCCGGAAGTAGTAGTAACAACTGAATACCAAGAACAAAATATTCCAATTCAAGAAAGACCTAAGGCTGTAGATTTTCCTCCGGTTGATTGGTTTGTTATTACAGAACAGAATATGGAAGAAAAGATTGCCGAGATTAATTCTAAGACCGGCAATGTTGTTTTGTTTACTATTACGCCAAAAGGTTATGAGAACCTAGCTATTGGGATCGCAGATCTTAGAAGGTATGTTAAGGATCAACAGGCGATTATTGCTTACTATGAAGAGGCATTAACACCTGATAAACCTAAGGAAGAAGTGACCTCAACCGAAGAAAAATAAAAAAAATATTTTTATTTAAATCGCATATATGGCCCGTTCCGAGGTCATAGAAATAATATATACTACTATCAATTCAATAATCAACTATTAACGTCTATTGTACGGATAGGCGCTGTCATTTTTTGTCCAAGAGGTATAATATGCTTAAAGCAGTTCCAAACTATAAAGATACCGACCTAAGAGGTCTAATGTCACAAACAAAATTTTATGAGGGGTATAGTAGATGGGACGAAGACAACGAGCGATATGAATCTTGGGAAGAATCTGTATCACGTGTAATGGATATGCATCGTGATTATTATAAAGATAAAATGACACCCGAACTAAGTCTTCTTATTGATGAAGCAGAAGCATCCTATAAATTAAAATATGCTTTGGGTGCACAACGAGCATTGCAATTTGGTGGCGATCAATTGATGAAACATCAAATGAGAATGTATAATTGCACTTCTACATATGCCGACCGTCCTCGCTTCTTCTCAGAACTATTTTATGTTCTACTATGTGGTGCAGGTGCTGGATTCTCAGTACAATATCATCATGTTGATAAACTACCAGATATTCAAGAACGTAAGAAGCAGGCCAAGGGCTGGGTCGTTGAAGACTCAGTAGAAGGATGGGCCGATGCTCTTGGAGCTCTATTGTCATCTTACTTTGTGGGTGGTGGTCAGTTCCCAGAAATGGAAGGTCGTAAAGTCTACTTCGACCTAAATAATGTACGTCCCAAAGGTGCTATGATTAGTGGTGGATTCAAAGCACCTGGACCAGAACCACTACGGAAAGCGTTAGATAAAATTGAACATCTCATTCAGTCTCGGGTCCTTAGCGGGCACAATCGTCTTCGACCTATTGATGTATATGATATTGCCATGCATGCTTCTGATGCTGTGCTTGCTGGTGGTGTTCGTCGTTCTGCAACTATCTGTCTCTTCTCTGCTGAAGATGAAGAAATGGTCTCAGCCAAAACAGGAAATTGGTTCATTGATAATCCTCAGCGCGGCCGTAGCAATAACTCTGCTGTCATTGTTCGTTCCGAGATTACTAGAGAGCAATTCAAGTCAATTATGGGGTCCATCAAAGAGTTTGGAGAGCCCGGATTCTACTTCGTCGAAGATAGAGATTTCACCACTAACCCCTGCGTCGAAATAGGAATGTATCCACAGATTGATGGTAAGTCTGGGTGGCAGGGATGTAACCTAACTGAAATTAATGGAGGTAAATGTACATCATCAGCCGAATTCTATAAAGCATGTAGAGCAGCTGCTATTCTTGGAACATTACAAGCAGGTTATACAAGCTTTAAGTATTTGGATAAAACAACCAAAGATATCTTCGAGAGAGAAGCATTGTTGGGTGTATCTATCACGGGATGGATGAATAATCCAAGTATTCTCTTCGATGAAGAGTTTCAAGTAAAAGGAGCTGAAATTGTTAAACAAGTTAATAAAACCGTTGCAGAGCTTATCGGAATTAATGCGGCAGCAAGAACAACGTGTGTTAAGCCTAGTGGAAACGCTTCCGTTCTACTCCAAACGGCGAGCGGTATACATGCTGAGCATTCTCCTCGTTATATCCGTCATATACAGCTAAACAAGGATACAGAGGTAGCTCAACTACTTGCTGAATCAAATCCATATATGGTTGAAGAGTCTGTGTGGTCATCTAACAATACAGACTACTGTGTCGGCTTTCCTATTATCTCACCTGAAGGTTCTCTATTCCGTGAAGAACTATATGGCACAGCACTATTAGAGAAAGTAAGACTGGTACAACAGAATTGGGTTGAGGCAGGTACAAACAAAGAATTATGTGCGGATCCTAGAGTCCGCCATAATGTATCCAATACTGTAACAGTAATGCCACACATGTGGTCTCAAGTGGAGGATTATGTATATGACAATCGCGATTCTTTTGCAGGTATATCGTTCTTGGCGGGCTCGGGTGACAAAGACTTTGCACAAGCGCCAATGACCGAAGTATTAACAGAAGACCAAATAGTTGAAAAATATGGTAAGGCGGCATTGTTTGCTTCTGGCCTTATTGTAGACACTCGCAAACAAGGATTTAGAGATCTATGGGACGCAACCGTGCAAGCTCAAATGCCAGAGGAATATCGTGGCGAGATCTCAGATCTAAACAAAGAATGGATTCGTAGATTCAAAAAATTTGCTGACAACTACTTTGAAGGTGATCTTAAAGAAACAGAGTATTGCCTTAAAGATGTATTCCTATTACATAAGTGGACTAAGATTCAACAAAACATTAGTCCTGTAGATTTTAAGACACAGCTTTCACAAAAGCGATTTACCGATATAGATACTATGGGTGCAATCGCATGTCAGGGCGGTGCATGTGAAATCACATTCTAGGAGAGCAGATGGAAAAAGAATATTGGGTAGAATGTCATGCCTGTGATGTAGAGACTCAGGTATTAGTAGTCGACGAAGATGAAATACCACAATATTGTCCTATGTGTGGATTTTCTGTTGAATACGAAGAATTAGAAGAGTAGTATAAATAGTCCTGTAGAAATGCAGGACTATTTTTTTATGTGGCTATACAATGATAAAGAGTTTGATGAGACACCTGAAGAGTATCAGGGCTTTGTCTATATCATAACAGATCTTACAAATAATAAAAAATACTTAGGTAAGAAATTCTTTTGGAAACCCAAGACACTTCCCAAAACAAAAACTCGCAAGAGACGCGTTAAAACGCGCGTAGAAAGCGATTGGCGTACCTACTATGGTAGTAGTAAGGAAGTACAAGAACTAGTAGAAAATAACGGTGTAGAGAGCTTTAAAAGAGAGATTCTAAGGTTATGTAAGACCAAAGGTGAATGCTCATACTTTGAGGCTAAATACCAATTTGACTTGGACGTATTACTTCGCGATGATTTTTATAATGGAATTATAAGTTGTAGAATTCATAAAAATCACGTAAAGGAAATTAAAAATGAATACGAACGAGTATGACGTAGTTCTACTTAAATGTGTAGACGGCGACACTGTTGATGTTGATATCAACTTGGGCTTTGGTGTTTGGTTAAAAGATGAACGTGTACGTATCATGGGTATTGATACACCCGAGAGCAGAACAAGCAATAAAGTAGAGAAGTTATTTGGTACTGCAGCAAAAGAAAGATTAAAAGAATTGTTATCAGAAGGTGGTAAACTTATTACAACTGAAGATAAAGATGGCGAAGATATGAAAGGCAAATTCGGCCGAGTCTTAGGAGATTTTTGGGTTGAACGTTATGAAGGTAAGCGTGAAAGGGTTACTGATATTATGATCGAGGAAGGTCATGCTGTAGCATACTTTGGTGGTTCTAAAGAAGAGATCCAAATGAAGCATATGGCAAACAGAGAAAAGCTTCTAAGAGAAGGTACAGTTAATCGCGAAGAATATGATAAATTAACGGTTGAATAATAATTCAAACCGGTATATAATAAATTAACATTTGTTGCACCCAGGGAGATATGGGATGATTTTGATTGATTATAATGGTATCGCGGTTTCTAATGTAGTAACACAGAAGCTCGATATTGATGAAAATTTAGTGCGTCATATGATTCTTAATAGTATTCGTATGTATCGTTCTAAGTATAAAAATAAGTATGGTGAGGTTGTCATCTGTTGTGATGGTTTCCAGAACTGGCGCAAAGACTATTATCCACAATATAAGTATAAGCGCAAAGCAGACCGTAAGAAATCCAATATTGATTGGAAAGAGTTGTTTCGTATTACCAATATGGTTCTTGAAGAAATAAAAGAAAATTTTCCATATAAGGTAGTAGAGCATGATAGATGTGAAGCAGATGATATCATTGCTGCTATTGTAGAAGATACTCAAGAGTTTGGTAAGTATGAACCAGTGATGATTATATCTTCTGATAAAGATTTTGCTCAGCTGCAAAAGTATGATAATGTATCTCAGTATTCTCCTATCACAAAGAAAATGATTAAGGAGACACATCCACGCAAACAATTAATGGAATTGATTCTTAAAGGTGATCAGGCGGATGGCGTTCCTAATGTATTATCTAATGATGATGTATTTGTGGAAGGCATTCGCCAAACACCTCTTCGTAAGAAAGTTATGGAAGACATAATTGATAAATTATCAACCACCTACAAAGAGCCGCATGGTAAAGATGAAGAGTGGATGCGTAATTATATTCGTAATAAAACATTGATTGACCTTTCAGAAACACCGAAAGACATCAAAACAGAAATTATATATAATTATGATAACCAAGATAAATGGTCTAACAAAGGCAAAGTATTTCCCTACCTAATTGAAAAACAGTGTCGTCTACTAATGGATGACCTACAGGATTTTATTTGAGATGGTAAACAAAACTACATTTTATACATTTGAAATTTTAGAAAAGATTTCTACGGCTAAAACAAAAGCCCAAAAAATTAAACTTCTCCAGGAACAAAATGATAACTGGGCTCTAAAGGATCTTCTTAGAGGTACCTTTGATGATACAGTTCAATGGCTATTACCTCAGGGTAAAGTTCCATATGAACCAGCAACTCCAGAATCACATCCTTCAAACTGGACACAGCATAATAAAAAACTAGCTTATTTTGTTAAGGGCGGTCAAGGTGAACGTATGAGCGTCGTTAAACGAGAAAAGATGTTTTTAGATATTCTCGAGACCGTGCACCCTCGAGATGCAGAACTTCTTGCTGGAATGATCAACAAGAAACTGCCAATTAAAGGTGTCACAAAAAAACTAGTACAGGAGGCTTATCCCGGTTTAATTTTACGTTAACAAATAAGGAGTACTTATGAGTAGAATACAACTAGATAGATTAAGAAACGATTTACTTGAACTTACCAGTTATATGGAAAAAGTCAAACAAAGAGGTAATAAGGATCTTTTATCTAAGTTGAAACGTAAACATGATTTTTTAAAGTCTAAATTGGAAACCACTTAACTAGG
>Ga0099849_1000789_pt1 | contig 14703 bp, 9 predicted proteins | sample CB_VirMetaG_4_FD_78177 | JGI IMG/M metagenome (GOLD analysis project Ga0099849, IMG submission 78177) | Freshwater to marine saline gradient viral communities from Chesapeake Bay - CB_1508_1M Viral MetaG | ecosystem: Environmental > Aquatic > Marine > Coastal | place: USA: Chesapeake Bay... | reverse complement strand
CAAAACGGTATTTCTATCGGTAAGATCATGGGTCTTAAAAAACCAGTCTACAACTCTGACATTTCTGGTCAGAATGAAGACTTTGGTGTAATCAGAGTAGATTGCGCATTTTAATTAAGATTGAGGTGGTCTTCGGACCACCTCTTTCTACTAAACAGGAGTTTTAAATGGAAGAAAAAAAGACTATGAAAGTTATCTCAGAAACAGACTTATATGTATCACTAAAAACTGGTGATGCTGTTCGTTTATACGCAGGAGAAGCAAGAGAATTCCCAGAGTATATTGGATATGCTTGTATACAAGCTGGGGCTAAGGAAGTAAGAGAAGAACCTAAGCCAAAGCCTGAACCTAAAGCAAAGCCAAAACTCGTTAAAAAAACAGAGAAAAAAGAAGAAGAAAAATAGATGGCTGGTACGTTACAAGCACAACACATATTATCCAGGGTACGTAATGTGCTTCAGGACAACACTGGTGTGCGTTGGACCGATGGTGAACTATTTGATTATTTAAGTGATGCACAGAGAGAGGTTGCTAATATTCGTCCTGATGCTACTGCCACACATTCTAATGTACAGTTAGTTACTGGCACGGAACAAACCATACCAGCTGATGGACTAAGGCTTGTAAAATTAGTAAGGAATGTTGCAAGCACCTCTGCAAGCGCTACCGGCGGTAGAAGTATCCGGGTGGTATCAGAAGATGCTTTAAATAGTACAGAACCAAATTGGCATGACCCAACCGTAACTGGTGATGCTACACACGGCACTGAGGTTAAACACTATATCTTTGATGGAGATGACCCTAGAGTGTTTTATGTATACCCCGGAGTTTCTGGTAATGCTTATGTAGAGCTAGTGTATTCTAAAAATCCTACTAGTATTAGTTCAAACACTGATTTGATACAAGTGGATGATATCTTTGCAAATGCATTGATTAATTTTGTTTTGTACAGAGCTTATCTAAAAGACGGTGAGTTTGCTGGTAATCAGCAACGTGCTGGTGCTCATTACCAATTATTTTCTTCAAGTTTAGCTAGAGGTGGAGTAGTTCAACAAGCAGTGCAACCTGACCAAGGAGTAATAAATGGCTAGTTTTGATTCATTAATTAAAGATGTTTTACCATACGTTCCGGGTTGTCCTGATTCGTTGATAGAAACTACACTACGTTCTGCAACTATAGAGCTTTGTGAAAAAAGTAAAGCTTTTACTCATGATTTAGACCCAATAACTACTATATCAGGGACTTATGAGTATGAGTTTGACCAACCCAGCGGTACAGATGTACATCAAATATTATGGGCTACTTATGATGGGAATGATTTAGACCCAATTAGTCCAAGAAGTCTAGAGTTAAATTACCCTGATTGGCGAGATAAATCAGGTATACCAACTGTGTACTTACAAAAAACACCGGATACTTTTTGGTTAGTACCAGTTCCTAACGCAAAAAATGTAAATGGTTTATTGTTAAACGTAGCTTTAAAACCTAGTAGAACTACTAATAGTATAGACACTAATTTTAGTAATGATTATCGAGACGGCATTATTTATGGTGCTGTTTACAGGCTGTTGAGAATGCCTAGTAAAGAATGGACAGACCCAGTAGCTGCTGCGGACTATTTTAACTTATTTCAAGCTCAGGTATCTGATGCAGAATTAAGAGGTAGAGGCGGTAATATTGGTGTGAAAAGAACAGTAAAATATAAAGGTGCAGGTTTATCCCCAAGGAAGAGGTATGGACGTTATGGCAAAGAGTTGGACTATTAATGGTAAGGTTTTTGAATACATCCCTATAGAGGATGTAAAAGTTGCTTACAATACAATAGAACCAGATCTTAAAAAAGTAACCCAAAAAGCAGACGCTGATTGGATACCTGCTGATGTATACGTAGCACTACGAAAAGGGAGTTCTGAGCTATACATGGTATATGAGAAAGATTACTATGTAGGTTTTGTTATAGTGTCAATTTTAGATGATGCTGGAGGAGAAAAAACATTATACATTTGGGTTGCATATAGCAGACCCGGGTATAATATAGTAGGCGCAGGTGTAGAGTTTTTAGAAGGTCTAATACAAAACACCAGCATAACAGGAATGGAGTTCCATTCCGACCGTTCTGGATGGAGTAGAGCGGCTAAAAAGCACGGATTTAAAGCGGTAACAACAGTTTATAGAAAGGAAGTGTAATGGTTAAAGGTCCAAAACCTCAAGAGTACAAGCCGAGCGAAACTGAAAAAACTCAAGCGGCTTTAGCAAAGTCTGATCAACAGTATTTTGAACAGACTTATGATCCTTTATTAAGGCAAATGCGTGATGAGTCTTTAAAACAAGATACACGCAAAACTCTTCGCGGTCGTGCGCAAGCTGACACTATGCAAGCTACAACTGGAGGCCCACTTAATTTAGGGGTGGTTTCCGGTGTGGACACTGCAGCAAATAGAGCTTTAGGTGCGGTTGGTAATATCTTAAATGCTAATGTAGTTGCCTCTGATGTAAAGGCTAACCAACAACTTGGGGTTTTAGCGACCGCTAGAGGCCAACAAGCTGATGCGGGCAGTGGGTTAGCGCAGGCGTCTAAATTAGCTAGAGCAGAAGATTTAAATAGAGCAACGGCTGCTTTAAGTAGAAGAACCAATATTATGAGTAATATAGGTAAGATCGGTAGTGCGTACGCTAAAGGAAAGGGTGCGGAGTATAGAGCAAAAAACCCTTTTAATAAAACGACTTCTTAATTATGTATAATATACGCTATCAAATTCCAAAAATACTTTCAGAAAAAAAGGCAGCAGAAGTAAAAGACCCAGATAAAGTCTTTGCTGATGTTACGCAAAGGCAGGCTGATAGATATGAACGTGAGTTCAAACCTTTCGAGACTGATTTAATTCAGCGTACTCGAACTGACACTAGTTTAGTAGATTCAGTCCCAGAGGATATAGCGCAACAACAAAGAATTGCAGAGGATGTGAGTAGAAGAAATAGGGAGAGGTTTGGTTTTGAATCTACTGCAGCTTTAAGCGAAGAAAGACAAAGAGCTTTACAAAGAGGAGGAGCGATTAATTTAGCGGGTGGTTTAAATGAAGCTAGACTATCTCAATTAAATCAAAATCAAAAAGTTTTAAGTGATTTAATAAATATTGGGCAAGGTTTAAATAGGAGTTCTTTACAAGGATTAGGGGTTGCCGCAGAAAACGCAGTATCGAGAAGAATGCAATACGAAAGAGATAGAACAGCTTATAAAAATGCTAGAACTAACATGCTAACTAATATTATAAGTGCCCCTTTACAATTTTTTTCTGATATACGTTTGAAGAAAGATATTACCTTTAGTCATAAAGAAGGTAACTACAATGTTTACACTTGGGAATGGAACGAAGAAGCTATAAAATTAGGTGCCGGGGACTTACCTAAATATGGAGTTCTTGCACAAGAGGTAGTAGATGAAAAACCAGAGGCGGTTACTACACATGGCTCTGGGTACTTAATGGTTAATTACGGGAAGTTATAATGGCTAGATTAAATCCAGACGGTTCTTTTACCCCACAGAGTCAATTAGGTTTTGGAGAAAAACTAGGGCAACTATTTGGTACTGAAAATTTTACAAATCCAAAAGAAGCTCGAAATATTACTGATACAGAAATGCAAGAAATGATGTTTGCTACTGTAGATGCTGATCGAGCTGCAGAAGAAATGTTTGAAGAGTATCAAAAGACTGGAGCAGATCCGCAAGGATATAGAAGTAATATAACTGGGATGAACTTTGGTGATTGGTATGCAGGTCGTCAACAGCGTAAAAAAGACGGAACCGTTGATTTTATGAAAGATATTGCTCCAGTATTGAGTGATAACCTTTTAGATAGAAGGCACCCAGATTTATTTAGAGAGGTTTTAAAACAATCTGGAAATGAAGATTTTAAAAGAATAAGTGTATCCGACTTACTTAATTCTGGACAATTTATTAATGGTGAAGCATATTTTGATCCGAGGGTTATAACCATGGAACCTGGTGAAGGTGGAACTTTTAAAGTTAGAGAGAACGCTGTTACCTCTGATGGAGCAAATGAAAGGGATGGGGGTCAATCTTTAGAGGGCCTAATTACCTCTGGTGATATAACCGCAGCCTATGATGTAAAAGTTGCAAATTTAGAATCGATGTCACCTGGGTCTGCGTTAGGTAGGAACTTAATTAATAAACTAAGAAGTTTAAATTTAGACCCTTCAGACTTATCTAATCTTTATCAAGATGCTGCCAACCCTAGTGTAAGTAGACAAAGAACTTTAGAAATTATAGATGAAATAGGTGCTAAATATTCTGAAGCAGAAAGAGAAAAAGCAGCTGAAGCGGATGCGGTATCAATCAATACCCTTGGCGCCGGTACAGATTCTGTAACTCAACAGTGGAGGCAGATTAGCGAAGGTACAGAGGACTATGAGGAAGCCTTTTCAAAATTTATGGAGTCTGGTCAGGTTCTTGAAGTCGACCCTAACAAATTCAGTAAAAAGGGCTTTTTAGTAGACGGCGAAAATTTAAAAGGAGCGGCTTTAATAGAGAACTTAAGAAAAGCAAAAGGGTATTTGACTGGAGAACTTTCTCGACCTGCTTCTTTACAAAGTCCGTACGATATAGCGACGGGCCTTTCTTTTTTTGGTGCTTCTGCTGATAATACTGCACTTACTGCTACTCAGTATGCCCAAAAGGCAGATAGAGTAAGAAAAGAGCTTTTAGGAAAAGACTTTACTATAAATGACGTAGAATCGCTTTTTACTGAAGCACAGTGGAATAGTCTTAGCGAGCCTCAAAAGAAAGAAGCATTTGCCCTTATTGGAGAAATGTCTACAAAAAATATTTCTACTTTAGTTGAGACTAAATTAGCGGAAATTCAACCCGGTGGTGCAGGTCTTGATACAGAACAAGCTAGAACAGTAATTAAAAATAATAGAAACTATAGAGAGTTCTTTAATACAGGAACAAATTTAAAAAACATAAATGCTATGTTCAAAGACCCTGAAATTAAAGCAGACTTTGAAAGTTTAAGCCCACAAGAGTTTGCTACTAAATATAGTGTTGATGGAAAATTAGATACAAAAAGGCTTGTTGGTAATAATTTAAGTAATGCAGCTAAAGCTACCTTAAATGATGTTATATCAAAAGAAAATTTAGCAGAGTTTAAAGTTCTTGCGGAGAACAACGATATTGAGGGTATTAGAAAGCTAGTAAGCACAATTAATATTTCAGAAAAACAACAAGCGCTTTTAACAAAAGAGCTAACAGATACGGCTGGAGACCTTAGACAACTTAGTACAACTGAAAGAAACAGAGACCTTGCACAACAATATATTATGGCTGCTCTTGCTACAGCAAGATCTGACGCTCCTATATATGGTTTTCTAAAAGATATTAGTATTGGTGAATACGCAACAACTGGTTTATTTAATAGTAAAGGAGCAGCGAATGCTAAGGATGCGGCGAACATAGAAGCATCCCTAAGATCTTCAATCCCAGAGTTTGAGTTTTCTCAACCTTTCTCCGATGCATATTCCGAGTTAAGAGATATTAACAAAGAGTACCGTACCGATAAGCTTAAAAGCCCTGAAATAAAATGGCAAGAGGCTACTAAAGCTTTAGCTAACATGAAGGCGCAAATGGGTCTGGGTAACGCGGCACAACAAGTGGCTATGAGGACAGCTTATGGACAAGAAGTTATTAATACCTTAAAAGAATTTGCTGCAAGTGTAGAACCAAGTCTTTGGGATGAAATTACTACTCTTACTTTTGCTGAAGGCGGACAGTTTAAACTTTTTGGTAACGAAGTAGACGCAATAGCAGAACGTGACATAAATGGAAAAATTACAGGATTAAGAGTTGGTGATACAGTGATAACTATAAACGAGATGAGGGGACAGTTCTCTCCAGAATTTATAAATGCATTTGTTGCTGCAGGTGATAGGGCAAACAGAAAACAACCTTCGAAGAACAGGTAGACATGTCTGATAATTTAGCAGACGCAATTTTTGGGACTCCTGAAGAGGTTGCGGCACAAGAAGAAAGAGTTGATAAAGAGCTACTCCGACAAGAATCGGAGCGTGTATCTCCTATTGATACTCCGTTACGTGAAGACATAGATGCTTCTCCTCAAACTACCGGTGAGATTTTTAGTACAGCTGTACGTGGTGGTGGTGCTCAGTTATCAGCTGATATTAATAGATTTCAGGGACTCGGCCAAATGTTATTTGGTTTTGATGAAGCAGCTCAAAAGAATTTAGAGATTGCAGAAACTTACGATGCTATATCAGGCGACCTGTTAAATCAAATACAACCCTTTGAAGATTTTCTTGAAGAACCTACTCTTGGTGGTTTTTTTACTCAAGTAACAAAAGCTTTAGGTCAATTTACTCCTATGATGGTAAGTTCACTTAGTTCCGGTTTAGCTGGGGCTGGTGTTGGTATGTTAGCAAAATTTGGGGCTAGGACTTTTACTAAAAAACCTCTAGACCTGTTGTTAAAAGAGGCAATTAAGAAAAAAGACAAAGGTCTTAAACTTACTCCGGAAGAAGCAGTATTGATACACGAAGGCCTTGGGTATGCAAAATGGGCAAAACGTGGTGGTATTACAGGAGCGTTTGGTCAAGAATACGTGGTAGGTAGCTCTCAGTCCGCCTCTGAATTCCAAGAAGCCGGTATAGAGTTAACTCCTGCTGAAGCGGCACAGGCAGCATTATTAGGTATTCCACAGGCAGTATTAGGCACTGCCTCTGAAACTATTTTTGCTAATGCTTTTTTAAAAGCCTCTTTGAAAAAAAGTCCTTTAGTTGCTTTAGATAGAAAAGCACAAACTTTTGGAGTACAGAACTTAACAAAAAATGAAAAAAAGGCTTACGCTATTTTTCAAAAGAAAATTAATAAAAAAGAACTAACTGAAAAAGAACAAGCCTTTTTAGATTTATATTCTGGACCAAAAAAGAATATTTTCTCTTCTGCTATCAGAGAGATAGGAAAAGGTTTTATTGCGTCAGGTGCCGTTGAAGGTGTTACTGAGGTAGGCCAAGAAGGTTTAGGTATAGCCCAAAGGTTTGCGATTGACCCTACGTATACTAATGAAGAAGCTAAGTTAAGGTTAGCTGAAGCTGCTTTTGCTGGATTTTTTGCTGGAGGTGCTCGAGGGGCAGTCGGAGGGGCAGTAAGCCCAATTATAAGTAAAGCTACCGATGCTCTGGCAAGAGGTAAAGCTGATGCTGTCGATTACCAAGCACAAATAATAAATGAAGCGGGTAATACTGATGCTTTAGAAAAAACTATTGAAACAGTCCAAGCTGAAGTTGGATCTCCAAAACAAGTTATATTTCTACCCCAATCGAGAGTTGAGACTTATCAAGATATGTACCCAGAGGTAAATTTTGGAGATAGGACTGTAGCTGTACCGTATAAAGGTGGAGTAGTAGTTGGTACTCCAGAGGCGATGAAGAAAGCTAATAATTTATTCCAAGCAAATATTTCGGCTGACGACGCAAATGTCATAAGTGATGAAGAAAAAACAAGAAGAAATGTAGCGTTTAGAGATGCAGTAATTGAAGCTTTGGATGGTGAAGAACTTAGTGATGTAGTAGACAATGCTACTCACACAATTAAAGTTTTTAATGCTGATGGGCGTATTATTGCCACCAAAGAAGTTAATCAATTTCAAATACAAGAAGAAAGAACTAAACTCCAAGATAAATATCCGGGAGCTAACGTAAGAGTATTTGCGACAGCTGACTTAGATATAAATAATATGAACTTTGAAGATGAGCCATCTTTAGATGAGATAGATGTAACAGAAGCGTTTGATAATAATGAAGGAGATTCTGCTGCTTTGTCTGGGTTAAGTCCTTTTGAAGTATATAAACTAGCTCAAGAAGAATCGCAAAAAACAGGTGAACCAATTGAAGAGGTTCTTGAAAGATTATCAGAACAGCAGAGCGGAGGGTTGTTTGGTGCTCAATTAGAAGACGCTAGATTAACTGCACAACCCGAAGTACTGCTACGTGCTGAAACGGAACTACAACAATTAAAAAAACTTGAAAAAGAAGGGGGGTTGACCCTTTCTCAAAAAAGAAGATTAGATAAATTAAAAAAAGGTGGAGATAAAAAAACAAAGGGAAAAGTTGTAAGAACTGATGCTAGAAAATATAAAAAAACAACTTACCAACCAAAAGTAAATGAAGAAACAGGAGAGTTTTCTACTGAAGACCAAGAGTTAATAGATTTACGTCAAAGGTATCTTGACTCTCTTACTGAACAAGAAAGAACAGAGTTAGGAATTACAGATATAAATTCTCCTAGAATGCAGACGTATAGTAGAAGTTTATTAAGAGAATACTTTAGGCAACGAGATAGCCGAGCTGGTACAGACCCAAATATTGGACCTGATTTAACAATTATCCAAGATCCCGACGATGCCAATGCTTATGTTTTTGGTACTTTTGAATCACAAACTGTAGAAGCTAAAGCTTTGGATTTAGTTGAAACGGCAGTTATAGAAGGTTTTAAATTTTTATCTACAACAGGTGGTGGTGAAGTATCACAGGCTAGTTCTTATTTTAAAATAAGAGTTAGAAATGCAGAAGCGGGTGCCACTCTAGGGTACGGAGATAAAGAAGTTAATTTTGCTGGAAATGATGTGTCTGTCAATTTATACACTTTATTAACTCAAGCAGTAAAAATCTTCCCTCAAATAAAACAAGATTTTAATATGAGTATAGAAGAGCTTTTGGAAAGTGTAGGAGGTAATAGAACTAGAGCTTATAACATTGCTTTGGCAACTATGGTGCCCGAAATTTTTGCGGAGCTTAAAAAGTATGGGTTTGAAGTGGTTATGAAGGAAGACCTCTACTCGCCAATGACTAATGAAACAAAACTCATAAGCACCGAAGGTCAAAATTTGGCAGATGTACCGATGTTTTATAGAAGAATAGACCCAAGTAAACCTGCACAATTACTTAGTCCACTTGAACTACAACAATTTTCTTTAACTGGATCGATAGAAGCGAGAGAGGTAAGTTCCTTAGAACTTCAAAAATACTTAGATATTTTAAAAGATGTAAAACAAGAACTAGGTGGAATAGGGTTTGCTACTACAGTTGGAATATATGTTGATAAAGCTGACATAAACGCTCTTGCTAATAGTCTAGCTCGTAAAAGATATATAGAAGAAGGTGGTAGTGAGTCTTTATTTACCATACCTACAAGGGGTATTAAAAGTTTAACCAGCATGTTGGATAAGTTAGCAGACTTAGAAGCAGAGATAGCGCCGATTAGCCAACTATACGCAAATTTAAACACTCAAATAAACAATCGTGGTATATCCGAAAAAGAACGTGAAAGTTTAATTAAACGACAGGAATCAATCGGTAAACAGTTAAAAACGTTAGAGTACGAGTACAACAATTTACAATATGAGTTGAACACCGAGTTTGGAGATTTCAACAAAGTAGATGTAGAAAAACCTCTCGGTGAAGATCAAGCTATGAGAGAAGCTGTCGGGGAGGACCAAGATTTTCAAGGTCCTTTAGGAGCGCAACCCCCACAAAAAACTATTGGATTTCCTCCAATTAGATATTCAGTACCTCAATATAAAGATGGTAAGAAAATTTTTGTAACAAAATCTAAAGATTTAGTTTTACCGGGAACTCCTGCACAAAAAGAAAAACGTTATCCTTTAACTCCAAACGAAGTGAGTTTACGAGGGGATGCAAGGTTTGAAAGTGCTAGGTTGTCTCCACCCCCAATTGATTCGTCTTTGGAAAGAGACCCTGTAAGTTTACAAAGACAAGCGCAAGCAGCGGAAGAGCAACAAAAAATGCGTTTAAGACTAGAAAAAGAGGAACAACCTAGAAAGGATCGAAAAAAACAAGCAGCTTTATTGAAGAAAGTACAAGACGGTAAAACTTTAACAGCAGCAGAACAAAGTACTTTAGATAGATTAAATGCAAAAACACCATTAAAAAGAATAATATCAGGTGGGCAAGTTGGTGCTGACCAGTTCTTTCTTTATATGGCAAAAGCGATGGGTTTAGAAACTGGTGGTACTGCTCCAGAAGGTTTTCAAGTAGAAGGTGGAGTAAGTCTTTCTTTAGATATTCAGTTTAATGTAGCAGAAGGGCAAGGATTAGATTATCGAGGAAGAACTAGAAAAAACGTTGAAGATTCTGACGGTACTATTATTTTGACTAAAGAAGATGGGTCACTCGGCCGCGGCTCTCAACTAACCGTTAAGTTTGCTGAAGAACTTGGTAAACCTTTTTTAATTGTTAGTCCCGGAACTTCAGCAGCGACAATAACCAACTTTATAAGAGATAACAATATAGAAGTTTTAAACGGCGCAGGTTCAAGAGCTTCTCTTTATAACATGGAGAAACCTCGTAGAGTTCCTTTGGAAAGTATAGGAGATACTGTAGAACAAACAGATTTAGGTAACAAAATGCTAATGGATATTTTTCCGCAGTTAGCACAAGGAATAATCCTAGCGCAACCTCCTGTAAAACTTAAAGGGCAAGAAGACGCAGCGTACAAAGGAACACCTGTATTTAATACTCTATTTGAAACCGATCCAGACGCAATAGACATGGAGTTGGGAGAAATAAAAGTAAGCCAAGGGATTGCAAATATTTTTGATATTAAAGACCCAAAATTTACTAAAGATGTAGGCGATAGTTCTGGTGAACGTCTTATTAGTGAGCTATCTAAAAAAATGAAAGGTTTTGGAGTAACGACAAAAGTGTTCGTTTTAGGTATAGATGACGAAGTTAATTTTCCAACCGACCTAAAAGATTGGTTAGGTAGACCTTTAAATGTAATAATTAGGAAAATGCAGAACGATAACAGAGCTGCGGGCCAACCTGCATCTGTTTTGAGTGTAATGCATGACGACGGGCCACTTGCAGGATTACCTAAATATGCGTTTGTAGTTCTTAATCCAGATTCTGCTTTTATAGAAAATCAATTAGAAACTCAAGACCCACTTGTCCAAAATGCTGCTAAAAATACTTTTATGACTTATGCACTTGCACATGAACTAGGGCATGTATTATTTAAGTTTGAGAGTGCAAGACTTGGACTTGGTAGATTTCAATTTTATAACGCTACTGGAGACCAAGAGTTCATAGACAAGGAGTCCAGAGCCATTGCAGAAGAACTTGGGGTTACCGAAGCAGATTTTAAAAAAGGAGAAGTTTTGTACCAAGCTTACCTAGAGGATTCTGTAGAGTTATTGCGTAGAGAAATACAAGACGAACCTGGATATAACTATGAAAGCAGAGAGTTTCCATTTGAAGAGTGGTATGCAGATAAAGCAAGCGCATTTTTATTAGAACAAGAAGGAACAGTTAAAGAGAATTTACCTAGAGAAATTGCCATAGAAAGAACACCTGTAAATATTTATGCTGGCGCAAATCAAAATACCGACTTAAGTAATCTTAAGGCACGTCCATTTAGATTTAGAGTTACTGGAGTAGTAGAGGGCGGAGAAAAGTATGATAGAAAAACATTTTCAAGGTTTTCTAAACCTACTAATGAAAATACTGGTGTTCAGTTTCAAAGTGTTGAGCATGCTTATCAGACTCTTAAGTCAGGCAAGTTTGATGAAAAAATTTACAACAACCCACGTTGGGGAACTGGTAATGTAAAAATTAAAGGTTTCTTAAAAGAAAATAGAGCTACTAATCTTAAGTTAATGAAAGATTTAATTAGGGCTTCTTTAGAACAAAATGTTGACCATAGAAAAGCTTTGTTAGATACAGGTAATAGAAAAATAACACATACTCAAGATAATACTATTTGGAAAGAACAATTACCTAAAACCCTTATGGAATTACGAAGGGAGTTTGTAGGTTTAGAAAATAGAAATAAAAAAACTGTACGTTCTTACTTTACCGCCTTAGCAAGAAAAGTGCGCGTTTTATTTAATACCGTAAGAGAATTTCAAAAAGGTAGGCTTGACACAAATCCAGTATTTAACGATTATGCTTTTGGGGTAATAGAAGCAGTTAAACGAGGTCTTAATAGAGAGAATGTAGGTATATCGGTTACCGAGTCTAAAGATATTGATAATTGGGTCCAAGGCAGTGCTGATATTGTACAAAAAGCAGTAGGTAAAAAGAATGCTACTCGTTTTGAAGCTATAATTAGGAAAATTTTAAAAAGCGAAGCAGCTAATGATATTTACAAATTCTTAGTGTACATTTTAGCTCCAGCAGATAACTTTTTACGTTTAGTATCTCCAGAACTTGGTAAAGCTCTTTACTCTAGATCTCAAACTGTAGAAGCGACCGGTTTCTTTAACTACCACCCTGTAGTGCAGTACAGATACATTAATGATTTTTATAAAATTTTTAATATTACTAAAGATCCAACTACGCAAGATTTAGAAAATATAGATAATATTTTAGAGGGAGCTGAACAACTAGCTGCTCTGCCATTAGCAGAAAGACCTAATGCAGCGAATAACCTTGTAGTAATAGATAAAGATGGTAACTCTGTGCAAGTAGATGGAGGTAAAGCCTTAGATGTTCTTAAGTACTTTGAGAAGTTTTATGATGATTATCTTTTACCTAATGAAATAAATCCTAAAAAACCTAAAGTTCAAAAAAATATAACTTTCTTTACTAGGCAGTTTGACATAGCTAAGTTAGCTGCAGAACCCGAAGCAAGAGAAGCTTTAGTAAAAGTTTTGAAAAAATACAACCCTAAATCCACTACAGAAGAATTAAGAAATGCAGTAGATAAAATGGTTTTGTATGATGAAAGTCTTGATGCTATAGAAGCAGAAGGAGCTGCAGACTTATCTATTGGTATGCAAAAAGATAGACGACCTCTTTTTATAAACATCACCAACAACGCTGACTTACGTAACATAGAAGGTATTGGTGATTTAATTATTCCTGCGCACCATGCAGTCCGAAAATATATTTCTGAGAATGTTAAAAAAATAGAATTTAAGAAAAAAGTTCGTGTAAAAATAACTAAAAAAGATATTGCAAATAATTCAAACCAATTAGATAAAAAACAAGAAGGTGTAATTTATTTTGGTCCTAGAGCAGCAGAAATTTTAATTAATCGAATAGACAACGATAGAGATAGAGGACGCGCAAGAAAAGCAGTCCAAGCTATGTTAGGAAGGGCAGGTATGAATATGCCCGGTTGGTTAAGGACTGTACAAAGTTATCTATTGGCTTTAAATGTCATGACATACTTAACTTTTGCCACTGTTGCTTCTTTACCAGATTTAGCTGGCCCAGCATTACGATCCAAAGAAATGAGTATTTTTAGTAGTACTTTTATAAACTCAGTAAAAGATACTTGGGCAAATAGAAAAGAGTTAGAACAGTTTGCGCGTGATGTAGGTGTGATTGGCTTTGATTCTATTTCACAAATGTATATTAATGCTGGAGAGTTAGGCTACATGACGGAAGGAACAAAATACTACACTCAACAGTTTTTTAAATTTACCGGACTAGAATGGTACACAAGATTTACAAGAATTTTTGCTGCTGGTATGGGTCGACAGTTTCTTATTAAGCATGCTAATGACAACTCTGCTAAATCAAAAGCTTATTTAGCTGAACTACAAGTTACACCTGAACAAATAAAAGCAGCGCAAGACTCTGATTGGGATTTTAGCGACCCTCAGCATAGAGAAGTGCAAGATGCGATAGCTAGATTTACCGAAGAGTCGGTTGTACGTCCGAATGCTGCAGAAAGACCAGGTTGGGCTTCTAACCCATACACAGCTTTGATATTTCAACTTAAATCATTCTTCTACGCGTATGGTAAGAATATTATAGGTGGTGTAATTAGAAATGTTCAAAGTACGTATGGTCGGGAAGGTAGAATACCTGCTGCTGCGTTACCTGCAGTTTTAGCCCTTACTTCACTATTACCATTAGCAATGGTAGGTATGGAACTACGTGAGCTATTAAAATTTTTACTTTCTCCTCTTTCAGGAACAGTAGACTTTAACTCAAACACTGAGGCAGGTGTTTTTGATTTTAGTAAATTTAGAACAAATAACATGGGCTATGGTGAGTATTTACTAGAGGCTGCTGACCGTTCTGGAGCATTTGGAGCATGGACTATGTTGTTTCCTATGTTTGAAGCGGGGAGATTTGGAGATGAGTTCTACACAAGTCTACTAGGCCCAAGTGCACAGAGATTAGAAGATTTAATAAAAGGTGACGCTCAATTTAAAGATTACCAACCCTTCGCGGGCGCATTTTAATAATATATAATGAGGTAAATTATGGCTTATTCATCAACAGTAAAATTAGTAGTAGGTGATACTCTACCTGAGTTGAACTTTACACTAAAAGACAGTAATACCGCAGCTGCTGGCAAAACGTTGGACGCCGATGATAGTACAACATGGGCAGCAATAAATCTATCCGGTAGCACCGTACGTTTTAGAATACGTGAAGTAGGATCTACTTCTGTGTTAAGTACAATTACTGCTACGATTACGAGTGCTGCAAATGGACAGGTTACAGTAGCTTTCCCTAACTCTACATGGACAACTGCGGGTACTTTTGAAGGTGAGATAGAACACACAACTAGTGGTGGTGGTGTGCAAACAGTACAAGATTTAATAAAATTCCAAGTGCGTGATGACTTTGATTAATGGCATTACGAGCAATATTATCTCATTCTAAGCTACGCGCTGTTGTAGATACTGACT
>Ga0099849_1000786_pt1 | contig 14731 bp, 13 predicted proteins | sample CB_VirMetaG_4_FD_78177 | JGI IMG/M metagenome (GOLD analysis project Ga0099849, IMG submission 78177) | Freshwater to marine saline gradient viral communities from Chesapeake Bay - CB_1508_1M Viral MetaG | ecosystem: Environmental > Aquatic > Marine > Coastal | place: USA: Chesapeake Bay... | reverse complement strand
TAGTGCAACTACACAAGGTCTAGTATGCACATTAGCCTTGATTCAGCACTGGGTCGCCAGCGTAGGCTGAACTCAGTGGGCGAGAGCGTCCTGCAAATTGCTCCTAACGCTGCGGCGGCATACAGCCTCCGTAGTCTTACTGGTGGTGACCCCAAGGTTGTGCGTGTGCGTAGAGCAAGTGACAACCACGAGCAGGACTTCACAGCGTCAGGTGTATCTTCGGGTGCATTGACTTCTTTTGTAAACGCTCAGGTGGTAGCACCCCTGGACATACAAGCACTAAGTGCAACTGGTCGTGATGGTGACTTCCTTATTGCTAAGGCGGCTTACTCCCTTCGTAGCCTAGGAACACGACAGGCTACCTTAGCGGCTACTGGAGATACCGTAGCCCGTGCTGATGGTAAGTTCGTAGCGCAGGTTCGTCGTAGCTCTGATGATGCGGTGAAGTCTTTTACTGCGGATGAGGTTACTGACGGAACTTTGTTGGCTTTTACAAATGCAGATTACGCTAAATACACCTCTGACTTTAGTTCTGGAGATGATAGTTGGGGTTCCTTTGATGACGTTACAGAAACTGGTAATATTGATGGTATTGGAGGATTAGATAATAACCTGCGATTAGCCATAGGTTCAGCTACTAGCGGCCATAGAGCCTTCAGAAGTAGCACTCTTCCAGTAGGTCAAAAAATTAATTTTTCAGCTAGGGTATTTGTACCATCCACCAACTCAGACGTTGATGGAATTTTAATAAGAGATGCTAACGGCACTGTTATTGTTGCTACGACGGCTCCTACGCAAGACGAATGGGTTACTGTAACGGCAAATGACGTAACTCCAATCAATGCGCAGTTAAGAGTAAATCTTCAAAAGGGAGCAGCATCTAGCTTTACTGGCAATGGCTCTGATGAAGTATATTTAAGAGAGATAACAGTTACTCAGGTTACATCAGACGGCTTCGTTAAAACTTGGTATGACCAAAGTGTAACCAATCAAGCAGGAGATACAGCAACAGGTAACCACGCAGTTCAAGCTACTGCTGCGGAGCAACCTAAGATTGTTAATGCTGGAGCTTTGCTAGCCGATGGTATAGAGTTTGACGGAAGTGATGATACATTAAACGCTTCCTCCGTATCTGGTTTTGGGTCAACAATTTCAATGTTTGAAGCGTCCGTAAGAGATGGCGGTGGAGCTGCTGTTGTATCAATGGGTTCAAGTGCATCTACTTCTAATACTAATTTTGGTTTAGTAGAGGCAGGTTCTAACACACAGGCTAGCGTAAGAAATACTACATCCAGAACAGTAAACGCATCGGTAAGCGGCTCAACTAGATTAGGTTTTGCAGTTACAACGGGTCAAACTTCTACGAAGGTAGGAGCCTTGGGTGGAACTTTAGTAGAAACAACTGATGATTACGGTGATGACTTTACATCAGGAGAGCTTGACACAATTTTTCTTGGAAAACTAAGGTCTGGAAGTGGAACCACTTTTAATGGTCATATAAGAGAAGCACTTGTTTATGGCTCCGACCAAACAGACAACCGCACAGCCATTGAAGCTAACATCGGTGAAGCCTACAACATTGACCTACCAGCTGGTGTAGACCCAGGGTTTGACCAAGTGGACGGCTTTGTAGAGACTTGGTATGACCAGTCAGGTAACAGCAAGGATGCCATACAAACAACTGCTAACCTTCAGCCCGCAATTGTTGTTGCTGGAGTTTTTCAGAACGGATTAAAGTTTGATTCAGATGGTAGTAGCTCTGGCCCTGACTTTAGGACTCCGATTAGCTCTGCTCAACTTTCAAACGACCCTGCTGGACACAATGGGTTCGCATTAGTATGGGTAGGAAATGTAAACGAAGTCCAGCACGCTGATACCCAAAATCATTCGGTTCTTGGAAATATTAAGGGCGTGGCTACTTTTTCTACTGGAACAATAGGACTAACCGTAATTCCAACAACAGGAACGACCAAGTTTATTAACGAAACGGGGGGTTCTACAACAGAAATTGTACAGGACACAAATGCTCTGACTCCAGGAGACTTTGGTGTAGTTTTCTTTAGTTTTGAAAACGCTGAAGCAGGACTTGACCCCCTTCTTTCCGTAGATGGAAGCACCACTATTAGTGCTTTAAGTTCCTTAAATTCAAGTTCTTCTAACAACATAGGTATAATGACGGCTATAACTGGCGGTAATTCTGTGCAATATAGCAGAAGCGCAGACGGAATTTGCAAAGAAGTTCTCTTATACACTGGTGACCAGAAGAGTAAACGTGTAGCCCTCGAAACTAACATCGCTGCCGAATACGGCATAACCCTTTCATAATGCTTTATTTAATATACGCAAGCAAAGAAGCCGCCATTGAACGAGCCGACGAAGAAGGCAAGGAACTTGGCTTTGATTACTGGATTGAGGACAATGGTATAGGCACACGTTGGCTTACCTACCCCGACGAAACCATTGACTATATGTGGGCATTGGACGTAACTAACTACGATCTGGACGAGTCCGAAGAAGCCTCAACCGTCGATCACTACACACCCCTACCTGACCCTGACGACGACTAAATGCTATGCAAGACATTATATACAGATCAACAATTGGAACAGGAGGATTTATCGCTACTATTGAATTAGCTTCCATTAACGAACTGCTTGGTTTCTGCGTAGGTCTTGCGACTTTCATATATATGTCAGCATCAGCAATTAAAGTAATCAACGAACTTAGAAAGAAATAATATGACACCAGAACTAATAGCAATGCTCGGAGGAGGGATCAGTGGTTTCGTAATGAAGCTAATTGGCGCACAGGTTCAACACCAGGCTAGTCAGTTTAACCGTATGATTGGTGCGCAAAAAGGTGCAGATGCCTCGGCTGATGCAGCAGCAAAACGTGATGGTGGTGTATTGGTTCGTAGGTTCCTTGTTGTATCCACCGTCTTTGCCATTGTAATAGCCCCATTCGTCTTTGCGTGGACTGACGTAGGGGTAAGTGTAGGTAGAGAGACAAACGGCTTTCTAGGGCTATTCAAGACCCTTAAATGGGACACTGTGCAGGGCTTTGTTATTTTACCAGAAATTAGGCAGACTGCCTTAGCCATCGTAGGATTCTACTTTGGTTCATCACAAATTAAATGAATGAAGTTCTTAACATCATTGCATCCCTCTGGCCTATCGGTATTGGCGTTATTACGTTAATTATTGTGCTAGCTAGGATGCACTACAACCTAGAAGCTTTAACAGAAAAAGTAAAAGTTCTGTTCGACTTTCACAACAAAAGAAACAAATAATTATGAATACACGAAAACCAGTAGGTAAAGGCGGTAAAGGCTCTTGCGGCGAAAAGGGCGGAATGAAAAACAAAGGCGGACGCTCTTACTAGTGCCTAAGAAAGCAAAGAGTGGAGGTAAGATATGCCCAGAAGGTAAAGCCTGGGCTAGACGTACGTTTGATACGTATCCCTCCGCCTATGCTAATATGGCTGCATCCAAGTATTGCAAAGACCCTAACTACGCCAAGAAGTCTAAAAGTGCTAAACGTAAAAGAAAATAATGGGCCAGCTAAAACAATGGAGAGAGCAGAACTGGGTAAGGATTGGAACTGATGGGGCAATCAAAGGACCTTGCGGAACGTCGAAGGATAAGAAAAACCCTGACCGTTGCTTGCCTAAAAGAAAGGCTCTTAGCCTTACGAAAACAGAACGAGCAGCAACTGCTAGAAAAAAGAAAACAGCAGGAGCCAAAGGAAGAACAGTCGTAGCAAACACACCTAAAGCAAAAGTAAGAACTAAGTAATGCCAGACAAATCAAAGATGAAATGCAACGTGCCACGCCGTGAAGTTCAGGGCGGGAAGAAGTTTGTTGTAAAAGCCTGCGAAGGTGGCAAGGAAAAGATCGTTCGCTTTGGTGATGCTAACATGAGTATTAAGAAAAATCAACCAGCCCGTAAGAGAAGCTACTGCGCCCGTAGTGCTGGTATCAAGGGAGGCAAGGGCAAGATGTCCGCAAACTATTGGTCTAGGAAGGCTTGGGACTGCTAATGGCAAGTACAACTGTAAACTTTAATTTAAAAACCGCTGGTTACGTTAATTACGCTAACCAGACGTTAACCTTTAGACTTCTAACAGCAGGTGCTGAGGCATCTACTGGAGACCAAAGCTATGTTACCTTACCTGGTGTTGTAACGGCAACGAGTGCTGCTAATGGCGACGGAAGCGTAAGTTTGTTTAGGAATGGAAAATCTGGAATTAATAGTATTTACGAAGTTATTCTTCCAAACAGGGAAAAAGCTAAGTTTCTTATACCTTCGGGAAGTGCTACAATAGAACTTGCTGCACTTCTAGTAGACCACGTGCCAACTGGTTCTGATACGCAACAGAGTTCTATTTATGATGCGGCAGTCGCTTACTCAATACAAAGAGCTAACCATACTGGTGACTTAACCTTAGACAGTTTGCCCAATGGTTCAATCACGGGAACATTAGCTGTAGCAAATGGTGGAACAAATGCTTCCTCTGCTTCGGCGGCTAGAACAAGTTTAGGAGCGCAAGAACAAAAAGACGTTCTCGATGATCTAGGTGCTTTGTCTGCACCCGCATCCGATGGTCAGTTCATTGTTGCGACAGGATCAGGAGCCTTTCAATATGAGACAGCCGCAACCGCTAGAACAAGCCTTGGCTTAGGGACTATAGCTACTCAAGCATCGAACTCAATTGACATTGATGGTGGGGCTATTGATGGAGCTGTGATTGGTGCTAACGCTGCAGCCGCTATTACAGGAACTACTATTACTGCTAGCACTAAGTTTGCGGGAGCCATTGATGGAACAGTTGGTGCAACTACACCTGCTGCTGTTACAGGAACTAATGTATTAGCTACTGCGACGTTAGGATACAAAGCTGGTAGCGGAGGAACCGTTACTCAGGCTACAAATAAAACTACGGCTGTTACTCTTAATAAAATAAACGGTGAAATAGTAATGAATGGTGCAGCTTTGGCAGATGATGCTACCGCCGCATTTACGTTAACTAACAGCACAATAGCCGCAACAGACGTTGTCATTGTTAATGTAGCTAGTGTTGGCACAGCAGGAGCATATCAAGTTACTGTAGGAGCCGTAGCCGCTGGAAGCTGTAGTATAAGTGTGTTAAATGTAAGCGGAGGTTCTTTATCTCAAGCTATTAAACTTAACTTTGCCGTAATTAAAGCAGTCAAAACATAATGGCCGTATCTCACAGAACAAATAGACTGAAGCTCATTGGAACTCCAGCTGTTGAGCAGTTGCAAAATGGTCGGTATCAACTGACTGTTAACTGCACTACTATGAACAGTCGCGAGGACTGGTATAGTTCTAACAAGGCTCGCATCTTCCCTGACTTCGGATCGTTAGAGTCCGCAGAGATGTCCATTGATGGACTAGCTCCACGCACGGGGGAAGCATATACGGATATGCGTCTTGTCTCTGTTCAGTCCAGCACACAGCAAGACAAATATATTGTAACCTTGGTGTATCAAACCCTAGGTGCTAGCTTTGTTCAGGTAAAAGATGACACAATCGACCTAGAGCTAAACGGCCTACGAAGAGTAAGCAGAACTAGCATTGCTCAGGCTGGAACAGATATTCCTACTGACGACAAAGACATTGGTGTTGACTTTATTGACCATCAGATTGATGCAGAAACGGCTGTTCGTTGTTTCTTATCTTCCTATGAGATTGATGACACCGATAGTTATAGGGAGTTTGAACGAACCTATATACAGGCTGGTGAGCTATCTAGAGATATTAGATCAGTAGGTCGAGGAGTTCAACAAACAACGCACCAGTTTTTAGTAACCGAAGGCTCTACAACTGGTGACATAATCAGCAGGGATACTGACAACTTCTTAGGATTAAAAAGAATTACCGTAAGCGTAATTGCGAGACCTGATGGGGCAACCTTGACCAATGCGGACGGTTCCGCAAAGTTAAGTTATTCCGAGCAACAGCTAGTGCCTTTTATTTTTCCTGGAGTGGTGGACTTGCAAAATGAAGCGGGTCACGTTTTTCCCGCTGTTCGTTCTCCAGTAGAAGCCAAAATTGAGGCTGATATATATACTTATTATCAAACATCATCGAGCATTGTAGCGGGTGACTTTACAACGCAGTCCGCATTGGGCTTATGGAACCCGTCTGAATGGTGTCAAAAGATTTCTACGATTAGTTCTGGAGGAAATAACCCAGCATATTTTAATGCACAAGGACTGCGTGGGTGCAGAACAAGAGAATCTTTTTCTTTGTCTGGAGATTTGGAAAACTTAACACTTGCTGACGTAGTTAATGGAGGTTCTTTTGAATATAGCACGGTGGGACGAACTTTTGCGACAAATGAACTATTTCTTGAAGAAACTACAGAAGTTGATCAAGGAAAATCTGTTTTCCGACAAGTTATCGACTATACTCTTGATACTACGACTCGATATAGTATTCAAGGCGGAGTATTAATTCTTACATTGGACTCAACAGCTAAGGGTGAGTTTACCTTTGAAGTTAAGTGGACTGGTTCGCAGTGGAAGCTGACTGGAACCAATGTTATTTTTGACCAACAACCTTCTATTTCGGGAGCTAATGAATTTGTATATTCCGCCGCAGCTAATGGAGGCCAAGGTGCTTTTACTGGGTCATATACCAATCAAACCTCTACGTCTAGTTTTTCATTTACAGCCAGTAATGGAGGGACTAATCCTTCGGATGCAACTTGGGGAACTGGCGTTACGGCTACTGCGACAAGCAATACAGAAGAATACGGAGCGACTTCCTCCAGTGCAGCGACATTTTCAGGTAATTCTATTGCAGCAAATTTTTCTTTTATTGAAGGACGAGCGATTGAACAAGGAGCTGTAGGTAAAATAAAAATTTCTGGAGGTCCCCCCAATCCACTAGGTAAAGTATATACACTTGACGTTCAACTAGAAAAAGCTTTTACTAAAATAGATGGAGCTGACGTTTACAGAAAAACCATTGTAGTTGCAACCTGCACACCAGCATAATGGCATACGAAGAAAATGAAGAAAAGGCTGAAGAGCCTGAAGAAAAAGCACGGTTTGTTCGCGAACGAGCAAGGAGGGAGCTTAGAAAGAAACAAAGAAGAATCCGAAAGGAAGAAAAAGCAGAACTGGGAAGGGCTAGTGGCACAAGAGACCGAAGGAGGATTAAGGAAGATGCGGATGCTGCGCTAGAAAAAGCAGAATTTAAATTTAACGAAAAGTATAAGCCATCAGAAAACAAACAGGACTACGAGTCCGATATTCAGCAGAGAGGTACTGACCAGTTTACTGCCCCAGAGGCTACTCCCGAAAATGGGAATCTTCTTTCTGGATACTCAGAAAGGTCTGTAATCCTATGTGAAGATGGTAGCCCTGTTAATGGGACAATACTTTTTAGAACATAATAGTAATGCCAAAAGCAGATTCATTTACGGCACTGGGAAAGGGCAACGGTTTTAGTCAATGCTTAAATACTATTGATTTACGCGAAAATCGTGTAATATTAAACCCGCCAACTTTAGAACAAACAATGTCGGCCTATTGGAATATTGACAGCGTTTCTTTTGGAGGAGCAGAGTTTGACCCAACAAACGAACCAAAAGATTTAATATGCACACCAACTGCTAATCAAGGAACAGATATAAATTCAATTCAAAATAGTTCAACTAGAATTGAACAATATGTTGTTAGTATTGGTAATCCTTTTAGAATAAATGATGTTGAAGAAGACGAAATTTATTATGCTCATAATCTTAATTTTCAATATAATAATTATAGTTTTAATAGCATCAGTCGAGGTGATGCTTCAAACGCTGATATTTTTACAGATGTTATTTATACGAGTACGCTATATCATGATGACGCAATTGCGTATGCTTGTTCACCAAGTTATTATCATGGGTCAATTGCATATTATGGAGCAGATGAAATAAAATTAGAAGTAAGTGAAGTTACCATTGAAGGTATTCCTTTTATAAGAACGTTTAGACAATCGTTTTCTGGTACTAGTGCAAACGCAGCAAGCGGTTGTCCTATAGCAGAATTTAACCCAGGCACAGACCTTGTGCCAAGTATTACCTTGCACACATATTAATATGCTTCCCATTCAACCATTTAAATACCCAAACGGCAAGTATGGGGCTTACATATACAAAAGCGGTTATCAGTCAACATCTGCAATATTTGGAAGTTCACCTCAACACCTCAGAAAAAAAGGTTGCGTAGATAGCGATGATGGCAAAAGCGTTTTATTGTTACCAATTCGTCATCCAGTTGAACGCTTTGCATCTGGCGTAAATACTGTTAGGAAAAACAAAAAATATGCAGGATATAGCGTTAATGACTTAATTGAAATGTTAGAGCAAAACACTTTTAGAAACTTGCACTTTATGGATATTGCAACTGTTTTAAGAAATGCTTGTTTTTATTTTGATGATATTCATTTATACAAATTTCCAGAACACTATGAAAATATGTTACATGACGGAGAATACTATGGCGAAATACCGCACCACAATAAGAGCGACAAGACCCTGATATTAACAGACAGTCAAAAAGAAAGGGTTTCAAGGTATTACGCCAAGGACTTTGAATTGTTTGACTCAATCAAGGAGCCAGGTCAAAAGTTTTACTTCTTTAAAATATAATTACAGCTAACTAACCCTTTATGATATAATACAGCTATGGCAACAGGAGATAAACCAAATAGTAACCTTTTCGGAACAGATTACAACGCAGGAGAAGAGGAGCGGAAACGCCTCGAAGCGGAAGCTTCATTGGCGGCACAGAACGCAATGATGGGGGCAGGTAACATTCCTTCGTCTGCGTTTGGACAAGCACCAACGGTATCTCCTTTTTCCTTAGAGGCGGCTGGGCAGGTAAACCCAATGATGCAACAACAAAGCCTTGAGGTTACTCCACAAGCACCCAATCCAGTAACCTTTCTTCCCTATGCTGGCGATGTTGCGCCACCACCAGCAAGTGCGCTTTCTGTGTTTACTCCAGGTGGTGAGGTTAAACCTAACGTAGATGTAAATGCTATTACACCATCACCAGAAACCTTGCCTTCGCCTAGTTCAGTTAACACTGCATTGAATCAAGAGGTTCTTATTGGAAACGCACAAAAAAATGGTAGGGCCATTACAATGTCAGACGTTAATGATCCTTCCTTTGAAGGAATGTCAGCATCAGAAATATCTCAAGCGATTAACGACCCTAATTACTTAACTACGGGTCCAACAATACCAAATGTTGCTAATGTCAATAAACAACAATCCAGGTTTGGTAAGGGGCTTGATGCGGTTGTTGATCTAGGAACTAAAAATTTGTTTTCAAATATTGACACGGGACTGAATGTACTGAAGCGCAAATCATCACCTTTTTTAGCAACTGGAAATTACTTATTAAATCCAAATGAACCAAGTTTTTCTGAAGCATATCAACAAGTTGGAGATTTTATTCCAGACTCTCCATTGTCTAGGGCAATAAACCCAGAAATTAATGCTGAAGAAATGGAGAGTAAACAACAACAACTTGTTAAAAATTTTTTAGCCGATCAAGCTACAGAAAAAACAACACAAGAAGCTCAAGGGCAACAGGGAACTCCTAACGTCAACCAGGTTCTTCAAGATGGTATAGGCTCTTTCCAGCCAGGAGCAATTGATTTTTCTAAGCCTCCGACAATGCCAGACGCGCCAAATCAAAGTCCTGAACTTGAAATACGTCAGGGAGAAGAAGGAAGCCCACAAGGATATTTTAATGCTATAATCAATGAACGTCCGTTGACACCAGAGGAAATTAAATCAGGGGAGGCTTTTGCTGATAGAAAGGGTTTTGACTTTAATCCACAAACTGGATTTAGTTCCATAACTGACCCAGGATCAAAAACCTTTGATACACCAGCTACATTTGAAAACTACCAAGCAAGAGGACTTGATGTTGGTCAGTTCATGAGGGGCGAGGATGACCCATCGCAACGCACGGAATACTTCGTTAGCCCTCAAGGAATGCGTCGTAGGTTTACAGCGGAAGCTGCTCGCGCTCAAGGCTTATCTGAAGAAGATATTGCCCAGAACAGACCACTAGCACCTAAGTTTGCTGCAGCTGAAGCAGCTGGAGATCAGATGATAGCTGACTTACGTGCAAGAGAAGCTGCCAAACGTGGCGAGGGAAAAATGTCGTATACTGACGCGAAGAGGAGAGCAAGAGGTGAATTTGCTGCAAAGAACATAGACCCATCCCCCAGTCAGTTACGAAAATTAGCCAAAAGTATCCAAGCCGCTGAACCAGAACGCTTAGAAGGATTAGAAACTGAAAGAGCTTTAAAAGAAGCTAGAATTAAAACCGCAGAAGCAGAACTAAATAAACCAGAGTTTAAGGGCAAGGTTTACACTGTTGATGGAGTAACCTTTGCGCAACTTAGCAATGGGTCAGTGCAAGTTATTTCTACAGGAACTGAAGACCCTGAGAAGACTACACGTGATGCGGAAAAATTTGAATTTACAAAAAAGAAAATAGAGGACGCTCGTGAAGCTTATTTAGCAGGTGATGTAACTAAAGCCAATGATATTCTTACTGCCGCTAACATTCAACAATACGGAATACAGGCCAACGCCACTCAATATTTTGCTGACTCTACTACTCCAGTAGCACCTTCTGATCCTGCCTCCCCAGTAACTGCTAGTGGGTTGACACAACAACAAGAAGATCGTATACAAGCAGTCATGAGAACAAACCCTACCAAAAGTAGAGCAGAAGTTATAGAGGCAATGCAAAAAGAAGGTAAGCTGTAATGGCTATTGATTTATCGGTGCTTGATGAGCCAGAATCATCTATAGACTTATCTGTATTAGATGAACCTCAATCATCTGTAGATTTATCTGTATTAGATGAACCGCAATCAGAAATAGACTTATCTGTTCTTGACTCAGAAGAACCTACCACTGGTGAAATTATTGCTGGTGTTGGAACTGAGGTTACTGCAAGTGTTGCTGGTTCTGTAATTGGTGGTATTATTGGTGGAACACTTGGTGCGCCATTATTTGGTATAGGAGCAGCTCCAGGGGCTGCCATAGGAGCCTCTATTGGTGGTTTTGCTGGTGGATTCTTTGGTTCAATGTTTGCACAGGAAATTGAAGATCAGCCAGAATTTAGTCTTGGTAGAGCATTGGGTGCTGGTGTAGTTAGTGCCGTTCCATTGGGTGGAGCAGCGGTTAAGGGAATAACGGGTGGAGCTAAGATTACTGGTAGCATGGTTGCTGGTGCGGCTGCTCGTGAAGCTGCCAAGGGTTCAGTATTAGGAGGAACAGAGGTTACAATTAAAACTGCTGTTGACGAAGGTCGTATGCCCACCAAGGAAGAGTTTGCTACTTATGCTGGTGCTGGTGCTTTGTTTGGTGGTGCTATAGGTGCTGTTACTCCTAAGGTTAGCAAGTCATTGGATAAATTTTTAGGTAAAACCTTTAATGAAATTGATGACGAAGTAGCAAGTGGAGTTATAACTTACAAAGACTTTAAGCCCCTTACTCAAGCAGAGGGTGCAGAGGGAGAAAGAATACTACGTGGTCAGGTTGAAAAAGTTAAAGCTAGGGTTCAGGCTGATCTAGCTACGGACTTTATAGAAAACCCTGGAAATCTATCTAGTTTTAAAAACCGAATGTTGTCTATCCTTGCTCCATCTAAACTTGTTGGTAAAGAAGCTAGGAATGAAATCTTGCGCTTTCGCAAACGTATAACATCAGTCGAAGAACTTGGTGGCAAAATGGACAAACGCATTGCGGCTGCTACTGCTCAAGACCCAAGTGTTGCTGCAAAGGTAGACAAGTATTTAGCTGGAGGAGACTTAGACCCGTCACTTGGAAGTTTGAGTGACGATTTAGTTGTGTATCGCGACAGGTTAGACGAACTGCAAGGAGACGTAATTAAGTATTTGGACGCTGACTACATGGCAAAGATGGGGCCAGAAAAGTTAGCTAGAGTTACTAATCAAATTTTAAGATTACGAGAGGAAGCAGGGCGAGCGGTCAACGCCAAGGCAAAGAAGAAACTTAAAAAACAAATTAAAAAAGCAACGAAGGAACAGAAAGCCTTGGGAGAAACGCCCAAGTTAATTGCTAAGATTAAAAAATCTAGAGAGTTAGGCAACTTTACAAGCCGAGAGTATCGTATGTTTGTAGATAGTGACTTTGTTCCAGACGTTAAACTACGGGCTAAGGCACAAGAAGAGATTGCTAACAAAAAGCTACAAGCTGGTAAGTTTAAAAACATGGAGCCAGAGGCTGCGCGTAAAGCCGCAATGGACGAAGCAAACGAGCAACTTAGCAAATTAGAATCTAAGTCTGCTGCCGCACGTAAACTTGATCCGCGCTCTGGTGTTGGGGGTAAAATTGATTCTCCTTTAATGAAACGCAAAGAACCAGGGGAGTTTGAGAAAGCGTGGTTAGGTGAAATTACTGAAACTGGCGAACGAGTTCGTGGCACACTTACCAGAGTTGGTCGCATGGTTGCTAGAGAAAAAACAGACCGCAACATAATTAACATTCTACAAAGGAATGGGCTTGCTGTTCGTAGCGATCTTGCCCCACAAGGAACGGCTCCGTTAAAGTTAAAGGCTGGTGTAGAGACAGGCTACAATGTATCACCAGAAGTTCAGGCATCAATTAATAGTCTATATATTAACAGCGGAACAGAGCGTTCTAACAATGCTATCCTAGCTGGCTTGCAAGACCTTTACTCAACTGCCGTTGGACTATCAAAGGCTACTAAGGTTCTGTTGAACCCTCCGTCTTATGCCGTCCAGGTGTATGGTAATGCAATTACTTTAGCAGGTATGGGTGTTAATCCATTTGCTGGTGCTGGTCGTGGAGCGCGTTTAGCGTTAGCAGAATTTGGTGGATTAGAAAAATTGCTTAGTCCATCTGGAGGTAAAGAGCGCAGGGCATTCCTGAAGGAGGCCAATGATATGGCTCGTTACGGAATCAAGGGAGAAAACATCATAGAGTCTGACATGAGAGATTCCTTTGAGCGTGGCATATTCTCTAATGCAATGGAAAAGCCAGTTGGCTTCTTCGGTAAAGCCTATTCTATCCCTGATACTGTAGGGCGTTATGTAGGTTGGAAGTCTCAACAGAATATGTTAAAGAAGGTTTACCCAGAATTGGGTGACGAGCAGGTTAAAAAACTAGCAGCAGAAATTATAAATGACACGTATCAAAACTACGACCGATTGTCTTCTGTTATTAAACGTCTGTCTCGTATGGGTATCATGCCACAGTTTGCTTCTTTCACGGCTGAGTTCATGCGTAATCAATACAACCAAGGAAAGATTATTAAGCAAATGCTTCAGGGTAACTTTGGTGCTGATCTAGGGCTAGACATTAGTAAGGCTAGTAAGTCTGCTATGAGAATAGAGGGTGCTAAAAGACTAACTGCTTTAGCCACAGTTTATGGTGGAACATACGCGGCAATCGAGGCATTGAATAGTGATGGTGGTGTAACCGACGAAAACAGGCAAGCTATTAAAAACTCATTGCCTAGTTGGGATCAAAATAAAACGCTAGCAATGCGAGTTTCGGACGACGGCAAAACGGTCAGTTACGCTAACGTATCTTATATTTCGCCTCACGCACTTGGGCTTGCCGCATTTGATGCTGCTATGAAAGACGAACCAATCGACAGCTTGGCTTCTGTTCTGGTAGAAGAGTTTGTAGGTGAAGGTTCATTCATTAACCGAGGTTTGATGGAGGCGGTCAACAATCGCAATAATAGGGGTAATCAAATTAGCTACTCTGAAAGTGATTTGGAAAACGCCAAGGAGCGACTTGTTTATTTCGTTAAAGAATCTTTCCGTCCAGGTATTGTTCGTGAGGCAGGCAAATTAGATGAAGCGTTGCGCGGAGTTGGAGACCTAAGTGTAGCTCAAGTATTGAAAAGACAAGTGGGCTATCGGGTTAACACAATAGACATAGCCGAAAGCGTAAAATATGCCATGATGGAAAACAAGGCTAACGCTGATGGTTCAAGCAGAAGTTACAAAAGAGCCAAAGAAGATGGCACGTTTAGTCCCGCAGACCTAGAAGCTATCTACCAACAGGCTAATGATGGCCGTAGGCAAAGTATGATGGCTATTGCTCAAAGGAATAATGATCTCGCGAAGCAGGGGTTTACGGAATCCGAACGCATAGGGGTAATGAAAGACGCTGGCATTTCCTCTAAAGACATACTTGCCACATTGGATGGAGATTATAACGATCTGAAAAGAACTTCAAAGCCATCGACATCTGAAATCTACAACGAAATGGGTGAGACGATGCAAGAGAAACGAAGCAAAATAATGAAGTCTATGCGAACTGACCCGCAAACTGGCAAGAGGCTGATGAGTATGTGGGTTCGTGAGAAGAGGAATGCTGGCAAGGGCTTGAACCAGAGGGATATGCTGATGCGTAACATGGATACAGATGAGAAGGTAGATTATCTATCCAAGAACCCTGGCATGATAAATGAGTTTAAACGCAAGAATATGCTGTCCAATGAAGTGCTTCGCGCGTTAAGGATCAAGGGAGCTATGTAGAATAGAGTGACCCAGGAATGAGCCCTGAAGCCCCCTAGAAGGGCTTACTACTACAGACCCTACCCCTACCCCTCGTAACAAAAGAAAAGCCCTTCAGCAGCGTCTGAGGGGCTTTCTACGTAGTAAAAACTGGGGGTATTTAC
>Ga0099849_1000784_pt1 | contig 14765 bp, 14 predicted proteins | sample CB_VirMetaG_4_FD_78177 | JGI IMG/M metagenome (GOLD analysis project Ga0099849, IMG submission 78177) | Freshwater to marine saline gradient viral communities from Chesapeake Bay - CB_1508_1M Viral MetaG | ecosystem: Environmental > Aquatic > Marine > Coastal | place: USA: Chesapeake Bay... | reverse complement strand
TGATTCTGAACTCGGTAGAACGTGCCCGACGTATAGTTCGCCGAGAAGACTCTGAAATTTTTCGTCTCAGAGATTTCAGGTTGTTCACTCAGACGAATGTACGAAACTCCGTTGTTGCTGATCACTCCTGTCTTGTTCCCGAACACACCGACATGAGGTCGAGGAGGAGAAGATGGAGTAGTGTCGTTGTTCGCGACATTCAGGTTCAGAACGTTGCCGATCTGGCCGAGACCGTTGTAATAGTAGCGAGTCCCTGTGATCCCAGTATTCACGCCGAAACCAAATCCAGGATACCACGGTCGAGCTTCTACCTCGTACTCGTGAGCTTGCCAGACTGCGAACCCACCGAGACGACGATTGAGCCACACGATGTGGAACACACCAGGCCACCTCGCAGTATGACCACTCAACCCTTCTGGAAGGTAGTCGTCTATAGGTTGATCCTTCTCACCCCAATAGACCCTAAAAGAGCCTTCTCCGCCAAGATCTACCTGCGTACCTGAAGGGTCGTCTACAGAGTTGAGCTCACCTTCCCACAGAACTTCACCATTCACGAAGATGCGGTGAAGATACATCTCTCCCGCAGACACTGCAATCCGATGCCATCCGCTCTCGTACCACACCGTCTGTTTTGAGGAAGATCCTCCTCCTCCGTGACCTTTGCCTCCCTCTCCATCAACAGGCTCTTCAATGAAAAATCTTCCCCACGGCCTACCTTGGTTCGCACCGACACGGTAACGGCCGATCATCAAGGGGATCCACGTCCCTTCTTCAGAGAACTGAGCTGGTTTCTGCTCTTGAATAGGCTGATCGAGGCCTTCGTCAAGAAGACTCTGTGCTATGCCTGCAAGAATGTAAGAGACCAGTCCATATGCGACGTATTCTACCATTGTTCTTCCCTGTCAGAGCAGCGGAATACTGCGAACACCTTTTGTCCTGATCCTGTGAAGTTCATGCTCGTAGGATAGACAAACTTGTTGGGACCTGCGATGTGCCAGAGTTGAGGCTTCGTGACTCCCACGATGAGAGCATGTCCTGGACCTCCATGCTCGGGACCCGAGACCACTAGGTCAAATGGTTCTACAGGGTCGTTCTTGAAATCAACTCTGTGATTGGGCTCGTATCTCCGCATGATCCACTTCATTGCAGCGACTGCACCTTCACGATCGTGCAACGACTGGTCTGCAGGATACATCCTTGTAGGAGATCGTTTGATGCCGTAGACGTCGTCTAATGCTCCACATGCAAAGCGAACGCAATCAACTCCGTACTTAGGCTTCATACTTTGTTGAAGATACGGAGTTCCCTTCCAGTTGTCGAGGATGTCCTGCAACTTCTGGGAAAGGTGCGAGAGATGGTCCGGCAAGGGTGACCACTTCAATCTCATTGGCTCGGGTTCTCAAACTGAGGGTTGTACTCCAGGCGATCAATCGCGAGGAAGTTAGAGTTGGCGATGTTGTTGAATCTACCTGCACAGACAGATGGTGAGTGATCGCATCCGGGGGCGACTGTGATCGTCTGTCCTACCCAGAGTGGATTGGCATACTCTTCAAGGAAGAAATCGTCAGTGCCTCCGTCTCTTCTCAAGATTTTTGATCTAGCTCCTTTGAGGTCAACGTAGCCTTGATCGTAATACCCTTGGTCTTCAGAGTTGTAGGGAATGCCAGAGATCGTGATCTTCTGCTTGTCCACGGCAGTCACAGTTCCTGTCACACTCAATGACGGAACGTCAACTTGGCAAGTCTCGTTATTCCCGAACGGATTGATGCAAGCGATAGAAGTCACGATCCCCATCTTGACCTGCACTTCACCGGCGATACCGACACACACGAGTTTCGTTCTGTTGAGCCTCCCACCGACATTGATCTCTGCTGACCGTACAGACCCTCTAAACCTATATTTGAGATCGAACGTCTCCTGCTTTTTGTCTGCAAAGTACTCGCGGATGTAGACGGTCACCTGAGAATGCGTCTCTGCGTTGGTGAGTGGATTCAAGAACCCGTAGTTCAGACCCGCGTCTAGCTCAATGGTAGCGAGGTTGTCTGTGAAGCTAGTGCCGACCGACGGGAGTTTGATCTGCATCGAACTGTCGCTCGTGAACACACCGAGGTGAGTCACTATCTGGGTGTTGGCATTCGTCACCCTATAGAACGAAGTCCCATTCTCATACTCGAAGGTGACTAGTGCTTTTCCAGTCTTCTCAGCAGTTTGTTCAACAGTCATGAGATCACCACGTTCGTGTCTTCGTCAACAACCTCGCGTACAGAAATGTACGAGGTCGCGACAGTGTCTGTGATCCAAGATTGTTTGAAAACATCTTGGCTATTCCTGACGATGTGTGCAGTCGTGACAAACTTGATCTTGTCCACAGTTTGCTCGGTGGCCTCTGTGAAGTTGAACTGGATCTTGTCTATCGAAGGGCTGCTCGTGGTCACAACCTGGACGATCTGCTGAGTTCCATCTGTGTACTGGATGAATAGATGCTCAAAGAAGTCTTCTATTGCGTTTCTAGAGAACGACACATCGAACGTCAAGGAACTTCCTGAAGTCTGAGAGATGACGCCATCTTCATACCTCCAGTAGATGTGTGCGTTCCTGATCCAGAACGTCTTCAGTCTTCCCATCGCCCAGTCCATGAACTCAAGGAGTCTCCAAGAATCCTGACGAGTTTTGGTAGTTATGATGAAATCTTGGGTGATGAATGCCTTGCTTCCTCTGGTGTAGAAGTAACTCCCTCTTCCAGAAGACGTCCTTCCTCCGGCTCTCAGGTACTGTATCCTCGGGTTGCTTACTGCATCAGGGCGGAAGTTGAAGATCGGCCTCCCATCATAGTACTTGAACTTGGATTCGATGTCAGAACCTAGCGGCCAAGAACTCGGAATCGAAGAAGCTCCTGGAAGTTCCATGTACTCTGCCGAGTAACTCACGAACCTGTCGCTAAGAGCAACTCCTCCCATCTTGAAGACAGGCTCGACATCCATCATCGGGAAGATGTAGTATCCTTCCGGGATCGAGATCGAGGATGGTTCTGCAAGTCTGAATCCGTCGGTAGTCATCTCGGAGATGGCAACCGTATACGCATCTGTGAGTACAGAAGAGACAGTCAACGGCTCATACTGTGGATGTACGAACGCGACCCTCATACCAGGGAAGAACCTCTTGTACGTCGTGTCACACTGTACATCCACCGTTCCTTGGCCGATCGTGCCTTCATTGACGGTCCTATCTGCTATGATAGGAGTCGGCAACGTCCTCTCTGCGTACTGCATCATTTGCAGGTACGTCCTACTCATTTCGGTCGGCTCAAGACGCGACCCGTTGAGTTTCATGAGGATGCTACGCTGAGGCCGATCCCAGAGACCGATCCTCTCTTCGGTCTGATCTTCATCGCTTGCGCTGACTTGAGTGCTCCACGAAGTCTCGGTTAGGAACTCTTCTACCCAGTTGTGTCTCACAAACGGGAAGAAGATCGTACCGTGAGCATATGGTATAACGCTCTCTACGCCATACCCGAGAAGATGGAGACTCTGTCTTCCTAGTCTTGCGTAAGGCATGTGATCAAGTCAAAGGGTACGACCAGAGTGTTCTCAGCCAGTCATGAATCAACTCACCGATATCAGCTGCACCGATGTTTCCGTCGTGGTAGAACTCGATGTTGGTTTCGCCAAGCCTCGTGAGCTCAGTCTGGACTTGAACTCCGTTGTCAGAAGCATGATAAGGAGCACCAGACCAAGGAGGACTACCGAGAGACGGAGCAGATTGTCCAACGTAGTTCAAGAAAGTGGGGATGTGCTTCCCTGATGCGTAAAGAGAGCCGAGCGGAGACAGAGCAGCTTTCAGGCTTGCAGGGATTCTATCATACTCGGTTTGGTTCCCTCCTGTTGACTGAGACACGATGCCGAACAGGTTGCCTCCATGAAGAGCGTTGTAGTCTGCGAAGTTCCTCCAATCAGAAGGCATCCACTCGCCGATGAGACCACTCACATCGTGACTCTGGTAAGCAGCTCCCCAAAGAGCTCCGGCCATGTCGCGCGCAATAGGATCGTTACGACTCGTAGAAGTTGAGTATTCACTGGAGTGTGAGTACGCTACCGTTCCGCAGGTACTCCCGCCTGCCGAGTCTCCGTACAAGACGATTTTCTCTGGATCGATGCCAAAGAAGGTTGCGTTCTGTTTGACGAACTTCACTAGAAGCGCGACATCACGAACTCCACTCTGCATCTTGCCCGGCTTACTCATGCATCGAAGATACCCAGGAGTCGTCCCGTGACTCCCCGTCCCTTCAGTCCTATTCCCGATATCGTTCTTTTCAGGAATGATCCAGTAGTCTTCGAAAGCAGTGCCGACCCCAGGTTCCGTGATAGAGTCTGCAACGGAAGAGGTTGATTTCACACACCGATAAGGTGCGAGGTTCCTCCTACCAGCGACAGATTCCCAGTAGGTTGTCCACGACCCGCCGACTCCAGGCTCATCACTAGCCGACGAAGTGTGAGCCAGAATGCACCGATAGACTGGTTCGTCAGAATTGTTGTAGACGACATCGTCTAGAGAGTAGGGTGTCGAAGTTGACCACTCTGGAACTCCAGGGTTGTGGAAGACGTAGTTGTCGAAGGAATACGTCGTGCTCGTTGCCCAACTCGGGTGAGATTGGGATTGTCCAGCGACTGAGTTGTAGAAGTCGTAGGCTGCCAAAGAGTACATCGCGCTGATGCACACGATCTCTTCACCAGACACGAGCTCGTTGGCTTCAATTTCAGTGAAGACAGGCTTCTGGACAGAAGCCTCGTAGAAACCACGCTCACTCGTTGTGGACCATCCTCCTCCAGGGATGTAGATCAAACATCCTCGGTTCGTACCACCAGCAGGGATCCAGTGTTTACCAAACTGATGAGCTTCACGCCCATATTTGAAATAAGTCCAAGTCGCCATCAGTTGCTCCCGAGCGGAGGTCCGAACGTGTCAGTCGTGTACTCTAGACCTCTCTGTACATTGTGAATGTTCATAGAGGCGTGATGAACGTGCATAGCATCACCGTTCTTGGTGGAAGTGCCGGTAGTCGCTCTCGGATTGCCTGCCCACAACGCGAGTTCAAGATCCCGAGTTGGATCAATGGTAGAGTCATGTTCGCGGATGAGCTTGCTGAACCTTCTGAAGTCTGTGCTATCTACCGGTCTTCCTGCTTGTCTCTCCCAGTAGGTAGACCACGTTGCTCCAGTGCTCGGTTCTGTCGTGGCTAGAGAAGCATCATGAGTCACAAGACACTTGTAGATATCTTTGGTCTCGGCTCCAGGGTTGGATCCAGAGTTGGCGACGCCGTTGTCATAGATCACAAGATCACCTGGATCATACCTACCTGCTGCAATCCAGTCAGGAGGTTGAGTTTGCTCTGCTTCAGTCAAGGCAGGATTGTACGTTCCGGTCCAGAACTCGAAGTACCCTTCAAGTCGCCAGTTGACCGGTGTTCCTGAAGAGTCATCAGGCTTCTTCCATCCCAGGCAAGTCATCCTGAGTTGAAACGTCCATTCCCAGTTCGTGTTCGCTCCGTACTCTGGGATCTCTAGTTGATCGGGATCTTGCACCCAGAATCCCCATCCTTGCTCGAAGCTACCTGCCCACTCAGGACCGATGTAGAAACCGTTCCCTTCGAGTCGCATTACGCAAGTAGGATTCAATCCTGATTGGAGTACATAGTATCCTTGAGCGAAGATGTCGATGTATCCTCCATCGATCAGCGCTCTCGCAGGTACATGACCACGAATGATAGGATGATGGAGAAGGGTCTGTCCTGAAACAGGAATTTTCCACCCTGCATAGTCTCCATTGACTTGCCAATCTGCCGCCGAAGCGATGCAATGAGAAGATTGCTCATTGACTCGCATGATGGGTGGAGTTGCAGCGATACGAGATTTATCTTTAGGTCCTAGTCCTGTCTGCACTCCGCCGGCAAGACCTCCGGCTCCGGGACCAACGAAGATCGCTCCCTCGTTGGCTTCGTCAGTTGCTAGAAGAAGCTCTCCGGCGGCGGGAGTGACTCCCTCCATGTCAGAACGATTTCCTCTTCTAATTTGAAGCGGGCCTTCGGCCATTAGAATCCTCCAAGATCAGCACCTTCACCAGAAGGTGCAGTGTGAGTTCCTTTGTCAAGAGCGGTTCCTGTCGGCGCCGACAGAGTTCCATAGTTCAGGTTCAGTTCTGTAGTCGGCGGGTCTACGATGTCTTCCTGATTGTACTCGTTGAAGTCACCGACTCCCCAATAGTACAAACGAAGCTTGTCCACGTCGAACTTGCGAGTGGCTCCAGGAAGAGGATCTTCAAAGATCCTGTATTGTTCGTTGACCCATTGGTTCTGAGCCGAGAACTGAGTGATCTGCGCTGCATCGACTTCGTTGGCCACGACCATCTTCTGCACAAGAGTATCGTTATTGAAGCGATGCTCAATCGTCAGAGCATCTATTTGGCCCATGATCCTCTGGGTCTTGCGATGCTGGTAGAGATCCAGTGCAGCGTCGACGAGCGTCTCATTGTAGGTCGTGTCGTTGTACTGGCCTGTCTCTCCGTCGTCTACGTTTTCGTAGTTGCTGCCGCCAGAAGGAACGGGAGTGAAGTCGGCTTGCCTGTCTTGTCCCGGGTTAGTCTCTTCTACAATACGAGGACCGATCCAAGACGTCGGAAACTCATTGGGAGAAGTAGAGTCGTTATCCCACGCGACGAGGTGGTCTACTGCACAATAGTTCCCTTGAGAATAGATGGATCCAGGAGTTGAGAGCCAACCTCCGAATCGTGTCGGCGGGAATGACTGCGCTCCCATGATCGCAGTTGCATCAGAACCTGTAGCCAAGAGTACCGTGATCCCGCTGGCTCTTACTTCTACTTGACGAGTAGTCGACGTCTTGACGTAGATCTCGAAGTTATACCATGTATCTTCTTCGAGAACGAACGGATCATCAAGTGGAGACGTCGCAATCGCACCACCTGCATCCGTCGAGTAGAACCAGAGTACGTTCGCACCACCTTCGCCCGTGATAGATTCAAAGCGAAGTCCCATGGACAGGATACTTCCACGACCGAATCCCATCACGCAGTCTGCGTTCACGTTCCCGCCTTCAAGAGGAGGATCGAACTTGCACTTGATCCAAAACGACAGGAAGTTAGCATCATCGTCTAAAAGGTCTGCAGAGCGCAAATTGACGCTCTCTGCGACTGATCCTGCACCTGCGAGGGCTCTTCCACCCAGATACCCATCGACGGAGAGCCAATTGAACTGGTTGACGAACGAGATGGCAGAGTTCGTCCAGCCCGCTGTCTCTTGGAAATGAGTCTGGATGTTTGCGCGCGATCTAGCCGCATCGAAACTAGTCAGGAACTTGAGAGTCATCGCCCGATAGCACTCCTAACATCGTCAGCATTCTCGGCCAAGAACTGAAGCATGGACCTGCGTCCACCAGACAAGATTCGTTCCATCGTGTTTTCGTCACTCACAAGATACGCCCTCGTGGTCGAAGGTTCCGAACCTGTGAGTTCACGAGGAGTGAATCCTGCATCACCACCTGCCGAGCCGCCAGTCTGGTGACGACCAAGAGCGTTCATGATATTGTTGACCTTCTTGGCCGAACCGAGGGAGAATAGAAGCTCTCGAGGGATCGCGCGCTGGTTGATCGCGTTCATGATCGCGTCACCATAGTAGTCGGTCGCAGCGTTGTTGATCACCCATTCACGAGGAGACAACATCGCGGGAATGATGTCTCTTCTGACCGCAGGACCAGGCACCGATCCTCCGTGCAGACGCTTGATGGGCTGCGCTGCCGCGCTACTGGCACCTAGTGCCGCAACAAGAGCGGTAGCAGCCACCCAGGAGCTCCTAGAAGGACGCTCAGACCCTCCAATGGCCCCGTTAGGGGTTTGGCCTGTACCACGTCTAGCAAGACCCCACGGACCTACTGAGCCACCTGAAAGGGGAGTTACAGGCGCTCCTCCAGGAGCGGGAGCCGGGAGCGGACCAACGAACCCGAGAGCGGTCGCGATCGCCTTGTAGAGCAAGAGTTCCGTGATCATCTTCGCGATCGTGATCAAGAACTCGCCGAGGAACTGCTTCATGGACTTCGTGCCTGTCACGAAGACATCCACGAGCCCACTCACAAGATTCTGCGTTAGAGCTTGACCGACTCGCTGTCCAGCCTTCTCCAAGTTGCCGAGTTCATTCGCAGTAGCTTGGGCACCTTGACTGACGTTCGCGAAAAACCCGTCGGCAGTTTCGGGCTGAAGCTCACCAGACTCCCGAATGTTTTGGAGTTTCTGGATAACCGCAGCGAACGATTCTGCGAGTTGGGGAGAGGCTGCAATGAGTGCCTGAACAGTTGCGATAGAAGCATCAAGCTGTTGGTTGAACTTCTTCTGCGCTTCTTCAGTTGCTTGGATCGCCTGTGTTTGCGTGATGCGACCAGCCTGGAGAGCAGTGTTCGTCTCAGTAGCAACCTGAGTCAGTCGGGCAAGAGCCTCGCCTGCATCGCCTACCAGTGTTTCTGCGAAAGACTGTTGCTCTGCGTTCAAGTCTTGCTGGATCGCAAGCCTTCGAAGATCGGCCGCGATGAGTGCTTCACTCAATTCGCGAATCCGCTCTTGAGACACGGCAGTGGCCGTTAGAGCCTCGTTTTCATCCTTCTTCAGTTGCAGTAGTTCTGCAACGATTTCCGCTCTGTACTCGTCCTCAGCACCGAGGAGTTCAACGGTTTCAAGAGCCTGCTCTTGTTCCCTCCTCCTCTCAGTGATTGCCTGTCTTTCCTCGTTGAGGTTGATCAACCTTTCTCGCTCAATGGCAAGAAGGTTTTGTGCATTGGCGATCTCTTGGTCGGCAGTGGTAGTCTCTAGTGATTTTCGCAGTGCGAAGAAGTCTTCAGCAGAAATCTTCCTGCGCTCGAAGTCTTCTGCTACCTTTGTTTCAAGTACAGATGTGAGTACCGCTCGAGAAGCATCGTTGGCATTCTTGATGAGATCGCTAACCTTGGAAGCATCAAGGTTATCCAAGATGCCTTCGGCTGCAAGGTTCGTCTGCTCTACTTCGTCTCGAACTGCGCGAAGAGTCGTGGCAATCTCGACAGTCTTGGCCCGTTCAGCTTCGATCTCTTCACGATTCGTAGCTTCGCGTTCAGCCAAGCGTTGCTGAGCAGCGTTTGCTACGAAGTCATTGAGCTCCTCTTCTTGTGCTTTGATGCGTTCTTGGAGATCTTCACGAGTCTTTTTGTAGTTCTCCCACTCATCTGCGAATGCACCGAGTACTTCTCGACCACCTTCAAGAGCGGTAGCACGAGACTCAGCGATGATTTCTTCTACACCAAGAGGATCATCAGCGATGAGTCCTGCGAACGCTCTGATTTGCCTCGCAGCCTCCTCTGGGATCTTCTGGATACCAAGAAGAGGTATGTCTGCTAGAGCGTTGTTCGCTTGGATGGTGACTTCGATCCACGCTTTGGTGAGCTCACTCACCAGGAAGCTCGAGATGTCGAGGACCATCGCCTTCGCACCATCTACAGTGAACGTGAACAGTCCAGTGACTGCCCTGTATAGTGCACTGAAGAGTCCCGAGATCGGACCGCCGACATACACTTGGAAAAGATTGCCGAACCTTCGCAGTTGAAGGATGACGTAGTCCCAAAGATCTTGGAACTCAATCTCACCATTTTCGAAAGACTGGAACGCTTCTTCGAAGCCATCAGCAACTTCACGAATGTATCCGACGATCGGCTCAAACAGAGACGCGAACCTAGATACAAGACCCGGGAAGAGCTTGAGTGTGACAGCAACTCCAGCGATTGCGAGGCCGATAGGTGTGACAGCAGCGAGGACTCCAACGAAAGCTGCCGCTACTGCGTTGACTGCACCGATAAGTGGTCCGAAGAGCAGAGAAGCAGTTTGTAGTGCGACGAGACCGCCCGTCACACTCCCGACGATCAGACCTAGCTCAGTGAGAGCAGGTGCAAGTTCGATGAGAACTGCAAGGATCGATTGGAATGCTCCCGTCTGAAGGGTCTCTACGAGTCCTTTGAAGGCATCTTCGATGACCTCCAAGGCAGGTAGTAAGATCTTGATGAGTGACTTCCCGACTTCTTCACCAAGATCACCGATGCGGTTGAGAGATCTTTGGAAATCACCGAAGTCCGAATCCGCTGCTGCTGCGGCGGCACCTGAGAACTTCTCTTCAAGAACATCGAGTGCTTCGGATGCAAGAGTTCCGGCTTGTTGAAGTTTCTGGAACTCAGGAACTACCCGAGTGAGTTGCCCTGCTCTGCCCGAAGTGAGTGCGAGTCCAATTCCTTGAGCCGCTCCGCGAAGTTCAATGTTGAGTGCGGCAGATGTATCGACCGCAGCAGACAACGCACGAGGAATCTCAGCTGCTGAGACTCCCATGTTGGCGAGCAAGGTAGCGACGGGGATGAGAGCTTCGTCCCCGATCCCCGTCACTTCCTGAAGTTCGCTTGCTACTCCGAGCAACTCTTGTTGGACAGCTACTCGGTCACCAAGTGCTTGGAGCAGTCTTCTCTCTTGAGTGACCTGCTCTTTGGCGAGGTTGATGGCTTCTCTAGCTCCGAATCCGGCCGCTAGGACGCTTCCGAGTTGAGTAAACTGGTTGTTGAGAGGAGCTAGTCCAGCACGAAGCTGATCGACGCCTCGGACTGTTTTAGCGAACGCAGAGTTGACTTTCGTCAACCTGGTTGCGATCGTGTCCTCTAGGACCGTCCTAATTGTAACCGTCTGCTCTACCATCTTACGAGTTCATCCGTTCGTTGAGCATTTTCTTGAACGAGTCTGCACCCTTCTTGTCGTGCGCGGCGACGATCGCACCTTGCATGAGTGAAGCTTGATCAGCAGACACGATGTTGTTTAGACTCTGTGCTCGTTTCAAGAACATCCTGAACTGAGGAAGACTGTATCCAGGATATGGAACTCCTGGTTGTTTGTCTATCATCAATCCTCGCCAATCGTGGCCTGCGGCGATGAGTAGTTGGACAGCATGTCCGAAATCGAGACCTCTTTCTTGAAGATGACCCTGAGTACTCTGTTGACCAGATCTACCCAGGGCTTCATCTTTCCCTCACCTTCAAACGTCTCCTCCACCCAGGCATCTACAATACATGCGACATCATGAGCGGGGAGCATCTCGATCTTAGCACCTTGTGCCACAAGCTCTTCATCTTCGATGTGGCAGCAGTCGGCTACAAGATCTAGAAGGTTGACGATCGCAAATGGAGCAATAGACCCCATCAACTTAGTCGTAGCGGCTCCTAGGTACTGAGGATCCTTGAGCTGCTCGGGATCAAGCTTCACCATCTCCGATGCTTGCGCAAGAGCAAGAGTGATCGCTTGTGAGAATTTCTTCATCTGGGTCAGACCCATAGGGTGGACCCGGACTGCAACTCCGACAGAAGTCTCGACAACTTTGCCGGGACACAGAATGTTGAGAATGTTAGACATGACGATGTTGAAGAGATCGGTCGACCACGTCCACCGGGACCTGGACAGAAAGAAGTGGCAACGTGGCCGACCGAAAGTTTACCTAGCTAAGAGAGGGAGCATCACCCTTGAAGTAGATCATGCGACCAGCAGATTCACCAAGAGTGGTGTCAGCAAGAACCTTCGCCTGGATCACCGCAGAGCTGAAGTCGTCTGCGTTGAGATCGAGAGAAGTAGGAGTCAAGGACAGAGACGGGATTTCTCGAGAAGTCTGCTGCGCGTTGTTGCCGCGAGACATATAGAGAATCGCTTCACCCTTGACCTCACTCGCAGATTGCGGCGTGAGGACTCGAGCAGCCGAGCTGATTGCACGAGTAGAGTAGTAGATACCGAGGTTGCCGGCAGTCGTGAATGCACCACCATCAATCATGGCGATGATACCTCGGTCTTCAGACTTCACTTCCCAATCCGTGTCTTCCAGGTAGAAGTTCGTATCGGAGTTAGCGTTGTCGATGTAGATCGAAGTGCCCGTCAGACTGGTTTCATCACCTGCAATCTTAGATCCCGTCCCAGCAGTCACAACGACGTCGTAGGGACCTGATCCAGATTGACTGGCAACTTCATAGGTGCCAGCGCTCTCTGTGTTGGAGAGGCCAGTAGGCATCAGGATGAACCGATCACCGGCAGTGAACCCAGGATCGGAAGTGAAACTGAAAGTCAGGGTAGACTGATCGATGTCCGTCAGATCAGTGACCTCGGTTTGCGTCGCAGAACCCGTGAGGTTCACGACACCTGCAACGTTCACTTGATAGACCTTGGTAGAACTGGCATCATTGTCCCGAAGAACGATGAGTCGACCAGGATGCGCGTAGTGCGAGACCTTGATCTTTTCAGTGGCCGTCTGGGTGAAGTCAGTGGCCGGGTTAGAGAGGAAGATGATAGACAGGTTGTCGATGTTCAGGTTAGAGACCGTGACATCGTACGTTTCATCGACCTTAGTGAGTGCTTCATCAACGGTCCGCTTGACGCCACCATCGGTATCCTCGAGTTCGAGTTTTTCGATAGTGAACGCGGGCGACACCGACTGAAGAACTCCAAGGTCGGTCCAGGGTTGGACTACTGAATTGATGTTATCTCGCTTGAAGTAGAAGCGAGTACCAACGACCCAGAAGTCCTGGAATCCAACAATACTCATAAGAGTTTCTCGAAGAGGTTCAGGAAGTTACGAAAGGGAAGATCCCTAGTAGGTGACGTCAAACTGGATGATGACGCCTTGTACTTGCATAGTCGTGTCAGAGACCTCTGACCACGTGAATGAGTCCGCTTTGAGCATGACCGCATCTTGACTCGCGTTGACGAGAGTGTGCAGTTCGCGAATGACTCCTTTCGCGTCTGCGATCATGTGGTCAGTTACATTGTCATCGATGGCAGACATTCCTGTCTTGGCAAAAACCTCCCATGCAAAGGTTCCTTGGTCGAACTTGCCGAAGAGTTCGCCGAAGTTACCTTGCTCTTGCATGATCGAGACAGCTTGAGGATGAGAGTCAAAGTCGAACGTAGCCCAGTTCAACGGGCCACGATGAACGAGGTACTCGGTTCTGTTCGACCATTGATTCACCATGTTGGTGAGAAGATCAGATCTGGCGCTCATCGTTGAAGAATACCTTTCTTGATCGCCTGAGCAAGCTCTTTAGCGATGACAGGAACATTTTCCTTGACTCCGTCTCTGAGGTAGTATTTCGGCTCGATCGCCAACTTGCGGAGCAAGACGAAGAGCGGTTGAATCTCACGGAGGCTGAAGTTTTCAGGATCAGCTTGCCTGAGCTTCTTCAACTTCTTAGCGTCGTACAGAGCACCGATCGCAATGGTTCCTCGGCGATACGGGATGAATTTCAAGTCATCAAAGTCCTTCGGAGTCTTCCCGGGAGCATTTATGGGCCACGCAAGAGCCTTCCCGTTCTTGGGAGTGATGTCCTTGATGGGCGACTTAGAGTTCTTGCTCTTCGTTCCGTACTCTTGAACCGCTGCATACTTCAGCGCAGGACCACGGAAGATGCCGATCCTCAGCGAGGGTAGACCTCTATACTCTTGAACGTCGTGTGCGATGCTCCTAGCCAGAGAACCAGTTTGACGGTTGAGTCGTTGCCCCGAGAGGTAGTTCTTTACGATTCGGCCTGCAATGATCAGTCCTGACCTGTTGAAAGCGAGCGTCACTGCTTCCTCGAGATCTTCTCTAGTCTCTTTTCTACTAGAGAGCTTCTTGAGATACTTGCGATCTCGAGTGCTGAGCTTGAGGCTGATCTTCGTCAAGGATCGATACGCATGTAGGAGCCTGCGATGCGCTTGAACAGAGGGTGACGATCACCGCGAAGGAACACACCTGCCCCTCCTTCGAAGTTCTGACTACTCACATGAACTTCAGAACTGTCGAGTCGCTTACTGATGAGACCGATCTGTGCAAGAAGAGCCATCTTCACATTGGCAGGGCAAGTCGCAGTAGTCCATCCTCCGTCGTAGGTCACACGAACGTAGTTTTGGTTCCAGACCTCTCCCTTGCGCCTGATCGTCCTATCGTTGAGCTGAAAGTATCCTGTGCTGGCGAGTGTCGTATAATCGATCCCATCTGCGGAATACTCAACCAATGAGATAGATGACAGCGGAGCAAGTTCGGGCCTGATGTCGTTGACTTGATTGTTCATGGTGAGGTCGAAGACCTGCACATGTCCCGTCCTCGCATTCCACAAGCCTTGAGTATCAACCTCCCAGTCGGAGATAGCGGAGTCGATCAGCAAGGAAAGTTTGGATTCCTTGATGTTGCCGAGTTCTGCGCGAACGTCAGATGCTGAGATCACAGTTCACCTACGACTTCCACTTCAATGATATCACCCTTGCGCCAGTTGTCAGGAGTCCACAAGATCTCAAGTTGACCGAGGTACGTTCCTGGAGTGAGACCGTCCGCCTCGCCTTGGGTCACAACGCAGCTGAAGACAGTGAACGCATGAGAAGAAGTGTCTTTGGTCATGTCACCGCCTGTGATGCTGAAAGAGATCACTTCGGTACCACCGATCCTGTCTTTCACCACGAAAGCTGCGTCGGTGACTGAAGAGACATCGATATCTTGGCTGTCGCTGTCCCTCACGACGAACTCCCAAGGACGAGTAGATCCTTGGTTGACTTTGAGTCTTCTAGAGAACTTGGGCATCGTTGGCCTCGTTGAATATCACGGAGGTCACTACGTTGGGAATCGTCACTTCTACGACCAGTCCGTGATCTAGCAGAAGTTTGTTGTTCTTGGTCACGGTCGGCTCAGGATCACCGAC
>Ga0099849_1000780_pt1 | contig 14780 bp, 20 predicted proteins | sample CB_VirMetaG_4_FD_78177 | JGI IMG/M metagenome (GOLD analysis project Ga0099849, IMG submission 78177) | Freshwater to marine saline gradient viral communities from Chesapeake Bay - CB_1508_1M Viral MetaG | ecosystem: Environmental > Aquatic > Marine > Coastal | place: USA: Chesapeake Bay... | reverse complement strand
GCCCCGGTGCTTCACAAGAGGCAAGTTTGTTGACGCCGTTTGTCCAGTTGCAGTACAGAACTAACTCTGGTTCAGATACACCCTTTGCTGTCCGTCTTTATTCGTCGGGTGGTGGTCTTTTTGCTACAGGCCCATACCTGGAGCTGCTTTCCTTGCAGCTCACAGCAACCACTAATCAAACTTTAACTGTTAGTTCGTTCAACCCAACAATAACGTTCTATTCGCCTAACATTAATCAATATCTTCAGGTTAATTCGTTAAGCGTTTCGCCGTCGTTTTATGCGCCTAATGTTGCAAGCGAAAGTTTGCAGCCGTCAACGTTAACTGTTTCTCCAACATTTTATGTTCCAACAGTTACTGTTGCGCCTCTTGAAGCTAACAAATTAACAGTTACTCCAACATTTTATAATCCAGCTGTAGAAACCATCGTTTCTCTACAACCTAGTTTGTTGGATGGTAACGCTGGGGTTACTTTTTATAACCCGCAGATTGCGTTTGAAGCTTTAACAGCTAACACGTTAACAACAACAGTTTCTTTTTACAGTCCTAAGGTTTCGGTAACTGTTGCTGCAACAAATCTTGCTGTTACCCCAACGTTTTATGCGCCTACGGCAACGTTTGAAGATTTAACGGCAAATCTTTTAACTGTTACTCCAACTTTTTACATTCCTCAAGTAACAGTTGAACCTTTAAACGTTTCTTCGTTAACTGTTACTCCACAATTTTATAGCCCAACATTTAGCAGAACAATTAATGTTTCTGTTTTCAATACGTCAGTTTCTTTTTATCCGGTTGCGCTTGCTCGAGCAGCAGACGTTAACCAAATAGCTGTTACCCCGTCGTTTTACACGCCAACGGTTACATTTAGCGCGTTACTTGTTAACGTCTTTGCGGCAAGCATTAGTTTTTATCAAGCTAGTATTGGTCAACGCGACCCAAACGAACATCAAATTGTTAGCACTGGCGCGATCAAAGCAAACTGGATTTCAAATCAACCGGTTTTCAACTGGGTTGTGGACACTGTGGAAAAAGAGTGGATTGCTAACGATGTTCTTAAACAATGGGAACATAAACCAGTAAGGTCAAATTGATGGCGTTTCCGAAATTATCTTATTTAACAAAAGAGTTTATTCGAGTTCCGGTTAGAGCTGAGCGTGGCGGAGCGTCATATGATCCGACAGTAAATACTGTTGAGTTTGCTTTGACTCGGAAACCTGGAGATGAAACAGGAATTACTCCTGAAGATAACTACAACGATCCTACAAGTTGGGTTACTGGTTCTTGGGATACCAAGGGAAGTCAGTATCTAGCAAAAGTTGATGTTGGTGGTGCTGACAGCGGGGCAAGTCTAACTGTTCCTGAACGCGGAAAATATCAAGTATGGATTCGTGTGTCGGCTAATCCAGAAACTCCAGTTCTTTACACTGGTGATGTGGAGTTTTTCTAATGGCAGGATGGCCTTCAACTGTTGATGCGATGGCTGACAAAGTGTTGCGTACTTTGCAGGCGTATTATCGAAACGAATTTGGGACGTTAGCTGCCTCTGCTGCTGCATCGGCTGGTTCGTTAGTTTTAACAACTGGTCACGCTAATGCGTTGGGCATTGGTATTGGTGACGTTATTGAAACAAACGCAGAGTTGCATTTGGTTACAGCGGTAGCGACTGACACATTGACTGTCACAAACGCCTGGCAGGGCACTACAGCGGCTGCACACAACACAGGGGACATGGTACGCCTATCGCCTCGCGTGGCCCGTCAGGACGTGTATGAGGCGATTGAGAGCGTGATCTTGTCATGGGACAATCTGTTCGCTGTGAACTCATACGAAGCAACAGTTGACTGGTCAGACATCACAACTCGATCGGCAGAAGTTCACGGCGCTCCTCCCGATTACATCGAAGTTTTAAAAGCAATCTTCAAAGCAGAAAATGACGTATACGTTCCTCCTCCTAAAGAGTGGTACGTAAGAGATGTACCGAATGTGTCATCAGGCCTTGTTATCCAATGGGAACAAGAAATAAGACAACGCAATACTGGAAACCGCACACTTACTGTCTGGTTATCAGAATACTTTGATACTGAAATTTTAGATGGCACAACTGATTTAATTTACGACATCGGTTTGTCGCGATCAATGCTGGATTGTCTCTATTACGGCACCATGTATATGATTTTAATGCCAGAAGAAACTCAACGAGCCGATTTTGACGCGCAACCACAACCTCGAAACGCAGAAGAAGTACCACCAGGATTTCTCGCACAAACAGCGTTAAGTTTCAAAGCATTACACGACCAACGCAAACAAGTAGAAGCAGCAAAACTAGCTAAACGTTGGAAGCGGTAGCTATGTTTCCTGACTACTCATCTGAACTGCCAGTTGTTATCGATGTAAACGGCACACCATTATATTTTGAAATCAAAGTAGACGAATTTTCATGGTCGCCTATTTCATCTATCCGTGATGCCGTAGATCAAAACGCTGAGGCAGGCGAACAATCTATTGTTCGCACAGGTTTATGGAAACGGACTCGAGGCAATTGGACTCTCGGGGAAAACCAAGATTACGGCGACGAACCTGGCGACTCTGAAGAACTTCAGTATTATCAATCTCGAGGAATTAATCCTTGGGATCAACGCAAACTGTTTTTGCTAAACGATGTTGAACAAAAACGTACAACAGCAAATACAACTGGAAAACTTGTAGCTGTTGATGATCGAGTGTATTGGCTTGACGGCACAACGCTTCGTTACGACACAACTCCTGAAGGATCAGGAGGATTTACAAGTGTTGTTGCTGGAACATTTACTGACATAACCCAGTACGGAAACAAATTAGTTGCTGCCCGCGGCATTGACGTTCGCATCATTGATAACGCAACAAATAACGCTTTCAGCAGCGCAGACGCTGACTACGTGTTGTACGGCAATGGTCGTCTTATTGGCATGCACGACAACGAACTGTTTGAGTTAGATTCTGTAGGCGCTAAAGCCACACTGTTTACTCACCCGAATATTTCATTTGTATGGAAAGGTGGAGTATCTGCGTCAAACGGCATCTACGTTTTTGGAACCGCAGGATTAACTTCCGAAATTTATTTCATTGGCATTGACGACGCAACAACGAGTTTGTTTGCACCGTATACCGCTGCCCCATTAGTACCTAACGAAGAAGTTCATTGTCTTTACTACTACGGTGGCGTAATAGTAATTGGAACTGAACGCGGATTTCGGTTAGCAAACATCACAGGTAACGGTCATCTTAGTTACGGTCCGCTAATCGAAGTTGGACCAGTAAAACAGTTCGCTGGTGATGGCGAAGATCTGTGGTTTACTTGGACAAACTACGACGGTTCTTATACAGGACTAGGGCGAACCCGTTTGGATCGCGGAACAGACGTACTAGTACCTCGGTATGCGTCCGATGTTATGGCTGCTGCTCAAGGAACCGTATTAGCAGCTTGCACATTTGAATCGCGACAATATTTTGTTGTTTCAGGGAACGGTCTTTATGGCACAATTGACAATAAAGTTGCTACTGGGTGGCTGAATTCTGGTTGGATTACATACGGCACGTCTGAACTAAAAGAAATGCATAGTTTAGATGTTCGACATGAACCGTTACCGGCTGGCAGTTCTGTAACCGGCAAACTTGTAAAAGAAGATTTAACTAAAACAACTGTTGTTACATCAACTGCCACAAATGCTGTAGGCAAAATTGCTGATGTATCACCTAAATTTACTACTGAACAAATTCAAATAGAAATTGAACTTGCTCGAGCTACTAACGCAACCGTGTCTCCAGAATTTAGACGCTGGACATTGCGCGCAGTACCAATGCCGTTCAAACAATCAGTGTTTATTCTGCCGTTGTTGTTCACATCTGTAGTTGAAATGGGTCGAGGTCAACGCGTACGACAAAACACGTTAAACCAATGGAACGCATTACGTGCTTTAGAAGCAGCGCGAACACTAATTCAAGTTAAAATTGGTGACGTGTCTGTTGATTGTCGTGTTGATGGTGTTGGTATTCAACCAGGTGGTGTCCATAGCTGGAGCAATAACGCTAAATGGTTTGAAGGTGTTGTAATGGTTCGATTTGAAACGGCTGAAACCATTGGCAGTTAACAATTCTCCTTGGAAACCTAATTACGACCCTGGTTCTCCTAACGTACCTACATCTATTTTGCGTGGGTCACGAGTAGGGCATGGCGCAACTGTTGTTAACGGCCAAATGCGTAACCTTGGTTTTGCTACTGGAGTATCAGGGTGGAGTATTTACGCTGACGGAACTGTTGAGTTCAACGATGGCAATTTTAGAGGCGATATTACTGGCGCTTCTGGCACGTTTTCTGGTTCTATTTCAGGTGGAACCATTGATATTGGCGGAAATGATTCTTCGTCATTTCATGTTGATGTTGATGGGAATATGTGGTTAGGCGCGGCTACCTATGTTGCTGCGCCGTTTAAAGTTTCTAACACTGGATCATTAACTGCTACTACCGGTACGTTTTCTGGGAATATTTCAGGTGGGACTATTGATATTGGTGGAGCTGATAACTCATCGTTTCATGTTGATGTAAATGGAAATATGTGGTTGGGCGCGGCTACTTATGCTGCTGCGCCGTTTAAGGTTTCTAATACAGGATCGTTAACTGCTACTACTGGTACTTTTTCTGGGGATATTTCGGGTGCAACTGGGACGTTTACTGGCGATTTAAGCGGTTCAAATATTACTGGTGGCACTTTAACTATTGGCACTGGCAATGCTATTTTTAAAATAAATAGCACTGGTGATCATTGGTCTGGTAATGCAAACCTTGCAAGTGCGCCGTTTAAAGTTACAAGTGGTGGTGTTTTAACTGCTGCAAATGGAACGTTTACTAACGCAACTGTTACTGATGCGACTATTACTAATGGCACGTTGTCAGTCGGCACTGGCTCGACAATCTTCAAGGTCGACAGCGGCGGGAACCACTGGTCCGGCAACGCTGTGTTCGGGTCAGCGCCGTTTCGAGTGTCAAACGCTGGTGCGCTGACCGCCACGAACGCCAACATCACTGGCACGTTCCAGACCGGCACTACCACCGACTACATCGTGGCAACCGCAGGCGGCAACGTCCTCGACTTTTACGACAACAACGTCCGCGTAGGCAGGATCAAATACGACTCCGCGACGAATTTTGACTTTGAGATATTCGGTTCAGACGGAACCAATCCCACAATCGATGGGGTGCTCGGACTTGGCAACGGGCTAGCAGTGCTGACACCTGGATACAATCACCAGTTGAATCTCGGATCGCTTGACAGTGGGGCTACTAACCGTGCATCCGACGTGTTCATTACCGCTGCGAACGCAACGCACATCGGCCAAGGGAGCGGAGATATCGCGAGGTTTAGTCGCGGGTCGAGTGTTGGAACATTGAAGATGCTGTCGGGCGCAGCAAGTACCGGCGGCCAGATTGTTTTAGATCATGCGACAAGTGGCTCTAAAGAAATTCAGGTAACTAATGTTCATATTGGGTCTGCTGATTATTTACAAGTAGCTAGTGAAGATGGGTTAGTGTTTAGAATGGAAGTGCAAGGGTCTACGGCGCCGTTGCTTTACAACAACACTAATCTTGCTGCAAACAGAAAAGCTTTGTACGTTGATGAAAATGGCTATATTGGCGTAGTCTAATAAGATAGAATAAAAATTATGGCAATGAAAAAGAAAACACCTAAGGGTTATCATAGAATGCCTAACGGCAAACTTATGAAAGGTTCTACTCATTCATCTACCAAAAAGAAAAATGGTCGGCAATCAAGCAACAAACGAGGATATTAATGCCTGCAAAACCTGATTCACGTTTAAAACGTGCAGGCGTGTCTGGTTATAACAAACCAAAACGCACTCCAAATCATCCTACGAAATCGCACGTTGTTGTTGCTAAAGAAGGTAACCAAATTAAAACCATTCGATTTGGTGAGCAAGGAGCTAAAACTGCTGGCAAACCTAAAGCTGGTGAATCTGAACAAATGAAGAAGAAGCGTGCTTCATTTAAAGCCCGTCATGCTAAGAACATTAAAAAGGGCAAGATGTCTGCGGCTTATTGGGCTGATAAAACTAAGTGGTAAGTGATGGCTCCACGCAAAGTAGCTAATCCTAAAAAATCAGCAGCCAACTACCGGAAGAACGCTGCATCTCGTAGCAAAAAAGCAACGTATGATACTAAAAAGAATTCAACTTCTGCTGCTAAAAAGTATCGTGCTGATTTAGCTCGAGCTCGTCGTGCTCGAGGGATGATGGGCAAAGGTGGAGATGATTTATCTCATACTAAATCTGGTAAATTAGTACGAGAAAACCCATCTAAGAACCGTGCAAGGAATAGAGGTAAAAAATGATTAAGAAGTGGTTTAATTACACTAAGACTCACGAATGGGCAATGCTTGTTTCATTTGTATTAGCTGTATCAGCTACTATTGAAAGCAATATTGAGTTACTGCCAAGTGGCGTTGGTGCTGTTATTCTGGGTCCTGTGATTCTGATTCAGGGCGGGTTGATTCGGATGCGAGTTTGGTCGGAAGCCAGTCAGCAACAGGTGTAAATACTAATTTAGGTACAATACCTAATGTCCCATCCGTTGATGCTGGTCGCAATTCTGCGGTCAGCATCATGTCTATGCCGTATTTTTGTTGCAGCGTTTGAAGTTCTTGAGCAAACGCTGTTACGCGTGTTTGAGGTTGCATGTGAGCTTGCCTGATCCTTCCGAATATTGGAGCAGTAACCGTACTACCCGACGCCCTCAATGGCGGCCGCGTCGAGAAGCCCCAAGAGTTATTATGTTACACACTACTCAGGCTCTGCCTGATTATGTGGGCATTGACAATAACGCTGACTCTACAGCTAAATGGATTTTGAAACGCATTTCTCCTGGTAGTTACCATCACATTACTGATCGAGATAATGATGTTCCGTTTATTGACCCAGTTAATCTTGTCGCGTTTGGTTCTCGTCGGACTAATGATATTAGTTGGAATGACATTGCTTTACATCAATCAATGTCAACAAAAGCAGAAGAATACCGCGACAATGAAGGCTGGGCTAAAAACCCTTACGACCCGGCAGATTGGGAAAACAACCCACGAACCCAATATGTTTTACGTGCAGCAGAAACAACTGCCAAATTAGCCGCACGATTTAATATCCCACCGCAAATTGTGTCTGTTAACGATGTAGCTAATGGGGCGCAAGGTATTATCACTCACCAAAAAGCTGACCCATACCGCCGTTTTGACCCCGGTTTTGACGACAACGAATTAAACATTTACGCAGAATTGGTACAAACTCTTATGCCTACCCCAACATTCGACGATGCAGTAGTAAGTACTGTAGTTGACCCTCTGGGCACATCAGATGTGCCTGGACGATTTCCGTTTTGGTCTATTTACGCTAACGGAAATGTTGTTTCGCACAACGGCGCTCGAAAAGTATTAGACATTGACAACTTAAACTTAGCTAGTCCAATTCGTGGAGCCGAGTTGTCGTATGATCGGACTCATCTGTTGTTAATGGCTCCCGGCGACGGTGGATCGTTCGCCTGTCAAGTGACTCCTTCATCCAGGCTATAGCAGCACGACCAATTTCTCGCTCAGTATCAGTAACATTGGGCAATGATCCAGCGACAAATGGTTTAGGTTGCCGTCTACGCAACTCTGACGGCCTGTGATTACCGGACTTGACAATACCAACACAAGCAATCAACGCTGATTGGGTACTCGAGCGAAGTAACGGTAACGCATTAACAATATCTGTGGGGTGTTCTCCTTTAGATAACAACGCTCGCACAGATGCTCGTAACGTATCTAAATCAAGACGAGTAGTATCGTATTTATCTGCAAACGTGTTGACAATATTTACTGCGTCACTAGTTGTCTGATCCATAATAGATTTGTTCTAACTCCGATTGTTCTTTGGGGATGCGGCGCAAAACGTCATAGTCTAAAGAAATAATATGTTCGAGCCCGTAGAAATCTTCTTCAACTAAAGACGTTTCAAATTCGTAATCGTGTTCGGCAAACACAATATGACCATCATTGTCATAGTTAAACAAAAGAATACGCCAACCAACAACAGTCCAATTGTCAAAACCACGCAAATCAAACGCGCTTATAAAAAGAAATAGGAGTTCGTTGTTGACGACATCAATCTTCCATCTGAACTTCACTTTCTCTGGCGAAGTCCATAGTTCTTCTCCTCCACGATTCAACAGCAGTTGGGCTGAGAGCGCCGACTTCATCTAAATACCTCATCATTTCAAAAAACTGATCTATTTCCATGATCGCCCACCCTGATTTCAATGATGCGTTAGGTCTTTTCTGCAACATAACGAACCAAGGCTGACCAGAATTAGTCCAGCTTACTTTAGCTTTGTCGACCCCCATTGGAATTTTCGGTATTGACGCTGCCTTAGCTTCAACCATAAAACAAGGCAACCCACTAAGGTCACCAACGTCGTCATGAAAACCCAATCTGATACGTTGTAAGGGGAAACCAGTCGAGGCATTGACGATGGCGCGTTCCCAATTAAGCCCACGATCTCTTGCTCCTTTGCCTCGAGATGCCATGTGTTAATCACCTGCGTCTAACTCAATTGTTTTTAACTCAGTTAATGCTTGTTGTTGTTGTTGCAATTGAACTAACGTAGCACCAGCACGCAAAACAGGTACCACAAAATGTCGAGTTTGCCCACCGCTAGCAGACGATCTTGGTTCAATAGCCAACTTTGCAGGTGTCAACGTTTGGTTATACATAAGTTCAACAACTTGAACCATAGCTTGCAATTCTGAAGCAGCCATTTTAGATCCTGTATTAAGCAACCAACAGCCGCCTAAAGCAACGTTGTGCAATAACACGCGCAATCTAGTTTGAGGTTTGCAAACTAATTTATTTTCAGCTTTGCAGCGACAAGGCACAGATTCGTATTCAAGTCCATCTGGACCAGTGCTTGTTTTAATGCAAGTTTCTCCGTCGCAATCAAATAATTTGCCACCCTTAGACCAATATTCCCAAATCGGTCCATCAATAGGCTTAGGAGGTAATACGACAGGAATTTCAGACGCTTCTGTAATAACCTCCCACTCACTGTTCTTGCCGTTTTTCCAGGGTTTAACTACCCCACCAAACTCATCAGCAATAGTAGTGACAGCAGACTGGTCAGAACTAGTAAACCTAAACGTCTTTAAACTAATTGGCCAACCTTTTTCATTCTTAGTACCAACGCGAATACGGCCATGCACTGGCAAAGAATATTCAATATCAACAGCTTTACGTAATCTACTCATTCATTTCTTCCCCATGTTTATCAATCCAACTAATTTCAGTTGAAACAGAAATCCACTGTTTAGAAAGCAACTGCAATTCTGCCTGTTGAACAGCTAATACTTTTGCAATATCAACATTCTCAGCCTGAACAGTTACTTCAATAACAGGCGATACCAAAACTCCAACATTAAACCTCGGCATCAGCAATCTCCCACATTAAAGCCCAACGACCTGATTCGTTTTGAGAAGCCCATTGAATTCCTTCTTCGTTAGTAGAAGGAACAATGAGTTGATGGTTTTCTCGCAAAGTACGAATTAACCGACGGGCACGTTCATGTCGATCAACGATTTGCTTACGGACAATTATATCAGCTAATTGATCATCCGTTAACGGACCATACTCTTTTAATAAATCAATAACAGCAAAATGATTATCTGTCAAAGTTGTTTTAACAGACTTTCCAGCAAGCTCAGATGTTACCGGATCGTTTTTACGCCAGGTTTTGGGGGGTCTAAACATTATCAACCATCTTCCATACAAGCATTTACATAAGGGCAATAAGAACAAAAACGTCCGTTCCACAATTGACCTATGGAAACGACTTCATTGTTTTCCTCGAGATACCATTGCGATTTATTAACATCCACAATGCGAGCACCTGAAGGCATTAACTCAGGCACATGGCGAGGTGCTAATTCTTTGTTGTCGATTATCTTTTTAATAAACGAAACACGTTGCAACTCATGTGTGGCCCACGGTGTGTATTCTTCTTTGGAGTACCACCACTCAGCCGTCATCCGCAACGGACTGTAATTGTCACCTTTGTGTTGACCCGGCAATTGATTAGGACCAACAGCTTCCAACGAAATGTGGAGAATGACGAGCCAATCGGCATCCTCCGCTAAAGCGTTCAGCGCACCCTGACGTTTAGCAGCTACAGACGGACCTTCAGCATCTTCATATTTATTAGCGCCAATATCTTGTTTGTAACCGAACCCGTTGCGTGTCTTTAACTCAACAGCAACACGACCTAACTGCGGGTGATTAATTAAAGCATCACCATGACCTGCTGTATGAGCATCATCTATTGGATGACTTGTCACATGCTCAATAGTTGCTTCAGGCAAACAAGCAGTCAAAGCAGCTTGCCAGTAATCGTGTACTAACGTTCCCATTTCTAACCGCCACCGATCAGCAGGAGCTCTTACAGGCAAATCAAACTCGCGTTCGCCACTGTAGTTCTGCATCTCGTATTGAATTCTACGAGCGCAACTACCTGCCCAACTATGTCGGAACACTGCGTCAGGTACACTCATTTCACGATTATCGCGACCTGACTCGATGTATTTCTGATTCCAGAAATCTAATAGTAAAGGGCCAAATAACCCAGGCATCCGGGGATCATCAGACATTGTGCCTCCTTCGGCATATGTGTGTATACTTGCGGCGTTGCAAGCGTTTCGTAGTGCAGGCAACAAAAAGGCCAGGGGTAGATGGTTGCCGCCCCTGGCCTTTTGTTATGCGCCTACTCAGAAGGGCTGTGCGGCTTCTGCGCCCGTCTTAACGTTAGGGTCAGTATTAACTGTTGCAGCCTTGTCATCGGGCGCCTCAGGGGCTAAGGCTGGGGTTTCTGCCATAGCAGCAACCTCAAGCCCATGAACCCAAACTGCAAACTGACTAGCAGTCATAACACGCTTAGAACCAATACGCACTGACGGAATGTTTCCGTCACGCATATCGTTCTTAATGCCCTGTTCGGATACACCAATCATGTCACCCAACTCTCGGGCAGTAATAAGCGGTGGCACATTATTCATTATCTTCATTCTCCTTTGTTGAAGGTTCATTATTAAGAAATGCTTCAATCAACTCAGCCGTCAAATGTGGTTCCATTTGAGACTTTGTATATGCAGCATGCATTTCTTTTAACGCAGCAAGTTTCTCGTCATGGTCACCCACGTTGAAAAACTCATAAGTGATCTTAGCAGGATCAACGCCAATATCCACAAATTTGCCGTGACTATGGATAATTTGATCATAACCTTGATCTACGGCAAAACTGTAAAACTCAGTAAGCATGCACACAGGTTCAACATGCATATTGGTAGTCGGTAAACCAGGGTAAACCGCTGCCTCATCAGAACCGAACTGCTTCATTACAATAAACGGATCGTACTTAATATCTTGAGGCGTTAACGATTCAATAAAACGAACAGCACGTTCCTGGTAAAGCTGGTCATCAGACATTGCGTAAAACAAAATTGCTGTTCGATGATGTTTTGTAAACATAATTGCTCCTTCAAAAATCAAATCTACTTTGATTCTTATTTGTGTTTGCTTTCTTTGGTTGAGGGATTGGTGGTGGTTCTTCGTTCAACAAATGAGCTCGATACACATCTAAATACCAATGTTGAACGTCAGACTCAATAGCACGCGGACAATGATTGTCACGCACAAACTTAATTAACTCTTGTCGAGTAGGTAGTTGTTTGCCGACACGCGCACATGCATTTAGCTCGAGCAACGCAACAAAAGTACCAGTACGACCATGAGCAGCCATGCAACCAGTTTCTACAAATTCGCCAGCTTCGAGAATGTCAACAACTTGGTCAACAAAAGACCACATCTGAACATCACTTAAGTCAGGCAACTGGTAATCAGGCCACGGCACATACCAGGCAACAGATAAAGGACGCTGGCTACTTGCCAACATGATATGCAAATCAGGTCTTTGAATCCTTGGCTTACTCTGATGAGCACCGCCAGCTGACAAATAAATAGTTGTTTCATTTGACAGCGTAAACGGATTTTGATTGCGTTCGTGATTGCACTGTGGTTTGTATTGAAAATTAGATGCTGATTTAAGTGGCGTTTGATTATTGTATTGCGCGTCTAAATTATGCCACAACTTGTCTTGTTTTTTGTTTTGTTGTTTCTTCTTGGGTTGCACGTCAATCAACTTTTTTAAAGTATTTGACCAAGTTGAAAACCCAGATGTAAAGGTCCAAGACATTTGCAACTCACATTCTTCAGTATGATCTTCTGGTTCCCAAGCATCCATTAAATAATAGGAATCACAAGTACAAACATAATCTATTGTCGTATCGTCAAAGACATTAGAACTGTTATTTGCAAACACATCGTTGTTGTCCATCACATTTCCTTATTAATTGCCGTATAAGAATCAGATGTTGTAATCTGACCTTTCATTATTGTGGATTCAAAATATTGTTTGCCTGTTTTGAAATCTAAAACAACTGATGTTGACGCTTGCTTAGCATCAAACCAGTCGTTGTAAATCTTCAACCAATCGCGAGCAGGATGAACGATTGGATCTCCAACCCAATTGCCATGAACAATTTGGGGCGACGATTCTTCTTGGGATAAATCTACAGACCATTCTTTCTTTACCTCTTCAGGTAACAGCCAATCATTTAACGTAACGTATTTATGCACTTCATTATTATTTAAAGCAATTACTATCTTGTCGGTTTGTTGCTCTTCCAATGGCACATAATGGGTAAGCATAGAACTAGCGATCTCGTTGTTGTAAATACTCATCTTGATATCTTCGTTTACTTGTTTACCAGCAAGTGTATTACTTGCATAATAAGCTTTATCTGCTTTAGTCAATTTAGAAAATTCAACCAAAGCAAAACTATTGCCGTTTGTTGATTTGCGGTGCTTCCAAAAACGGTTACTTGCTCGAGCAATATTTTCCAAGACCACAAGATCCATGACAGTAGCCAAATGCATGTGTTCTTCTTTGATAACTAAATCCCGGAACTCTAAAGGTTGCGTAGTTTTAGTTTGCTTTACTAACTTTTTATTTGGGGAAATACAATGTTTGTCATCATGAAAAAGAGAAAATGTTGTTTGAGTTGAAAGTTTGTCATCATTATTTTGAAATATCTTGTGATGCAAGCGAACAAATTGGCTGGGGTATTTGAACAATCCTGAACCTTGCCAATATTCACTATGGGCATAAGGAAAGTATTTAGTTCCCGGGCAATACTTTAAATTGCTCAGACCACCATTGAATTTGTCACCAACAATATCGTCAAGCGCTTTGGAAATGCCAGGCCATTCTTGGTTTTTAATGTCTGTTAGATAAATACTTTGGAATAGAAAAGCATCAAGATTGCAAATCTTCAACCAAACATGCCAAGTTACTTTAGTGTCAAGCTGGTTACAGAAATCTGATAACTCGTTAAATGCAAATGCTTGAAGAGTAGACGGCTTGGATTTTGATTTTGATACGTACGTACTCACACTAAACGGAGTGGGATCAGGCAACCCAATATCTTTACGAACAGAAAGATAATTGTCACGATCTTGCGGACGAACAAAAGCTAACTCAGGACTTAGTTTTTCGCCACATAAATCAAACGACCAATTTTTTAAAGAATTAGAATCCCATTTAGGAAACCGCAAATTTGGTTCGACTATTTGTTTGTGATGGTTTTGTGCGATCATTGTGTATAACGCATCACGTTCATCTATTGTTTGATCATTAAGATTAAACACAGAACAACGTTTTAAAGTTAGAAAGTAATTGTAAACAGCTTCATACACTTCTGGTCGGACAAACGTCAACAAACGAACATAAGTGTAATTGTCATCGCCCCACTCACCTGCGTGCAAACTACCTAACTGACCAGTTTTCTTCCAATTCCATTGATGCGGATTATTAATAGGCCATTTATTCGCAAGTTTGTTAAGGAAATTGCCACCATTATGTTCAAGGTTCATACAACGATCAATGAACATCCCATCAGTCAACTTGCCTTCGCTATGCCATCGAGCAGTCGCAGCAATATTTGCCCAAGGTGGACCGCAATAAGCAGAACCAGCACTCCAATCAACAAAATGCAACTCAGCATCCATTAACGCATCACACACACCAAGCTTTTCAGTTAAGGGTTTCCAGTTTGCCCAACTCGTCCGACGATGACCAGGCATACCTGACGGCGCACAATGACGCAGCTCACCACCAACAATCATTAATGTGTAATTTTTAAGAATCGGAACCGCATGTTTGCAAAGCTCATTAAACAAATACTGAATTTCAGATTGCTGATTAGCTAACCCGTAACGATTAGAACGTGAATTAGAAAGAACAGGTCGCGCACCATATAACGCATAAGAAAGAGCTCCTTCAAGAACATAAAATTCGGCAGCAATTTGAACTGGATCAATTAATGTTTTCAAATTCCATTGGCTAGACCATTCGGATTGATTTGAAAACTTATGGTATTCGTTTGTTCGATATGTCCAAGAAGGTTTGTGTAACAGTTGTTTGCCGTATTTTTCACAAACCTGTTTAACGTGTTCAAATTCAGACCATTTGTTCAAAACATCGTGACGACCAAACCATTCTACTTTGCTTCCCATTAATGCTCCTTTACTAAAATCGTACCCCTGGTGGGATTCGAACCCACAAACCCCGGATTTTCTTACCAACTACAACTTTCGT
>Ga0099849_1000779_pt1 | contig 14801 bp, 17 predicted proteins | sample CB_VirMetaG_4_FD_78177 | JGI IMG/M metagenome (GOLD analysis project Ga0099849, IMG submission 78177) | Freshwater to marine saline gradient viral communities from Chesapeake Bay - CB_1508_1M Viral MetaG | ecosystem: Environmental > Aquatic > Marine > Coastal | place: USA: Chesapeake Bay... | reverse complement strand
TCCAGACGCATCAAGGCGACCCCGGAACCGGCATACTTGCGCTCCTCCGTCACCCAGCCCTGAGACACAGCCTCGTCGCGGAGGTCAAACAGTTCCGAGTTCGCCTTGGGCCAGCGGGTCTTGAGCAGGTCACGGGCACGGTCGATGAACGCCTTGGCTTCCGGCTCGGTGAAGAACTCCACGAGGGCTTCCCAGCCACCACCGTTGAGCACGGTGTTCAGCCCGGTCTTAGCAGCCTTGCGAGCCACGCCGGGGAACTGGGTCGTGTAGAGATCACCGGAACGAAGGTCAGCCTGCAACTGAGCGTCGTTCGACCGGAAGGCAAGGATTTGCCAGTGGGAAGCAGACCAGTCGAGGTCAACCAGAACCTCACCTTCATACGGAGAGGTGAACGCCTCGCGGAGAGGGCTACCCTTGGGGATGGACTGGACCGGGAAGGGGGCGACGGTGTAGGTCCGGTCTTCCTTCTCCGTATTCTGACGGACGGTCAGGTCGAGCACCCCGCCGTTCATCGCGGAGAGGTAAGGCCAGTGGTCGATCCCCAAGTCCCGCATGGCGAGCAGTTGGTCGGCGTCGGCGGTTTCCTTCCACTTGGAGAGTAGCTGAGAGAGTCGGCGGGGGTTGACACCTACCGAGAGGGCTTGAAATGGGTTATTATTCATATGAATGCTCCGTGGTTGGACGTTCAGTGGTTGCGATTGGATCCCCGTCGTCCCGGTAGTGGCGGCGGGGATCTCTCCGTTCAGCACAGGTCAAGTTCGTGGACCTTGGCGATGACCTTGCCGTCCTTCTCGGAGACGAAGCAACCGTTTTCGATGACGATGGCCCAAGGGAGACGACCGTGGGCGTCTTCCACGCGGACGTGGAGGGAGTTCTTCACCGAGTCGGTGACGTTGGCATATCGAATCTTGGTGACACCCAAGGTTTCCATCACGGTGCAGACCCTCGACCAAGCCAACTCGTAGTCAGCGGTCCCGGAGGACCGGATAATGGGAAGGGGGAGGAGATCACCGACGACCCGAGTGAGAACGTCGCCATAGTGGGCTGGCTCACCAAGGGTCATGCCTTCGGAGAGGTCGTCCTTCCAAGTGGAGTCGATAAGGGAGTAGGTAGTGGTGTGGTCGGTGTTCATATCAGTGGTTCCTGTGGTTGAGTTCAGCGATGACTCCGCAGACTATGGCGAGTCCGAAGGCACAGCATATGGCAAGGTCGATGACGAGTAGGGTGTGTGAGTCGAGGGTCATGCGGACGTGACCTCAGCGGCGAACTCACGGAGGGTCATACCAGCCGCCTGAGCGGCCTCGGAGAAGGTCTGGTTGCCGACCATGTTGGGCTGACCCCTCCACACTTCCGACTTGAACGTCTCCAGAGCCTCAGCGTCGTCTCCGAGCCAGAGAAGAATGTGGTCGAGAACCTTGCGGCGGGACTGAAGGCCGACTTGCTTGCCAATCCAGTCAAGGACTGCGAGTTCGTGTGCTCCGACACGGGTGACACTGGAAGGTGGGAGGCGGTGGTTGGGCATGGGTGCTCCGGTAGTTGGTGGCCGACCCCCGAAGGGGCCGACCGGGGTGGTTTCAGTCGAGCTTGAGGTTGAGCCAGTCGAAGAACTTGTCCTTCCGCATGGACTTCTTGCCCTTGAAGATGAAAGCAAGGTCAATGAAGACGAGAGCGAGACGGTCAGGGTCGTCTACGTTGTCAGCCATGGCGTCAAGGGTCAGGCGTGCAGCCTTGGAGCGCGAAATACGCATGATGGGTTCCGGTGGTTGGTGGTGAGGGTCGTGGTTGCGACCTGCTCAAAGTGTAACACAGAGTTACACCCATGCACAAGTATTTCTTCATGTAGCGGCTGGATGAAGTAGGTAACGGCGGACCGTTACGGCGGGAACGCCGTAGGCGTCGGCATCTTCGGGGTCGGTAACGGCTGTGCGGCTGTAACGGCTGGTCGCCAACTGGTAGCGACCCTCTATGTCTCCCCCCTTCTCAATCCTTCTATATATATGAACTACTAAATATTTATTGAAGTAGCCGTTACACCGTTACAGGGACGAAAAGACCCGTCAGACCGGTGCTCTCGCCGTAACGGGGGCGTAACGGCTGGCGTCACAGCCCCTCAGCGGTAGGGGCACGGTAGCCCCCCGGTAGTAGGACCACCCTTCACCGGAGTCTTTTGTATGGATTGCCCCAACTGCGGGATGAACCGCATCCCCACGAAGCAGACGATCCCTGCTGACCGGCGTGAAGACAACCGCGTCCTCCGCAAGCGGACCTGTAAGAACTGTCAGACCCACTTGATGACGCTGGAGATCCCAGCCGCAGAACTACGGGCACTGGAGCAGCAGGCACACAACATGGTGCTCTCCGAAGGGGTCGGTGCCCCTCTCCCGACTTCTCCGACCTCACCCCTGCTCGATATCGAGACTGAACTGGAAGACCTGCTCAGGCCCAGCCTCGACGCCTTGAACGAAGTCCTGACCTCAGCCAAGGATCCGAACCGGACCAAGGTGGACACGGCACGGTGGTTGGTTGCAGACCGGAGGGAATACCGGAAGGCGCTGGCTGAGACTCACGGCGCGGACGAGTCCACTGACCCAGCCATCGCGGAACTGGCGTCCATCTTGTCCCTCGTCCCTGACGTTGAGGTGGCTGAGTGACCGTGTGGCTTCCGCCGAACATTCCAACGTCGCTACAGGGCAAGCTGACCACCCTGCTTGGTGACCGGGAACTGTTTTGCCGCATGTTGAAGGTCTACGACAAGCAGTTGAAGAAGAACGTGCCGCTCAACGTGTGGCCCGCTCAACGGAAGGTGTGGTCAGCCATGGACCGGTCCAACCGGGTCTTGGTCGTCAAGGCACGGCAAATGGGAATCTCGGTCGGGATCCGAGCGTACCAGTTCCACAAGGCGTTCACTTCCCTTGACCCGCTCAAGTACGCCGTCCTCTCGTTCCATGCCCGAAGTGCCACCAACCTCCGTAAGCTGGACCGGGAGTGGCTGGACGACCTACCGGAAGCCCTGAAGCGGGACATGTCGGTAGACTCAGCCACCGACTCACAGTTTGCCGACACCGGAGCAGGCTTCGCCGCGTTCACCACAGGTGGTCGAGGTGGTACACGGTCCTTCGTCTTCACCGGGGCACAACTCTCCGAGTTCGCGTTCTACACGGACCCCGACGAGGTTCTTGCTCAGGTTCTTGCCACCGTGGGTGACGGACCCATCATCATCGAGACAACGGTGAACGCCCCCGGCGATGCCTTCCACCGACTCGTTGAAGGTGCCCCGGAGAACGGCTGGGAGGTCGTCTTCCTTCCATGGTTTCAACACCACCCCTACCAGCACACCGTTCCCTCCGACTTCGCCTGTACGTCGTCTGAGCAGAAGATGAAGACCCAGCACGGGCTGACCAACGAACAGGTCTACTGGAGACGGGCACAGGTAGCCACGCTGGGTGAGCACAAGTTCCGCCGTGAGTTCCCCGCCACCCTGCAAGAGTGCTTCATCGGGGTCACCAAGTCCGCATACCTTCCGAGTGAAGCCCTTGCCGACATCGAGACGGTACACTTCAACACGCCGTACAGGGTCTTGGAGGAAGTAGACCTTGATGACTACTACGTCATAGGCGCTGACCCCGCAGGCGGCACAGGGGGTGACTACTCGGCCATGCAGGTCGTGTCAGCCATGACGTACCAGCCGGTCTACACGGAGCGGGACAACACCATCGCCCCTCACGAGTTTGCCGAGAGACTGGTACAGGTCGCCGCGAAGTACACGACCACCAACGGCCCGCCCTTGATCCTGTGCGAGCAGAACAACCACGGCCATGCCGTCCTCCGTGAACTGGACACTCTCGGCTACAAGAACGTGTGGACCGACGCCAACCGGAAGCCGTGGGTGACCACACACAAGTCGAAGATTGACGCCTATGACACGCTGAGAGAGTTCGTCATCAACGGGATGATCTTCAGGCTCGACCAGAGCACCTTGATGGAACTCCGGTCCCTGCAAATCCTCAAGGTAAGCCCTGAAGCCCCCGCTGGCCTCCACGACGACCTCGCTATGTCCCTTGCCCTCGCCTACCGTGCCCTACGGGACGTTCCACGTTCCAAGCGTAGAGAAGCGGTAGGGGCACGTATGGAGAGCATGATGTCGAACGTGAAGGCTCGCAAAACACGCGCCCGCCGCCTCCCTTGGAACGTAAGAAGCTGACCATGCACTACTACACCCACGAAGAACTTGACGGCGCAACACGAGCGAGCCTGAACGGGTTTGCTCGGTCAGCCAAAATCCACGGTCGCAGCAAGCTCAAGGTCAACGCACTGAGGGATGCCCTCCGAAAGCTGCTGCCACCCCGGCGCGGCACCTCCCCCGGCTTGTTCGTGGAGTTGTGTGCAGGCACGGCTGCTCTCAGTTTGAGGCTACACAAGGAGGGGGCAAAGCCCCCGGTCAGCCGTATGGGATCCAAAACGGGATACGCCAATACGATCCTCCATGAACTGGGACTGTATCCCGGCCTCAAGGCGGAACGCTATTTGTGGTGCGAGCCGGACGACGGGTGCCGCCTGCTGCTTGAAACCTACCGTAACCACGACCTCGCCACTGCAACCGCCGAAATCATACTGGGCTGGAAGGACGAAGACCCCAAGTCCCTGTGGACAAGGCTGCGCAAGGAAGGCCCCGTCGTGGCACCGACCCCTCGCGAGACAGCACGCTGGACGCTGGCGCTACCCGGTGGCGCGTGGACTACTATGCCGCCGAGGGCGATATACTGTGGACCGGGGCACGGACGGAACCGCTGGGGCTGTCTGCCCGTACCGACAGTCGCAGACCGGTACGAAGACCTTGACGAACTGCCCGGTGAGATCACAGACGGAGCGGTAGATCCCCGTGAGGTGGCGCGGTGGTGCGTGTCCGAGGCGTGGACTATGTGCGATGCAAAGCCGATATACAGCGGTCCCGGTCGGCAGTCGGGCACAACCCACTGGCAGACCCTACCGGGAGTAGGTGGACGGGTAGAAGACCTACCCACCATCCCCGGTGAGATCACAGACGGGGCTGTAGAGCCGCCCCTGCTCCCGCCGAATACCGTGGTCTACATTGACCCGCCTTACGTCAACACGACGGGCTACAAACATGACCTCGGACGTGACCGGGTTGTGGAGTTGGCACTGGCGTGGCACGCTGCGGGGGCTACCGTCTGCATCTCGGAGCAGGAGGCCATTCCTGAGTTGGTTGCTCAGGGCTGGCGGTCTGTAGATATCACTGGCAAACGTCAGGGACAAAAGCGTACATTCAGCAAACAGAAATCGGAATACCTCACGGTCTCCCCGACCCCCTTGGAACATGAGAAGGTAGCCCCATGATGAAGCCCTACGAAGTCCGAGCGATCTACGACGACCATTGCCGGTACTGGCGTGACCTCAGACCCGAGATGCGCAAACTCCGCAACTTGTACATGATGAGGTTCTGGGACCGTACTGAGCAGCAGCAGCAAATCACGGTCGAAACCAGTCGCGGCTATGAGCTTATCGAGAGCTTCGTGGCGTCCCTGTTCACTCGCGACCCGTCCGTGGTCGTCACCCCTGACCTTAGAGGCCGTGGCGATAGCGCTGTGACCCAAGCGGTCTGCAACGACTTCCTGAGCCGGTCCCGCGATGCAGTAGAGCAAGCGACCCGTCTCGGTCTGGTCTACCCCTGCTCGTTCCTCAAGATGGCACCCGTTCCCGGCCCTGACCCACTCCAGCGTGTTGACGTTGAAGCCGTGGCACCGTGGGACATTATCGTGGACGCATCGTCCTCCAGTTGGAAGAACCAGCGGTACGTGGCCCACCGCTACCTTCTCCCGCTTGAAGAAGCCCGTCAGCGGTACGGGAACAAGAAGTACACCCCTCGGTCCTTCCACCGGTTCCTTGACGACGAGACTGAGGGCACCGACCTCTACTCGGTCACCCGCAACGAGGCGCGTGGAGGCCCGAACAACTCCACCGAGGGTCGTGCCCTCCCCACGAACAGTGAGGTCGAGCAGTTTGTCGAGGTGGTTGAGTTCTATGACCTCACACCGGGTCAGGACGCACTGGTCGTCTGGAGTCCTGACTACCAGAACGGAGACAAGTTTCTCTACAAGGGAGTCAAGGTACAGGTCGGCTCAAGCCTCGACACCGAGGTCGAGAACGCTGACGAAGGACAGACTGACGCGGAAATCGAGTCGGAGTCCATCACCTACACTGGCATCCCGTACCGCACGGCTTCCGGTCGCATCACGCCGCCCATCGTGCCCATGTACTTCACCACCGACCCCAACGTCCCGCTCAGGGGCTACAGCGCCCTTCGTCGGTCGCAGGACTACTGTACCGAGACGAACATTATCCGAACCTTCCAAGCAAACGCGATCCGCAAGTGCGCCCGCCAGTGGTTTGCCGAGAAGGGTCTGCTGACTCCCGACGACGCAGCCAAGCTCGCTATGGGCATTGATGGTGAGGTGATTGAGGTCGAACTGAGCAACGGTCAGACCCTCTCCGGGTCGTTCATGCCGGTCCCGCACTCCCCAACGCCACCCGAACTGGAACTGTATATCCGTCAGGTGGACAACGACTTCGGGCGCGGCTCCATCATGGCTCCCTTCACTCGTGGAGAAGCAACCAAGGCCACTGCAACTGAGGTCACAGCCCTTGCCGCGTACACGTCCAGTGAGGTCGGGAGGCACAGTCGCACTCGCGATGCAGCGATTTCTGATCTCGCTCGGGTCTACTCGGTCATGTTGTCATTGATCCTCGGTGACGCCACTGAGCCGCTGTACCTTGGACGGGAGCCGACCCTGCTGACCGCCGACGACCTTATCGCGGACTTCAAGTTCCACGCGACGGACGCCGGAAGCACCGCCATGGGTGATGCAGCCAAGCGTCGGTCCATCGTTGACCTGACCGTGCTCTTGACCAACCTCGGAGTCAGCCCACAGGCTATCCGAGAGGAGATCGTCAGGCTCTATGACCTCCCTGAGAGCTTCCTGAGTGAAGAACAGGGCGGGGCTGAGGCGGAAGCAGCAGGAGGCGCTGCACCACCCCCTGCGACTGCACCTGAGACACTGGAGCAGGCCGTTGCCGGTGGCGGCGTCAGCCCTGCGACGATCCAGCCAATGCTCCCCGGAGGTGTTTGATGCCCCTTTACACGAGAGAGTGTATGCGGTGTCAGGTCAGGTTCGACGTGCTCAAGAAAATGAGCAAGCGGGATGACCCCGTGCCCTGCAAGACCTGTCAGGGTGAAACCCGTCGTGGCGTGGAACTGATTGCCTCCACCCCGTCCGGTTGGGGTGACTCACGATGGTCCGGTCGGTTCGACAAGGGCTTGGGCATCACGCTCCGAGACAAGGCCCACCGTGACCGTGTGATGAAGGAACGGGGTCTGGTAGAGGACACCGTGACCGACCAGCGGAAACGTCTTGACCACGCCGTCAAGGACGCCAACGAACACGAACGCACCATGACCCGGTTCAAGTCTGAGCTTACCAAGGCAGACGGTGACCGTGGACTGGCTGTAGCCAACACCTTCCCCTCCACCCCATAGAGGTTTTCATGGAAAAGTCTGAAATCGAAATCGCCGTCCTCACCCCAGCCAAGGAAGCCGAGGGCATGATGGACGAAATGTTCACCAGTGCCGCACCCAAGGGTCGGTTCAGCAAGAGCGTGATGAACGCCCTTGTCCGGGTCTACCGGGACGCTCAGAAGGCGATGAACTTCCCCGAGGCCGAAATGTATCCCGAGTTCGGTGAGGACATCACCGAGTTCCCGCCCGAGTTCGTCCGTGGACTGGCGATGCTTGCCTCCGCTGCTGAGGACTACGGACAGCCGGACATCATCACCCTCGATGGCATCACCAAGGACGAAGACGTTGCCCGTCTCGCAGCCAAGGTCGAAGCCCTGCTTGCTGACTCCGAGTTCCTTGCGTTCCTCGACTCCCCCATGGAGGGAGGAGAGGAAGCCGTCGAGATGACCGAGGAAGGCCCCGACGACATGGAAGCCATGTTCGCTGAACGCGCTTGATCCCCAAACCCCAACAGAGGTTCACACCATGAACACCCCGAGCACGGCCCCTGCGGCCCTCGGAGAGAGCCGTCCCGCTCTCAACGCCCCCTCGCCCTCCGGTGGAGTCACAAGCCGACTGAAGGCCCGTGACGCCACCGAGAAGACCATCACCGACGAAGCCCACGAGAAGGACGAGGCCCGCAAGGCGGAAGCCGAAGCAGCCGAGGCTCAGGAGACTGAGCGCAAGGCCAGCTTGTCGTGGGATGACTCCATTCGTGAGATGGAAGACTCCGCACCTCACCTTGCCAAGCTCGCCCGAGAAATGCGTGCCGACTACACCCGGAAGACCCAGACCCTCTCGGCTGAGAAGAAGCGGCTCGCCGCAGACAAGGAAGCCCTGCTGAAGTCTGGAACGCTTGACACGCTCCGCGCCAAAGCCAACGAGGAAGTCGGTGAGTTGAACCCGTTTGACGAGTCCTCCATCAGTGCCCGTATCGAGCGCGAGGTTGCCCGTAGACTGGCTGAAGCACTGGAGCCAATGGAGCGGGAGCACAAGCAAGCCGCCGCCCGTCAGAAGTACGACACGTTCCTCGACAAGCACCCTGACCTCAAGACCGACGAGGGAGTCCGCAAGGAAGTGTTTGAGGCGCTGAAGGCCAATCCCGGTCTTGACCTCCAGAGCGCGTACTACGCAACACGAGGTCGTCGGGCTTCCAGTCTGGAGACTCAGCGTGAGGCAACGAAGAAGGCCCACCAGAAGGCTGCACGAGCCGCCGCACTGACCGCTACTGGTCAGGGACGCCGTGCGGGCACCCCGACCCTCTCCAAGATCGACGCGAAGGACATGTCGGCTTGGGATATCTACCAGAACCTCAAGCGTCAGCAGTCCCGCTGATCCCAGCGGTAGTAAAGCGGTAGCTGTAGGTAGGTGAGGACTCCCCGCTTCGCGGGCACGAGCACCCCTCAACAGACCGGCCTACAGCCCCCTCCCGTGAGGGACACGCTTCGCTGACCGGGAACCCACTCCCCTTCATCAGCCTGTCCTTGACAGGAGGACCAAATGCCTACGACTTCCGGTGTTCAGGCGGACATTCTCGCCTCCACCCTCCGCATCCTGCGCGACAAGGAGGTTGACTCAACCTTCCGCGCTATCGCTCTCCTCGACGCCTGTGACCGCGCCGGGAACATTGTCCGTGAGAACGGCGGTTCCTACGTGGACGTTCCTCTCGTCCTGACCGACCACAGCCAAGTGACCCAGCTTTCGTCGGGTTATGAAGGTGTGAACCTCGCTGTGTCGGACGTTATGCGTACCGGTACTTCCTCGTGGTGTGACGCGGTGGCTCCCATCGTCATCACCACCAAGGAATCCCTCAGCAACAAGGGTGAGCGGGCACAGATTCGCATTGCCGAGACCCGCATGAAGCAGGTCATGGGGATGCTCCGACGCGAGATCAACAAGCAGATCGTCGCCGGAAACTCCACCATCCTGACCGACCTCAACACCCTGAACGGTGCTGTGGCTGGTGGCTTCCTTCACGCTGCGACCTACGGCACCCAGACGGGCACCGCACAGGGCGTGGACAAGGCTGCATTCCCCGAGTCCTACCAGAACCAGTTCATCGACGCTGGCGGAAACCTCTCCATCGCTGAGATGCAGGAGCTTCTGATCCAGACGAAGGTGTTCGGTCCCGAAGGCGACGTGGATATCATCCTCGCCAGCCCCGAGTCCTACGCTGTCTATCGTGGTCTTCTTGAGGACAACGAGCGGTACACCAGCATCAAGGAAATGCAGGACATGTCCGGTCGCCTTGCCCTCGTGTTCGGCGGCTCCCCGGTCTACATCGAGCCGCAGCTTTCGGGCGTCAACGGTTCCAACGGCAACCCGCTGAGTCAGTATTTCCTGAATAGTGGGCTTTTTAACCTGTACACCGACGAAGATGCGTTTTTTGAGGTCGAGCCCATGGAGTCCATCCCTGGCTACGCTTCGATGGCTGCAAACATCATCGTCCGTATGCAGTTGACCGCCAGCAACCTGAGCGGCCACGGTATCCTCACCAACGGCAACGCATAAGCGTAAGGAGGCCATCATGGCTACTTCTACTCTTCTTCAGAAGCTCGATCCTGTCGCTGACGGCTTCGGTGCTACCACCTCCCACCGTCGTCAGACTGAGATGTTCATCGCAAACGGCGCTATCGCCGCTGGCGATTGGGTCATGTTCGACACGACCAAGACCGGTGCAGACCGCGTTCTGAACGTCATTGAGGCGGTCGGTGGCGGAACTGGCACTGGCCTCGTCGTCGGTGTCTCCACTCAGGCTGCTGCTGCTGGTGAGCGCGTCAAGGTCGTCGTCGCAGGCTACGCTGAGGGGGCTTCGGTCGCCAACGCTGTCGCCGCCGCTGGTATCGCGCTCGTCGTTGATGCCACCGCTGCTGGTCAGGCTGTCGCTATCGCGGCTGGCGACCTCGCACCGGCTTGCGGAGTCTCGCTTGAGGCTGCTGCTGGCAACCTTGCGGACGTTTGGGTCTACAAGCAGTTCTGATTTCCCACCGGGAGCGGCCCATACCGTTCCCACAGGCCCCTTGCCTTGCGTTTCCTCTACATTGTAGGGGCCAAGGTCGGGGGCCTTCCTCTAAGCCCCTCACAGCGGTCAGGGAGACTCAGTGAACTTGTCGGACCTCAAGCAGTACGTTGGCAACGTCATCGACTATGACCCAACGGCCAACCCGACCTACTCTGACCAGCTTGGGCGCATCATTAGTGATGCCTACGAGCGCATTTACACTGAAAAGCCGTGGACCTTCTGTCAGAAGGAAGCGGAAATCGAAGCCCGTCCTGACATTACAGGTCTGACGATCCCAGTCACCAACGGATCGGCCACGCTGGCGCACGGTGGCGTGCTTGACTCCACCATGGACGGTCAGACCATCGAACTCAACGGTGTGGAATACACCATCGCCTACGTGAACAGCGCCACGTTCGCTTACTTGACCGAGGAATACCTCGGAGTGACCTCCGCAGGCGTCACCGCCAAGGTCGTCTTCCGCTACCTTGACCTCCCGGCTGACTGCGTGACGGTGATGAACGTCGCCACCCGGTCCAACTCCATCACACCGGAAGACCCCGGCATGATGGCGGCACTGACCCGGTACGAGGACGAGTTCTTCAACCTCCCGCTGGGTGAGACTGGTGTTCCCCGGTTCTGGGTTCCCCATGACCCCATCTACATTTCCTCACCGTCCGTCGCACCCGTCGTGGCGACCCGTGCGGAACTGCTGAAGGGTGACCGGACCATCGAACTCGCTGTTGCCCACGAGTGGGGCGGTCGTAGCTCAGGTCTGAGTCCGTTCCTCTCCGTCACCCTCAACGCAAACCAAGACATCGACTGGACCGTCAGCACGATCCCGAACACCACGGGCTACCAGCGGGTCATCTACGTCCGTTTCCCCAACGACGGCTTCAAGGCTTGGTACAAGTTCGCTGACCGAAGCGGACTCCCCGTAAGCATCCCGCCGACCGGTATTGGTACGCTTCAGCTTGACACCTCGACCGGCAACGGCCCGGTCAACACGGACAAGCTCCCCTTCATCGCACCACGCTTCCAAGGTGACGGTGGGATGCGTGAGCGCATTAGGCTCCATCCCCGTCAGGCTGAGAACACGGTCTACACCGTCCGGTACATGGCTCGTCCACGCCCTCTGATTGAGGAGACGGACACGCCCGACATTCCAGCCGCCCACAGGATCATCATCGCCTACAAGGCTCTTGAGAACCTGCTTATCAAGGCTGACTCCCCGGCTCAGAGTCAGCTTTACGCGAAGCGTGCGGAGCAGGAAATCCTGAAGATGGAGCGGCGCTACCTTATCACCCCGGCTCGCCGGATCGTGAAGGGGAACTTCAACACGGCTGGTTCCTTCCGGTTCAACCGGTTCACTCGACTCACGAAGGTTCCCTAATGAAGAACACGACCGTCGAGGCCCGCGTACTTGGCGGCATACAGACCCCTCTCCCACAAGAAGGCACTTCCGCTACCGTCATTAGCAACGTGACGGTGGACCGGGAGACTCTGGGGTGGTCCTCCCGCATTGGCTACGAGAAGTACCGACCGGACCCCAACGACGAGTTCCGTCCGTTCAATAACCTCGGACGCATCGACTCCCTGTTCGTGTATCCGGGTGCCGCGACGGGATCCCGAGACATACTGCTGATTGAGTCAGGCGGAATCATCTACCTGCTCCACGAGGCCACCAAGCCCACGGTGTCCCTGCTCACGCTCGTCACCTCTCGGTCAGTGCCCTCCGCGACCCAGAACACGACCACCTACACGGCGGTACGTGACGGTGTGGTTGTCTGTAACGGTGACCAAGCACCCATCCTGATTGAGCCATGGCCCCTCGGTGGCACCGTGTCGGCTCCGAGCACCACTCAGTTCCTCTACCGGACCTTGGGCTTCCCAGCCGCAGCCGCACCCATCGACCCGCTCCGAGTCGTGACCATGGGCACCACCATCGGGTCCGTTGAGGGTCAGTCTGGTGGAGCAGTGAGCTTGTGGTGGCCTACATGGAACAAGGCCATCGGCCAGTGGGTGACTGGGGCCTCGGCTTCGCGAAGAACCCTGACGCCACTCGCGGCAAGAAGGCGCTGTACGACTACAAGTGCTCGTACATTAGCGACACCGGCTCTGAAAGCCCCCTGAGTCCAGCAGCAAGCGTGCAGTGGGAGCTTGAGGGCAACACCGAGGGCTTCCAATACTGTACGGCTCTACGCATCCCCCGAGGCCCTGAAGGCACCGTAGGACGACGCATCTACAGGACGGGGAACTACTCGACGGACACGACCAACCCCAACCCGACCCTCGCCTACCTCGATGACGTGAAGAACAACGTCGATGAACTGTTCTTCGACCCCTACGCGAGCAACACCTTGGGATCTACGGCACCGGGAGCAAACGAGAGCGTTCCCATGCCGGTCCCGCGTGCCCGGTTCAGTGCCGTCTACAAGGACTGTCTGTTCCTCGACGGTGGTGTGGTTGACCCGTACACGCTGGTCTACTCCCACCCTGACAAGATTGACCAGTATGCCGCTGAGTCGTTTATCAGGCTTCAGGCGTCAGCCGGTGGGATCACCGGACTGTTCAGCCTCTACACGAGCCTCGTCATTCTCCGTGAGAGCGGCATCGACGTGGTTCAGGGTGACTTCGCCAACGGGTTTGTCTCTACGACCGTGACCAATCAGGTCGCCTGTAGGTCCGCAAACGCCCTCGACTCCGTTCCCGGCGTGGGTTTGATGATCCTCGCGCAAGACGGCATCTACCTGTTGAGCGGTGGACTGGTCGGCGGCGCTGAGTTTACGGTCACACGGGTCAGCGACCCCATTGAGGACTGGGTTTCTCGCATCACGCCCGACTGCATCGCCCGAGCAGTCGCCCGGTACACGCCCCTGACCCGCGAGATGCACTTCTACGTGCCCATCGACGGTTCAGACCGCCCGAACGTCGGTCTGATCTACCATGTGGACAAGAAAGCGTGGACGACCCGCGAGGGATTCCCGGTCGGTGCCATTGACCGGCTCTACACAGGCGAGTTGGTCTTCGGACACAACGAAGGCATCACTCCGACCACCCAGAACGACCCTGCTGGCCTGTTTGTCATCACCAACAGCCGTCACATGGGCGGTTTCCTCGACAACGACCAGTATTTCCTCAACGGACCGCCGACTTCCAAGTACAAGTCGGCATGGCTTGACCTTGGTGACGCTCAGGCTCAGAAGCAGGTCCACTACGTCACCATATGGGTCAAGACGGAGGGGTCACAGGGCATCAAGTTGTCGGCCTACAAGGACCACCAGCTAAACGCCAACTCCCAGACCTCGGAATACAAACTCCAGCCGCCTGACAAGACTCTCAAGCGGGTCATGGGGCCGACCACGTTCCCAACCCGCGAGACAGCCATCTTCAACACGGACGTATGGCAACGGGCTGACTTCGTACCAATGCGGTTCTCGGTCGCGACTCAGAGCGCGGCGTGGTTCGCGTTTGAGATTGAGTCGGTTGAAGACTTCACACTGGTCGGCTGGGAAATCGAGTTCACTGCTCGTGGAACCCGAGTCATCAAGGGGCACGCAGTATGAGCCGCAAGTGGACCACCTACGAGCAGCGTGACAAGAACCTGCTCGACGCAGACGCCATCACGGAGGAGTTCCGGTCGAACCAGTCGAGCATCACCACGCTTGACCGGACACAGATGCCCGTGAACGCCGTCACAGAGGCTCGGCTGGCTCCGGGTGCCCTACACCATATGTACGTCACGGAACTCAGTGGCGGCACCTTCGCGGGCGAGCAGAACAACTACCGGGATAACAACGCGACGACTTGGCAGTTCAAGTGCGCCACCTATCAGGTCTACGGGGGGTCATGGCAGACCTTGTTCACCAAGACCCTGACGGACTTCCGTGGTGGCAACCTGTTCATCGAGTGGGGAGGGTCGTGCTACGTCAACGGCCTGTGCCACCAGACCTTCAATGCCGCCTTCCCGCCCAACCCCAAGCACTTCAACCTTCGGATCCTCGTCGCCGGGGTCGAGGTGGCAAACTCGTGGGGTCCGGCCATAGGGTGCCAGTCCTACCGCTTGTTCGGTACACAGCAACTCCCTCCCGGCAACCATGAAGCCCTGTTCCAGTGGCGCGGTACACCCTCCGGTCCAGACGACATCGTGGTGGAGAACGGAGGCGGTAGGTTGATGCAGTTTCACTCATGGGGCAACAAGGCCCTCGCCATTGGGAGGTTCCGCTAATG